>Ga0194123_10001376_pt1 | contig 37212 bp, 41 predicted proteins | sample TA2MahsurfametaG_5_FD_155479 | JGI IMG/M metagenome (GOLD analysis project Ga0194123, IMG submission 155479) | Freshwater microbial communities from Lake Tanganyika, Tanzania - TA2015023 Mahale A surface | ecosystem: Environmental > Aquatic > Freshwater > Lake | place: Tanzania: Lake Tanganyika... | reverse complement strand
GATAGAATATTTAGTCGACACTTCTATAATGCTTTAGAGTATTGTCTCTTGCAACCAGTTCTGGAAGTCGCGCAATCCATCTCGCGATCAGAAAAGCCTCCTCAACGGACAATTTCTCATGAGCATATGAGGCGGACACCATCTTATTTGTTTCCGCATAAATGTAGCAAACTGCCGTTCCATTGGCGTCCTGAACGGTGAAGCCTCCTGCGATTGGTTGGACCTTCCACGGCGGCGGAAATCGGCGTTTTGACTGCTTTGACATGGATAGGAACAAAACAAGAACGATAGTCCTTTGTCAAGAAAGCCGACCTACTGCGAAGATTAGTATGATGTCGAATTCGTTATCTTTGGCATGGATTGTTATCCGCTAAAGTGGGAGACGCTAGTTTCTGGCTTGAAAAGGGGAACGTCGGGCATGTTCTATGACGCCATCAAGAATAACCACGGACTGGCCAATGATCCGTTTAAGGCCCTAGTGGCGCCGCGTCCGATTGCGTGGATTTCAACCCTTGGGGCAGACGGCATCGCCAATCTCGCACCGTATTCATTTTTCAATGCCTTTGCCCAGTCACCCCATTACGTCGCCTTTGGCTCAGGTCCTCGTAAAGACACGCTGAGGAATATTGAGGCCAATGGCGAGTTTGCCGTCAATCTTGTCTCCCATGGCCAACGGGAGCAGATGAACGCCACGTCGGCCAGCGTTGGGCCGCAAACGGACGAGTTTGATCTGGCAGGTATATCAAGGATGCCGTGCAGGATGATCACACCGCCAAGAGTCGCCGATAGTCCCGCTTCTCTGGAGTGCCGTCTCTTTCAGGTCGTTCCATTGCCGCAGGACAATGGCGTTGCCGATGACTTTCTGGTGATTGGCAGAGTGGTGGGCATCCATATCGACGAGCGATTTATTTCCGACGGACGCGTTGACACCGCCGCAATGCAACTCGTCGCAAGGCTAGGATACTCAGAATATGCCACGGTCACCGAAGCGTGGCGGATGAGAAGGCCTGATTAATATAAAAATTGAATTCTTTAGGCGCATAAATACGGCCACGCCTCTGGCAGGCTTAATCCGATAGAAGAATAACATCTTCCTTTGCTTCGCTGTGATTTTAAAAAATGAGAGCAAACAGTATCATCCAACATAGGGTTGATCATCAAGCCAGAGGGGGGGTGTCGATGCTTATTTCAGTTCGTCAAAGACCTTTAGCTCCCAGATGGATTTAGAAGGCGCCTCATCAATTGTTTTGTCTTCGGAGCAGTTTTTTGCTAGAGTCACGAAAGGCCGCCTAGGCCCTCTAAAAGGGCTTTAAACAGCATCATTAGAGTTTTTGTCTCATTCATTCTCCGAGCCAGAGACAGGCAATGTAATTTTCAATCGTATCTCTTTGTGTTGTTGCACTTTGGAAGGCCGTCTGCCTGCAAAGGGAAGTCGGGTTTTAGCGTCTTTTGTCCAGAACCACCGCTTACCACGGATCTTCTCATTTTTTCACCTGAAATAACTGCTTTTTACCTCATTATTGCTTGATGTGATTTTGTGGCCGCATTTTCGATAATTTTGCTTATCATTGTAATACGAATTGATGAAGTAGGATGAATAAAGTGGTGTAGTATGAAAAATATGACTTTAAAGCGAAAAGTTGATGATCACTGTGTTACGGATTGTGATGTGCTGGACGGCCCGCCGCCCGAAATAAAGGTGGCGCTAAAGGTATTATCTGGCAAATGGACGCTGATGATCCTCTGTCAACTTTCAAAAAGGGTCGCCCGCTTCAATGAATTAAAGCGGACAATTCCGGGAATTACCCAGCATATGCTCACGACGAGCCTTCGTGAGCTTGAAGCAAACGGATTGGTGCAGCGCACGATTTTCGCCGAAGTTCCGCCAAGGGTTGAATACAGGATGACCCAGCATGGTCGATCATTGAAGCCTGTTATTGAGGCTCTCGCCAATTGGGGCTCTTAGCATCTCAGGCGCCAAAAAGGAATGAAATAAAATTTTGTATGAAGGTTAGCCTAATCTCGCGGCTCTTAGATATGCATGAGCGCCACGTGAAAAAATTTCAAAATATTTATGGTGTCGTTTCCCTTCGATTTCCTATAATGCCTTGGATCTAACAGGCAAAGTTGCCTCTTTAGCCATTCGGCCTTCGTCACCAGTTTTCTTGTTGTCCAATTCTGCTTATGAGAGTGCTAAGTTTGAAATCTATTCCGCCCAACCATCGGAGTTTTTATAGTATCGCAAGTAACGAGTGTTGATTTTTGTGCCCTGCAAGACAAGAGGTGGGATGATCAAGCGCGAGGAACAATTCGTTTTAGAACGTTGATTTCAGCACTTGAAACTGATACGGATAAAATTGTTTGTGGTGTGGCTATGTTGGAAGCCGGCGATACATTTGCGCTGCATTCTTATGAACATCCGGAAATCTATTTTGGCCTTGAAGGTGAGGGCGATGTGATGATTGACGGACTCCTCATCGCCTTGCGCTCGGCATTGCCATTTTCATTCGAGGCAATGCGCTGCATGGCGTTCCACGCGCCAAAGGTCCGCTAAAATGGTTTTACACTTTCGCAGCCGATCGCATTGCAGATATTGTGTATAAATTTCCGTATGAGCAGAAAACGGCCTGAGATATGACAGAGCGATTATCTTTGTTTTCTCGTCGATTGGGTCCGTTCCCTGTTTTAGAGCAGTAGCTCTGGACCTTATGTTTCTCGGGCCTCTTTTGTCGTCTCGTCGAGAATGCATGAATGAGCGGGATAACCCTAATTGTATTTGATTTAGCGCAATCAAACTGATTTTTCCTTGATTTATATCAAATAAAGTAAGGGTGGTACGCAGAGGGATGGGCCGTGTGAGAGAGAGTGATTATCGATTGCTTCAGGGGTTCCCGATTTTTCGAACATTACAGGACTCGGATTTTGTCGCCCTTGCTGATCGGGGTGAAATGATCGAATGCGGCCCGCAGCGCATCTTGGGGCGCGAAGGCGAAGCACCCAAATTTTTTATATGTGTTTACTGAAGGACTTTTTGAACTTATTTCTGGCCATGGTGGGGGTCAAACCATTGTCTCGATCATCAGGCCTCCAACAGCGTTCATTCTCGCGGCCGTTGTTTTGCGACAATCTTATCTTGTGAGTGCGCGCGCTTTAGTATCTTCGCGCGTATTTTAGTTACCGCTTGAGGAATTTCACGATGTGATGGAGACGAGCCCCGCTCTTGCACTTTCTGCCTGTCGTGAAGTGGCAACGCACTATCGCGATATGGTGAAAGAGCCCAAAAATATGAAAGTGAGAAATGCAGGGCAACGCCTTGCGAATTGGATTCTCACTGAAGCCGATGTGTTAAGTCAATCAAGCTTTGAGTTGCGTATCCAGAAAACTGTCCTCGCTTCGCGTCTCGGCATGACGAATGCACATTTATCGCGCGGCTTCAACACGTTGTGGACTCATGGTGTTGTATTGCGTGGTCTGAAATTTGACATTATTGATCGCGTGGCATTACAGACTTACGCTCATCCCGATCCTTTAATTGATGATTTAAACAGTTGAAGAACGATTGAAATAATGCCCAATAAAAAAGCCCGAACCGTGGTTCGGGCTTTCATGATTGGTTGCTAAAATTTGTAGAGCAACTAGATTCCGAGCAATTTCATCGCTTCGGCAAGATCGGCTTCAGAGGCTTTATGATTGCCTGCCTCATGTTCGGCTTTACCCTTTTCATAGAGCTCCATGACTTTCTTTTTCTTGGCGTCATCAAGCATCGCGGTTTTCATTGCCGCATCAATCTTTTTCATATCCATCGGGCAGTGGCCTGCAAGAGCGGGTGAGGCCATACCAATGACAAGAAGCGCAGCGAAAGCGAGATTTTTCATGAGAAGACCATCCTTGTTTACAAGTGAAATCGAGAACACAGCAAATTTATATTATGAGAAATACGATTGCTTTGGCAGAGTGGATTTCATCTTTGCGGCAATAAAAAGCCCAGATGAAGGCTTTGCGTGGAGTTTAAGTCAAAAAACCAAGTTGTATTAAAAAAATTGATGGCCGAGATCGTCGGCCATCATGGATGTGCGCAAAAAATGCGGGGCGTCTGCCCCCAAGAATCAATGATGGGAATGATCATCCTTCTTATGGGATCCGCCTTGATGCTCTTGGTGATCATGGCTGGCTTGATGACCGGCGTCCCCCTGGTGATCGCCGTGGCTTTCTGAGGCATGCGCCGCAGCCGGAGCGGGAGCCTTCCTGCGGGTTGAATTTAAGGGGTAATCTGTGCGTTTTTGCTTTTTGCTCATCGAAGGGGTCCTCACGGGGTTGGGCTAGTTGGCACTCATTACAGCGTTTCCGGAGGGGCAGTGTATTCAGATTCTTGCAAAAGGATAGGCTCTGCGGGCTCACTCATCAGGCTCGTCCCGATCATGAGGGCCATCACGATCCCGGCGGCCCAAAATGAGGCCCGATGTCGGGTTGATTTCTGAGCTCGTCTCCGTTGCATGACAGGTTTTGTATCAAAATGCTTGTTTTTCAGAAAGGGGGCTCCCGAATGGGATCTGGCCCGTTTTTTGTTATTCCGATGCTAAGTATAATCGGCTATGCCGAGAATATGGGTTCATGTGGTTGTAAGTGTGCGTAGGAGGGGGCCATGTCCGACGACGGCAAGACAGGTGCTACCGAGACTGACGTTCTTGGGAATCAATTCAAGAAGATCGAGAATGTCGAAACCAAGCTCACGGTGGAAGTGGGCTCGACCTTCATTACCATCCGCGATCTTTTGAAATTGAATGTCGGCTCGGTCGTTGAGCTTGATACGGTGGCCGGCGAACATTTGCGGATTATGGTCAATGGCGTCCCCGTAGCGCGGGGTGAGATTGTGATTATGGGTGAGACGCTGGGGATCCGTTTTACTGATGTGATTACGCCGGATAACTAAAACTCACGCCAGTCCCACTTTCCGCCGCATCAATTTCCCGCTATCACAATCGGCATGCGATTAAGCGCGCTTTTACAAAAAGGCTCACGGCTTGGCGGCGTCCTATGGGGTTGGCGGATTCAAGCGCTTTGCCTGGCTTACGGGTTGTTTTTCAGCGCAGTTCTCGCGGGTGCCCACGCGCTTCCGGCTTTTCAGGGCATGGACGTATCTCTCAATCAGATTGTCTGTGGAACCGAACCGGCGCCCGATCAAGTGCCGAACCATGATCACAGCGACTCCCCTTGTTGCGTGCCGGCTCTTTCGGCGATCGTGTCTCTTTCGTCGTTTCACGCGGTACGGATCGATGGGGAGTCTTCGCGGTTAAATTCGTGGCTTCCAGCGTCTCATAACCCCGTAGCGGGTTATCCATTATCAGCGCCTGGAATGTTGCGCGCGCCACCTGTTGCGGTTTGATTGACCATTTTTCAAACTCACTTCAATCAAATCAATGCATGAGGTTTTTTATGCGCACTCTTCGTCTATCGCACTTTGTAGCGCTTTTATCGCTGATTATTTTGCCGTCGCTCGTTTTCGCACATGGTTTCAAGCTCGGCGCACTTGAAATCGGCCATCCCTGGACGCGCGCGACGCCTAATGGCGCAGAAGTCGCGGGTGGATTTTTGAAAATCACCAATAACGGTACAGAGGATGATCGCTTGGTTTCAGTAACCATCGAAGGCATCGCGCGCGTTGAAATTCATGAAATGAAAACCGAGAACGGTGTGATGAGTATGCGTCCGTTGAAAGACGGCTTGCTCATTCCAGCCGGTGCCACTGTTGAATTAAAACCGGGTTCGTTTCACGTGATGATTTTTGGCCTCACGCAGCCTTTTGTTGAAGGCACGATGGTGAAGGGCAAAATCACTTTCGAGAAAGCGGGATCGGCCGATCTTGATTTTAAGGTTGAAGCGGTGGGCGCTAACCCCGCTGAAAAACACCAGCATGGGGCTGCGACAACAACAACGAATTGATTAGCCTATGAGTCTAGCGCGCGGTACTCAGCGAAATCGTTCTAATTGCCGCGTGCAACTCATTGAAATGGTCGATCAAGAGATCAGGCGCGAGCGTGTCAATCGGCGTGTCGCTATAACCAAAACGCACGCCAATTACCGGAAGCTTCGCATTGCGCGCGGTATCAATATCGGTGCGCGTGTCGCCAATCATGATCGCGTGATGGGGGAGCCCGCCCGCTTTTTGAATGGTTGAGGTGAGGTGCCGCGCATCGGGTTTTTGATAGGCAAAACTATCGCGGCCGCAAATCGCTTTGAAGTAATCCGCGACGCCGAGTTTTTCTAAGAGCAGGATTGCCAAGCGTTCCGTCTTGTTGGTGCAGACAGCCAGATCGTGACCGTCAGCGGATAAAGTCTTGAGCGCCATTTCAGCGCCGGGAAAAAGATGCGAGCGCTCTGCAATGCGCGTCTCATAATGGGCGAGATAGTCCTCGAAGAGTGTCTCAAGGCGTGTTTCAGGCAGCGGCATGTTCGAGACGGTAAAAGCGCGTTTCAAAAGTGCGCGCGCGCCCGCCCCCGCAAGCCCGATCGCTTCCGTGTGGGGCAGTGTCGGCAAGCCTTCACGGGCGAGAATATGGTCAAGCGTGCCCAAAATATCGGGCGCTGTGTGGGCAAGGGTGCCATCGAGATCAAAAACGATTGTCGGTTTGGTCATGTCCCGAGCCATGATGGAAATGAATGCGGGCGTCAATTCTCGGCCCTTGTTTTCGCGTCTAGCCCTTGGCTTTTCAGGCCGGGTGCGACATGGAGAAGGGCGAAGAAACAATTTGAGTCTGCTCGTGATGGGGACCCCGATGTCGATGGATGAGTTGAAAAAAGCCGCCGCTGCGGAAGCGCTCACTTTGGTTGAAAGCGGCATGCGCTTGGGCTTGGGCACGGGGTCTACCGCCAAAATATTTGTCGATCTTCTGGCTGAGCGCATGAAGCAAGAAGGTTTGAAGCTCGTTGCTGTGCCAACATCGGAAGCCACACGCCGTCAGGCTGAAACGCTCGGTATTCCGCTCACAACACTTGATGAAACGCCTGAGCTCGATTTGGCGATTGATGGCGCCGATGAACTTGATGCTGATCTCAATTTGATCAAAGGCGGGGGTGCGGCGCACTTACGTGAAAAAATCGTTGAGCTTTCAGCCAAGCGTTTTGTTGTGATTGCGGATGAAACGAAAGAAGTAAAGACGCTTGGTAAATTTCCGCTACCTCTTGAAGTTGTACCTTTCGGGTTAGAAGCGACAAAAGCGCGTTTGAAACGTGCGATTGAAAGCGCGGGATCTGCGGGTGAGTTACGCCTACGTTTGAAAGCTGACGGGAGCATCGTGAAAACTGATGGCCGTAATATTATTCTCGACGCTCATTTAGGGGTGATCAAAAATCCAGCACAACTTGCTTATATACTCGATCATGTCACGGGCCTTGTCGAACATGGTTTGTTTATCGGCATGGCTGAGCGGGCCTATCTTGCCACACGCGAAGGCGTGCGCGTGATTAAACGCACATAGAGAGACAATATACGGAGCGCGCTCATGTCATCGTTTGATGTTGATCTTTTTGTCATAGGTGGCGGCTCGGGCGGCGTGCGCGCGGCGCGTATCGCAACGTCTTATGGCGCGAAGGTCATGCTCGCTGAAGAGCACCGCATGGGCGGCACCTGCGTCATTCGCGGCTGTGTGCCGAAAAAACTCTATGTGCAAGCAAGCCGCTTTGCCGATGATCTCGAGGATACGCGCGGCTTTGGGTGGTCGATTAAGGATGCGCATTTTGATTTTGCCAAACTAAAAGTCGCGAAAGACAAAGAAATCACACGGCTTGAAGGGCTGTATCGTCAGACACTAGAAAAAAATGGCGTCGAGATTGTTGCAGAGCGCGCGACGCTCAAAGCGCCGCATGAAGTGTTGCTCGCCGATGGTCGCCTCATTCGCGCGCGCTATGTGTTGGTCGCAACCGGCGGTGCGCCGTCTTTTCCTGATACAACGCCGGGCATTACGCTAGCTGAAGATTCAAACACTTTTTTCGAATGGGATTCTTTGCCGAAATCGCTCGCAATTGTCGGGGCCGGTTATATCGGCGTTGAATTTGCCTGCCTTCTGCAGCGCTTGGGTGTGAAGGTCACGCTCATCACAAGGCGCGATTTGGTGTTGCCGAAATTTGATCATGATCTGCGCCAAGGCTTGCATGATGCGATGAGCGCAAGTGGCATCAAAATCATTACTGGCAATGATGTTGAAATGATCTCGGACCATTGCGGCAATCTCTCGCTTAAGCTTCATGGCGATGTCTCGCTCGATGTCGAACGCGTGATCTTTGCCACCGGGCGCAAACCGAATACAAAAGGCTTGGGCCTTGAGGCGCTTGGCGTCGCGCTTGATGCGCAAGGCGGTGTCAAAGTCGATTCGTATTCAAAAACAAATCTTGATTGGCTTTATGCGGTCGGCGATGTCACAAACCGCGTACAACTCACACCGGTCGCCATCCGTGAAGGACATGCGTTTTCTGATACGGTTTTTGGCAAGCGCCCGACAGCGGTGGATCTTGGTCCTGTGCCCACGGCCGTATTTGCAACGCCGGAACTTGGCACATGTGGTTTGACCGAAGAAGACGCGCGCAAAGCGCATGATGTTGTGCTTTATCGCACAAGCTTCCGCCCGATGAAGGCGACACTTTCGGGCCATTCCGAAAAAGTGATGATGAAAATTCTCGTCGATAGGCCAAGCGACAAGGTGCTTGGCGTGCATATATTGGGCGAGGGTGCTGGCGAAATGATTCAGCTTGTCGGCATCGCGATGCGCATGGGTGCAACCAAACGCGATTTTGATTCAACGCTTGCCGTTCATCCCACAGCGGCTGAAGAACTTGTCACAATGCGCACACCGGTGGGGTAATCAATTCAATGGCGCTTTGGGAGGTTCCACCGTCATCTTTACATGGATTTCTGCGGGACCTTCGCGCCACACGCCCCACGCCACAAAGCCGATCATCATTAAATGAATGATCGCGTTATGTGCAAAGAGTATGCGGTCGCCATAACGTGTCATGAGGCTCGCGACAAAAGCGGGACCGATGATGGCGCCGAGGCAATAGAGAAACAAAGTTGTCGATGAAACCGGCACGGCCTTGTCAGGCCCTAAACGATCAACCGAAAGCGATACGGTTACAGGATAAATAGCGGTGATAAAGGCGCCTGCAAAAAATCCGAGCGTATAAATCAAAGCGGGCGAAGGTTTTACAAAATACCACAGCGCGATTTCGACAATCATGATGGCCGCCGATAATCCCCCAATCACGAGACGGCGATCAAATTTGTCGGACAGACGTCCAATCGGCCAAGGAATCAGTGCGGAGCCTAAAATGGCTGCTGTCATGAAACTTGCCACTGTGCCCGGGCCAAGATTTAACCGCTGCACATAAGCGGGAATGATCGACCAGAATGTGCCATTCGCGAGCCCGAGTAGAATTGCGGTTGCAAAGCTGATCAGCGAGGCGCGCAAAAGTTCACGAATGACCAATTTGCCTTTGGCGGGGATTGGCGGCGGTTCAGCGCGCGTCATCGCCATCGGCACAAGCGCGAGGGTCAGAAAACTTGCGGCGGCCGAGAAGAGCGCGAAACTTTTCGCCTCAAACAAGCGCAATGTCTGCTGTCCGGCCATCGAGCCTGTGAAATTCGCGATGTTATAAATGCCGAGCATCCGCCCGCGATGGGATGAACCCGCTTTGGCCGAAATCCAACCCTCAACAACGGCGTAAAGTCCCGCAAAACAAAAGCCCACAAGCGCGCGCAACAACACCCAAGGCAATGGCGAAATCGCGAGCGGAAAGGCGAGCACGGCGACCGACACCACCGCCGAATAGGCGGCAAAAGCCCGGATATGGCCCACACGGCGCACAATGGGTGCAGCCGTCCAAGTGCCCGCCAGCATGCCGATGAAATAGGCCGAGCCGATGATCCCCACAGTTGTTGGCGAGAAGCCTTCAACCGTCGCGCGATAAGGGATCAGCGTGTTCAATAACCCGTTCCCCATGATCATGATGAACACAGCGATGAGGACGGGAAGGACAGCGAAGATGAGTTTACGCAAGAGAGGAGTACCCGAAACAAAGATGTATTCTTCTTATAAACCTGCTAGGTGAACGGGAGTTTAAGATCGCGAAGCAGGTTAGGCTGAAGATCAAGTTCTAAGTTTTAGCAATCTTTCGGCAACGCGATGAGCTCGCTGAAAATCTCCAGCAAGACCCATTTCATCAAGTTCTATGTCAAATAGGGTCTGAGCAATTTCTACCTTTTGAGTACGCCGAACAAGAAGTGATTTTATTATTTTAGTATAGATTTTATATTCATCTCGTGCAGCTGAGGTATCGGCAATGTCTTATCGGATCCCATTCGCGAAGCAAAATTTAGTCTAAGCTGTCATCGGTCATTATTGCCCCCAAACTGTAATAACATTTCCGGCTGGATTTAATACAACGACTGCATGACGTCCAATGTAGCGTGTCGTTCCGTTTGATTTGGGAATAATTTTTATTGGATTATTTAAAGCATCCAATATCGCCGATGGGCTTACCTCTTGGTTTATCGCTTAATTTAGACCATGTTTTGTAAAGCCCGACAAATCAGCAGCGACTCGAATGTTTTCATTTTGTCGACCATTCGGGGAATGAGGCCATTCATCTCCATCAACACTCGTCCATTGCCCGCCATCCGGATTGCCTGCAGGAACGCGAGGTTGATCAGGACTATATTTGATGGTCCCTGGACGTGAGTTTTTCCGGTTGAGAAGCGTGCCTGATTTTTTTTGATCCTCATTGATCGCGAGCGCTAACAGCGTATTGACAATGTTTGGGACTTTGCCGCGCCTGAGGAAGCATTGATAAGCGCAGATTTGAAGCACAGCCGAAAGAGGATCGTTTGGATACCGCTCTTGTATAGACCTTCTGGTGCGAAGGTGAGACATAGGGAAGCCCGTGCAAAACTTGCTGTGTCAATATGATAATTTTCCTATTTTGTCCAATTTTATTTTTTTGGATTGGATTTCGCGCTTTAAAATGGGTCGCCGGTTCGTCGTAAACGATTACAGCACACATCTCTGGCCTTCATGCGCCGCCTCGGCTATAGAAGCCGCTTCCCGGGCCGTAATGATGAGAATATCTGGCCTTTTCGGGTGGGATTATGGGAGACGAAGAGCCATGACTGAGCGCGGAACCACGCAAAAATGGAGCCCGTCGAGCTGGAGATCAAAGTCGGTTCAGCAGGTGCCTGCTTTTCCGGATCAGGGTGTCCTTGAAGCCGTGGAAGCGCAACTCGCTGGCTTTCCGCCGCTCGTTTTTGCAGGCGAAGCGCGCAAGCTCAAACGCGCACTGGGCAAAGTTGCCGCGGGCGAAGCGTTTTTGTTGCAAGGCGGCGATTGCGCCGAAAGCTTTGCCGAACATTCGGCTGACAATATCCGCGATTTTTTCCGCCTCTTCTTGCAGATGGCCGTCGTTCTCACTTTTGCGGGTTCGTCACCCGTTGTGAAAGTGGGCCGCGTTGCAGGACAATTTGCAAAGCCGCGTTCGGCTCCGAATGAAAAAATTGGCGATGTCGAATTGCCTTCCTATCGCGGCGATGTGATCAACGGAATCGAATTCACACCGGAGGCGCGTATTCCCGATCCGACGCGTCAATTGATGGCCTATCGTCAATCAGCCGCCACGCTTAATCTCATTCGCGCTTTCGCAACGGGCGGTTACGCCAATCTCGATAATGCCCATCGCTGGATGCTCGGCTTTGTGAAAGACAGCCCGCAATCGGGTCGTTATCAGGAACTCTCAAACCGTATCACCGAAGCGCTCGATTTCATGCGCGCCATCGGCATTGATCCGGAATCGCATCCCGAAATGCGCACGACTGATTTCTACACCTCGCATGAAGCGTTGCTGCTTGGTTATGAGCAAGCGATGACGCGTGTTGATTCAACCTCGGGCGATTATTACGCAACATCTGGTCATATGATCTGGATCGGTGATCGTACGCGGCAACCCGATCATGCGCATGTTGAATATTTCCGCGGCATCAAAAATCCGATTGGCTTGAAATGCGGCCCATCGCTTGATCCGGAAGAATTGATCCGTTTGATCGATGTGCTAAACCCCGAAAATGAAGCGGGTCGTTTAACTTTGATCGCCCGTTTTGGTGCTGATAAAGCCGAAGCGCATTTGCCCGCACTCGTGCGCGCGGTGAAGCGTGAAGGCCGCAATGTCGTTTGGTCATGCGATCCGATGCATGGCAACACGGTGAAAGCGGTGTCAGGCTATAAGACGCGGCCTTTCGATATGATCCTCTCAGAGGTGAAGACCTTCTTTGGTGTTCACGCGGCAGAAGGCACGATTGCGGGCGGTATTCATCTTGAAATGACCGGCAAAAATGTGACCGAATGCACGGGCGGCGCGCGCGCGATTTCGGATATGGATTTGCAAGACCGTTATCACACCCATTGCGATCCGCGTTTGAATGCCGAACAGGCGCTTGAAATGGCATTCCTCGTGGCCGAGCTTTTGAAAAAAGCCAAGCTCGCCAAGGGTCGTCCGATGGTTGAAGCCGCGGAATAAACGCTGTCAAAAAACAGTCAAAAAACTCTTATATCTGAACGTTGAAGTTAGATTTATAGACACAAAAAGCGATGATCTTCTGAATTGAAGATCATCGCTTTTTTATTGAAGCGTTCGGTGGTGGGGGGAGAGAGGGAATTTATGAGCGAGTTTGATTTGACGCGCCGCGCGACGGTGGAAGCTCTCGGCACGGCTATGTTGGTCGCAACCGTTGTGGGCTCCGGCATTATGGCGGAAACGCTGACCAGTGACGTCGCGCTTCAATTGCTCGGCAATACAATACCAACCGGCGCCATGCTTGTTGTGTTGATCACATTGCTCGGTCCGATTTCAGGCGCGCATTTCAATCCGATGGTTTCACTGGTGTTTACACTGCGCGACGAGCTCGCAAAAAGTGACTTTGTGATTTATACAATTGTGCAAATTTTTGGCGGTATCATTGGTGTGATTGTCGCGCATTCGATGTTTCATTTACCGCTTATTCAAACATCGGAAAAAATCCGCACCGGCTTACCGCAATGGTTTGCTGAAAGTGTCGCGAGCTTTGGTCTTGTTGTGACGATTTTGGGCGGCCTCCACTTTGCGCGCGCGGCGATACCGGTTCTTGTCGGTCTTTACATCATGGCGGCCTATTGGTTTACGGCCTCAACATCTTTCGCCAATCCGGCTGTTGCGATTGCGCGCTCTTTTACTAAAACATTTTCAGGCATAGCGCCGGAAAATCTGATCGGTTTCATCGGTGCTGAACTGGTTGGTGCTTTGCTGGCTCTAGCCTTTATGGCATGGGTGCTCGCGCCTCAAACGCGATCACAATGATAATGCGATTAAAAAAGGATTGTCACGCATGACCATAACCATCTATCACAATCCCGCTTGTGGCACGTCGCGCAACACATTGGATATGATCCGTCAGAGCGGTGAAGAACCAATTGTCATTGAGTATCTGAAGACACCGCCGACGCGCGAAAAATTGCAAAAACTCATCAAGGCGATGGGTATATCACCACGTGACCTTTTGCGCGAAAAGGGCACGCCTTACGTGGAGCTGGGCCTTGCTGATCCGAAATGTAGTGATGAGCATTTGATTGATCAGATAATGGCCTATCCGATCCTGATGAATCGCCCGATTGTCGAAACACCCAAAGGTGTCAAATTGTGCCGCCCCAGCGAGGCCGTGCTCGAAATCCTCCCCAATCCCCATATCGGCCGCTTCGTGAAGGAAGATGGCGAAGTTATTGAGCCATAAGGCCAAGGGATAAGGCAAATGCCGCCGCTTCCCCGCAAAAGCGCCTTTGCGTCTATGCACTTTGTGGTTTCGACGCGATGAGCCATGTAAGGGGCAATAGTCCTCAGGATGGAACCTCGACCATGTCAACGTTCTTTGTTTCGCACGGCGCCCCCAATCCTATTTTGCACAATTCGGAAGCGCGACATTTTCTCGAAAAATTCGGCAAAAACCTTGGTAAACCGCGCGCTATTTTGATGGTGACGGCGCATTTCGAGGCCCATCGCCCCACGCTCACCAATGGCGCGCATCCGCCGATGATTTATGATTTCGGGGGGTTTGAGCCCGAATTGCGTTCGGTCCACTATCGCGCACCCGGCTCGCCGGAAGTCGCCTCCGAGGCCTTCAAGCTTTTGGATGAAGCGGGGTTAAATCCCGCTTTTGCGGATCGCGGCTTTGATCATGGCATATGGGTGCCGCTTGTTCTCTTGCGCCCTGAAGCGGATATTCCTGTTGTACAGCTTTCGGTCGAGCCCGATAAAGGCGCGGCCTATCATCTGAAACTGGGGCGCGAGTTAAAGCCAATTGCGGGGTCGGGTGTGTTGATCATCGGCTCGGGCGCGGCAACGCATAATCTCCATGAATTTTTTCGCGGCCAATATCGCCCCGATTCGCCTGCGCCCGATTGGGTGAAAAGCTGTGGCGATTGGCTTGATCGCAAAATCACGGCGGGCGACACCGAAGCGCTCGTTCAATACCGCATGCTTACCCCGAATGGTGCAAAGAACCACCCGACCGAAGAACATCTTCTGCCGTTCTTCGTGGCGATGGGGGCAGCGGGTGAGGGCGCGCATGGCAACCGCATTCACACGAGCCAGGAATATGGCGTGCTGATGATGGATTGTTATCAGTTTTTGTGAGCTGAAAACGAAACACAAAACCCCGCCGAAGCGGGGTTTTGGGACGTTTGAAAATATCGAGACTTCTCGTGGCTTGTCATTGCCGGTGAGTAGTCTGCCTAGCAAGCTAGGTCTGAATGCCCGACTACCGGGAACAAAATCAAAATAGTGCTATCCTTCGCGCTTGGCAATGGGATCAAGTCCAAGGCCACATAAAATCGCATGCCTAACGCCCGCTAAATCCTCAGGCGTTAGCGTGGGATAAGCATATTTACGACGACCGATTTTGAAGACGGACAGTCGATAAGTGCCAAGATTCAAAAGCATATCAGCCTTTGCCCAAGTCGGTACATCATCCGGTTCGCCGGGGTGATAATTTTTCGAAAGTTTGAAACAAAAGGGTAATAAATGACGCGGCGGCGTAGGACTGATCGGAACGATGGCAACGATATCTTGGCGGTGCGAAAGGCGCGGTGAAACAACAATAACAGGTCGCGACTTCACCATTTCCGGTTCCTTGAAGCCAGAAAGATCGCACATGAAAACTTGCCCCGCACGCGGATGAAATACCAATGCCAATTGTGGCCTGTTTCAAAAAAAGCGCGCAATTCATTATATTTCGTTTTGTAACTCAAACGCGCAAACATTTGGCAATGGATCGCACGCTTGTTGCCTCCGGTAGTGCCGAGGCTTTTGTTTTCGGCGGCTGGCCGTGAAAATTGCCCCCATTGCAGAGGCAGGTTGCGTCCGTTAAACGAGCCATATGACCGCTTCGCCCGCCAGTTTCCGCCTTGCTTTGGCCCAGCTGAACCCGACTTTGGGGGATGTTGAGGGCAATCTCGCTTTGGCACGCTCCGCGCGCGCCGAAGCAGCGCATGCCAAAGCCGACGCGATCCTGTTTCCGGAACTCTTCATCGCGGGCTATCCGCCCGAAGATCTGGTGTTAAAGCCCGCTTTCCAAGACGCCTGCCGCGCGGCGTGCGAAACGCTTGCACGTGAGACAGCGGATGGTGGTCCGGCCGTTTTGATCGGCCTGCCTTGGGCAGAAAGCGGCAAGCTCTATAATGCGCTCGCGGTGATTGATGGTGGCAAAATCGACGCGGTGCGGTTCAAACTCGATCTGCCGAATTACGGCGTCTTTGACGAGAAGCGCGTTTTTGATTCAGGGCCGATGCCGGGTCCCGTCAATCTGCGTGGCGTGCGTTTGGGTGTCCCGATTTGCGAGGACATTTGGGGTGAAGATGTTGTCGAATGTCTCGCCGAGACGGGTGCTGAGATACTTCTTGTGCCGAATGGCTCACCCTATTTTCGCGGCAAGAGCGATGTACGTTTGAACATTGCAGTGGCGCGTGTCACCGAGAGCCGCTTGCCGCTTGTCTATCTCAATCAAGTCGGCGGGCAAGATGATCTCGTCTTCGACGGCGCTTCATTTGTGTTAAATGCGGATTCATCGCTTGCCTGCCAGTTCTCGTCTTTCACGCAGCAGATTTTGATCACTGAGTGGACGCGTAGCGCTGAAGGGTGGCGTTGCGCTCCAGGTCCGAAAGCTTTGCCGCTTGCAGAAGACAAAGCCGATTACGCAGCCTGTGTTTTGGGCCTGAAAGACTACGTCGAAAAGAACCGTTTTCCCAGTGTTGTGCTTGGCCTTTCAGGCGGCATTGACTCAGCACTTTGCGCGGCACTTGCGGTTGATGCCTTAGGCGCTGACCGTGTTCATGCCGTGATGCTACCTTATCGCTATACATCGTCGGAAAGCCTTGAAGATGCGGGGTCTTGCGCGAAAGCGCTTGGCATCCGTTATGATGTTGTGCCGATTGCACCGCCGGTTGAGGGTTTTGAAAACGCGCTCGCGCCGCTATTCAAAGGCACAAATCGCGACATCACGGAAGAAAATCTGCAAAGCCGCACGCGTGGTACGATCCTTATGGCGATCTCGAATAAATTCGGCGCGATGGCGATGACGACCGGCAATAAATCGGAAATGTCGGTGGGTTACGCCACGATCTATGGCGACATGAATGGCGGCTTCAACCCGATCAAAGATCTCTACAAAATGGAGGTCTACCGTCTCTCGTCTTTGCGCAATGAGTGGAAGCCTGATGATGCAAAAGGCCCCTCAGGTCTTGTGATCCCTGAACGCATCATTACCAAAGCGCCCTCGGCCGAACTGCGCGAAAATCAAACTGATCAGGATTCGCTTCCGCCTTATGGTGTGCTTGATGCCATTCTTGAAGGTCTGGTTGAAAAAGAAATGCGCGTGAGCGATCTTGTGGCTCAAGGTTTTGATTTTGAGACCGTTAAAAAAATCGAGCGTCTGCTTTATGCCGCCGAATATAAGCGCCGCCAATCTGCGCCTGGCGTCAAAGTCACGCTCAAAAATTTCGGCCGCGATCGCCGCTACCCGATTGTCAATCGCTTTCGCGATCAGGGCCGCGCAGCGCATAGTCCCGATCCGAAACTCGCGTCCCACACAACGCTCACCAAAACCGAAGTGGTTGATTTCTGATGACAAAACCCATCGTTCGCTTTGCGCCTTCTCCGACAGGCCGCATTCATATCGGCAATGCCCGCACGGCGTTGCTGAATTACCTCTTCGCGCATCGAGCCGGTGGGCAGTTCATCTTGCGTTATGATGATACGGATATCGAACGCTCGACCAAAGAATTTGCCGATGGCATTGCGGTGGATCTCGACTGGATGGGCATCAAGCCCGATCTCGTCATTCGCCAATCCGAGCGCTTTGATCTTTATCACGCGGTTGCTGATAAATTGCGCGCGATGGGCAAGCTCTATGCGTGCTATGAAACAGAAGAAGAATTAGATCGTAAACGCAAGCGGCAGGCGGCACGGCATTTGCCGCCCGTTTATGATCGCGCGGCGCTGAAACTCACAGCGGAAGAAAAAGCGACCTATGAAGCGGAGGGTCGCAAACCGCATTGGCGTTTTCTTCTCGATTATAAAACAGTTGCTTGGCATGATTTGGTGCGCGGTGAATGCACGGTTGATTGCGCTTCGCTTTCTGATCCGGTCTTGATCCGCGCTGATGGCACTTATCTCTACACTTTGCCTTCTGTTCTTGATGATATCGACACCAAAGTGACGCATGTCATTCGCGGTGAAGATCATGTCACCAATACCGGCGTGCAGATTCAAATTTTCGAAACGCTTTCGGGCTCATCGCCGCTCTTTGGTCATCATAATCTGTTGACGAATGCGAGCGGTGAGGGGCTTTCAAAACGTAAAGGCCATTTCTCGATTTCGTCTTTGCGTGAAGACGGCATGGAGCCGATGGCGGTTGCCTCTCTTGCGGTTCTTGTGGGTTCATCTGAATCTGTTCGGCCCATCGCCAAGCTTAATGAATTGGGCGCTCTCATTGATCTAGTGCGTCTTTCACGTGCGCCCGCGAAATTTGATGAAGCCGAACTTGATGGGCTTAACGCCAAAACCTTGCACGCGATGGCTTATGAAACCGCAGCACCCCGTTTACGCGCGCTCGGCATTGATCGTGGCGAAGCGTTTTGGATGGCGGTGCGCGGCAATCTTGAGCGTTTTGCCGATGCGGTGAATTGGGCCAAAGTGATTGAAGGGCCGATTGCGCCGAATGGTGCGCGTGATCATGCCTTTCTTGCGGAGGCATTATCTGTATTACCCGCTTCGCCGTGGGATACAGAAACCTGGGGCGCGTGGACGATAGTCGTGAAAGAAAAAACAGGTCGCAAAGGCAAAGATCTATTCATGCCATTGCGTCTTGCCCTCACAGGGCTTAAGCATGGTCCTGAGTTAAAACGGATACTGCCTTTGATTGGCGAGACGGAGACGCGTCGCCGTTTAAGCGATTGATTACTCGGTAATCGCTGCAGTGCCGGGTGCGCGCAAGATTCTGATTTTGCGCTTGGTGCCATCGGCGGCGATAATCTCGCGGATTTCACCTTCACCGAGCGGTACAATATTGGTGCCTAAGGGAATGGCGCTTTGCAACACAGCGACATTTTGCGGAGGAACGGGCGCGGGTACAGGCTCACCTTTTTTCGGTTTTGCTTTGGGAGCCACGCGCAATTCGCGAGGACGCGAAAGTTCTTGTGCCTTTAGTTCTGTAATTTGCGCATCAGGTGAGCCATTAGCATCGAGAATGCGTTCTGCATCGGCGAGAGTCTCTGCCCATGTTTTGCCGGGTACGCGGCATGAACAACTTGAATCAAGCGATGTGCGATAATTATAAGCGGTGGGTAGAGTGGTATAGGGCATACCGCCTTCGGCAGACACCGCGCCATCCACTTCGCGATCATTCGGTTGCAAATAGAGATTCACCACCGCACCGGGGCATGACGCTTTGCATAATTCGATATCTGTCTCGATGCGTTGATTGGTGCCGAATTGACTGATTGGGAAAAAATAGCCGTCACATGAACGTACGCAGATCGTGCGGAAACCATTTTGCAAACCAAGCTCGGGCCGCGCGAAGGGATCATCCGGCATTTCTGAAGATTGCAATGTGGATTGTGTGTCACCGAAGAGCGAGCCGACACCGGCCTTGGCTTGGTTATTGATCGCGCCCGGTGTGCAGGTGGTTTCAATCGCGGTTTTCAAACCGAGCTTTTGTTGTTGCAGCTCATCAGAGCCACCACGTGCGGCTTCTGTTTTGAGCGCTTTGATATCTTGTTCGAGTTGGCCGATCTGTGCTTCAAGCGCCGCGCATTTTGCCGGAGCGGGTGAAGAGATCAAAGGCAGGCGTAAATCCGAGCAGCCGATTGATTTGGCATAAGCGGCCGTTTTGTCATGTTCACGTTGCGCTTTTTTGATTTGGCTCGCAAAAGACACATTGCTTGCCGCTGCAATCGATTGTTCGACGGCCGCGAGTTCCGCTTTCAGATTATCGCAATAGGCATTCGGCTGCTGTTGTGCAAAAGCGGGCGCGCTTAGAGCACCAACAACACATAGGGCAAAGATTTGACGGAACGGGTGCAAACGGGGCATGACCAGAAATGAGGGGCGACCAAACTGTCGAAAGGCCAAAGGATCGCGTCAATTTCATGGCCGGGCCGACACCGCCCCCTCATTCCACCCTTGTGTGGTCCGCGTCAAGCGGGCCCATTCAGTTCTGGCAGGTAATCAGATAGGCCGTTTCCGAAGGTTTAACGGCCGCTTTTGACGTAAGCGAGGCTGTAATGTCCTCTGCCGAGGCGCGCTCAAAGCGGACGGCCACAGACATGCCCTTCACTTGGCACCAGGAATCCGCAACGAGTTTCGCGCAGGCTTTGCCTTCGGCGAGGCAATCATCCATTCCATAACCATCATTGGCGGGCACAACGAAAGTTGTCTCGGTTGCGTGAGATAGGCTCAGAGATACACAAGCCGCAAGCAAGGCGGCAAACAGAACAGAACGCATAAGGGCAGAGATCCAAATTTAGAATTTTCGGCAAATTCTCCCCGATTGATTGAAACATGGTTAAAATTCGACACTAAAATCGATGTTTTTTCATTTTCTGACGCGAGGCGTGGCTTGACGGGCGAAGCGTCCGACGGCACAATACGTTCCATGGTAAAGACCTCGCCGATCTGCATTTGCGGAATTATTACCAGCTAATCGCTTAGCTGGCCGGGGCCCTTTTACTCTTCTGATCCAGGGCAAAGATGACCGGGGCCAGTCAGGCAGGAGCCCTCATGTCGCTTACGCTTTACAACACGCTCACCCGTAAGAAAGAGCCCTTCGCGCCGATCGATAAGGCGCATGTGCGCATGTATGTCTGCGGACCGACGGTTTATGATTTTGCCCATATCGGCAATGCGCGGCCGGTGATCGTGTTTGATGTGCTTTATCGTTTGTTGCGGTACATTTATGGCGAAACTCATGTCACTTATGTGCGCAACATCACGGATGTGGATGACAAGATCAATGATCGCGCTGCGCGTGATTATCCGAACTTGCCATTGAATGACGCCATTCGTCTCGTCACTGAAAAAACCGCCGCGCAATTTCATGCAGATGTTGCTGCCCTTGGTTGCTTACCGCCGAATGTCGAGCCGCGCGCGACCGATAATATTCAAGAAATGATTGGCATCATCAATCGCCTTCTTGCCAATGGCCACGCCTATATCGCGAAAGGTGATCAAGGTCGCGAAGTGCTATTCGAAGTGGGTCGCATGGCCTCTTATGGCGCGCTTTCAAACCGCAAACTCGACGAGCAGATCGAAGGCGCGCGCGTGGCTGTTGAAGCGCATAAAAAGCACCCAGCCGATTTTGTTTTGTGGAAAGAATCTTCAAGCACGGAGCTCGGATGGACAGGGCATTTCATTGATCGCGGCGAGACGATCTCGATCTATGGCCGTCCGGGTTGGCACATCGAATGTTCGGCGATGAGTCATCGTTATTTGGGAGAAATATTTGACATTCATGGTGGCGGCATTGATCTCGTGTTCCCGCATCATGAAAATGAAATCGCGCAAAGCTCATGCGCCTTCAACACACCGCGCATGGCTAATGTCTGGATGCATAACGGCTTCTTGCAAGTCGAAGGTCAGAAAATGTCCAAGAGCCTCGGCAATTTCGTGACGATCAATGAGTTGGTTGCAACGAATCAATTCGGTGGACGCTCTTGGTCTGGTGAAGTCTTGCGCCTCGCAATGCTCAAAACACACTACCGCCAGCCGATTAATTTTACTGTAAAGGCATTGGAAGAGGCAGAAAAGACACTAGCGACTTGGGCTGAACTCGCGGATCGTCATAAAGTTTCTTTGACATCCGGCCTCATTGAACCCGCTTTGCTTGAAGCCTTACACGATGATTTGAATACAGCTTTTGCTTTTGCTGTGTTAGCGGATCTTGCGCGTAAAGCGCGGACCAATTTCAATGATGCGCAACAGCTTACTTTCTGCGCGGATTTTTTAGGCTTCAATACAAAGAGTTGGTTCTCGCGCGCCGATTTAACCAGCGCCAAAGCAGATTTTGATCCGGTATTGAAGGCAAAGGTCGATACACTCATAGCCGCTCGCTTAGATGCTCGCCGCAATAAAAATTTTGCCGAGTCGGATCGCATTCGCGATGAGTTGCTTGGCTTGGGCATTCAATTGAAAGACGGCAAAGACGCTGACGGCAATCCCGTTACGACATGCGAGGTGAAGCGATGAACACTTCCGCGCCTGCGCTTCGTCCGCTTTTGCCGAAAGATATCCCGTTTCTCTTGCGCATTACGCGTGCGAGCATCGAACAATTGGCGCAAGATGAATATTCGCCCGGACAAATCGAAGCATGGGTCGCAAGCTTTGAAGACCAAGCATCATTCACAGCGCGTGTCACAACGGGCCTCACTTTGATTGCAACGCTTGATGGGTTTCCGGCAGGCTATGCAATGCTCAAAGGGGAGGATGAAATTGATCTTCTTTATGTCGCGCCGGGCGTTGTGAGACGCGGTGTCGCTTCGGTCTTGATTGAAGCGCTTGAGAAACTCGCAGCCGCGCGCGGTACCACAAAAATTACAGTGAAAGCGAGTGATGTTGCGCGTCCGTTTTTCTCCGCGCGTGGCTATGAAGCGCAAAGCCGCAACACCGTGCCGCTTGGCGAGGAGTGGCTCGGCCACACCGTGATGATGAAATCTTTTGGCGTTAAAGCGCCCACTCTGCAGTGAAAGTGGAAACCCATGTCTCTTGATCGTGTTTATCTGTTTGACACCACTTTGCGGGACGGAGCGCAGACAACAGGAGTTGATTTTTCACTTGCTGACAAGGTCCAAATTGCCGCGATGCTTGATGGTCTCGGCATTGATTATGTCGAAGGCGGTTATCCTGGCGCCAATCCGCTGGATACAGAATTCTTTTCTGAAAAACGCACGAAACAGGCGCGTTTTACCGCATTCGGTATGACGAAAAAAATTGGCCATTCGGCGTCGAATGATCCGGGCATTGCGGCGCTGCTTGAGTCAAAAAGCGATGCGATTTGCTATGTTGGTAAATCTTGGGATTATCAGGTTCGCGTTGCGCTTGAGGCCTCGCTTGAAGATAATCTCGACAGTGTGCGCGATAGCGTGTTGACGACCGTGAAAGCCGATCGGGAAACAATGCTTGATTGCGAACATTTTTTCGATGGTTACAAAGCCAATCCCGATTATGCGTTGAGCGTTGCGAAAGCTGCCTATGACGCGGGGGCGCGTTGGGTTGTGCTCTGTGATACGAATGGTGGCACTTTACCGCATGAGGTCGAACGTATTATTGGCGAGGTGGTCAAACAGATTCCAGGCGATCATCTCGGTATTCATGCTCATGATGATACGGGGCAGGCCGTGGCGAATTCGCTTGCGGCCGTACGCGGCGGAGTGCGGCAAATTCAAGGTACATTAAATGGGCTTGGCGAGCGCTGCGGCAACGCCAATCTTGCGACGATCATCCCGACTTTGAAACTGAAATCCGAATTTTCAAATCATATTACGACCGGTGTAAGTGATGAGGCCTTAAAAAGGCTCACGCAGGTTTCACGGGGGCTCGATGAAATCTTAAATCGCTCGCCCAACCGTCATGCGCCCTATGTCGGCGCATCGGCCTTTGCGACGAAAGCGGGCATTCACGCATCAGCCGTGATGAAAGATCCGCAAACCTATGAACATGTAGCACCTGAAAGCGTCGGCAATCGTCGCAAAGTGCTTGTGTCGGATCAAGCGGGGCGGTCCAATATCCTTGCCGAGCTTGAACGTCTCGGCATCGCTGTCAAAAAAGATGATCCGCGGGTCTTGCGTCTTCTTGATGAAGTGAAAGAGCGTGAGGGTTTGGGTTATTCTTATGAAGGTGCGGATGCGAGCTTCTTTCTGCTTGCGCGTCGCATCATTGGCGAAGTACCGGAATTTTTCCGTGTCGAGCGTTTCAGCGTGAATGTCGAGCGGCGCTTTGTTGAAGGCAGCGAGACGGAGACGGTCGCTGAAGCTTTTGTCAAAGTGAATGTCGGTGGCGAGGTGTTAATCTCGGCAGCGGAAGGAAATGGTCCTGTCAACGCGCTCGATCTCGCTTTACGCAAAGATCTCGGCAAATATCAGCGTCATATCGAAACGCTCGCAATCGTCGATTATAAGGTCCGTGTGTTTCAAGGCGGATCCGATGCTGTCACGCGCGTTCTCATAGAAACCGCCGATAAAAGTGGCGAGCGTTGGACCACGGTTGGTGTGAGCGGCAATATTATTGACGCGTCCTTCCAGGCGCTCATCGATTCCATAACCTATAAATTGCTGAAAAGCGGCGCTACTGCCTTATGATTCACATTTTTGTAAGTGATGTTTCGCTGTCTTCGCCTCGCGGTAGATGTTGAATTTTTTGTGCAATCATAGACACAATGTCGCGCGCGTGTTCCGCGACGGCGTAATTTACCTCGAGGCCTTCGCGTATAAATTCGAAATTCCGCATATGGGCCATCAGTGTGATCAAGGGTCGCCAAAAGCCTTTGATGTCGGCGATCACAATCGGCTTGGTGTGTCGGCCTAACTGCGCCCATGTGAGTTGCTCGATGAGTTCTTCCAATGTGCCAACGCCGCCGGGTAGCGCCACAAATGCATCTGATTTTTCGTACATCATTTTTTTGCGCGTGTGCATATCGTCAACGACGATATTTTCATCTGCGTCTTCAAACATAATCTCGCGATCTTTGAGAAAGCGTGGAATGATTCCGGTGACATAACCGCCATTATCTTTCACGGCTTTTGCCACTTCACCCATCAAGCCAACATTGCCGCCACCATAAACGAGGCGAATACCGGCTTCTGCCATGCTTTTGCCGAGTTCATTTGCTGCAATTTTAAAAGCAGGATCGGTTCCAAAACCAGAACCACAATAAACACAGATTGAAAGTGGATTTTTCATAACAAGATTTTTCGCATTCACTTTGGGTAAAGGTCAAGGTGACATCTGGCTTTATCGCTGATGGCGAAACACCGTAAATTGTGTTTGAGTAAGTGATGTGACGTCGGGGGGAGAGGCTTTACCATGAGCAACCGTGTGTGGATCGGCGTTGGCCTGTTGCTGCTTGTGGCAGCGATCGCTGTTTTCCAGTTTTTGCCCAGATTTAGCACGCAAAAGACCGAAACTGCGTCGCCATCGGCCTCCAACGCCCCCGAGCCCGAGGTCAAAGCCGCCAAAACGCCTGAACTGGCCCCAGCTCCAGCCCCCGCTTCCGAGGTCGAGGCCGCTAAAACACCGGAACTGGCTCCAGCGCCACAGATCGTGCCGCCAAGTTTTGACGTTGTTCGGGTCGAGCCGAATGGGGATTTGGTCGTCGGCGGTCGGGCGCAATCTGGCTCCACCGTCACACTTCTGGCGGATGGAAAATCGATTGAGACATCAAAAGTGGGCGAGACTGGTCAATTTGCGATGGTGCCGCCCGCTTTATCTTCTGGCCCGCATGTGTTGACTTTGCTTATGATATTGCCAGACGGAAAAACTTTTCCCTCCGCGCAAAGCGTCGCCGTCGATGTCCCTCAAGCCAAAAAAGGCGCCGTTCTTGTCGCAAAAAGTGAGCCCGGCAAAGCGACCGAACTTCTTGCACCTTTGAACGTGGACCAAAATGGAGAATTGGCCGTCAATAAACCGACCGCCAATGGACCGCGTGCGATGGTGGGCATAACGGTAGTCGAAGCGGATGAGACGGGCGCGCTTTATGTTGCCGGTAAAGCTTCAGGCGGCTCCTCGGTGCGACTCTACCTGAATGAAAGTTTTGTCGGATCCGCCGAAACATCAGCTGATTCGTCTTGGTCCTTCCGGATTGAGAAGGGTGTGGTCGCAGGACATTATAATGTTCGGGTTGATGATGCTGATCCTAAAACAGGAAAAGTCCTCTCCCGCGCAGAAGTTGGTTTTGACATGCCGGCGCTTTCAACGCCCGCAACGGCCCAGCCCGCAGCACCCTCGACGAATACCGTGGCTTCCACTCAAGCGGCGTCCGCACCGGCAAAACAGGCAGCGGTCACAATCCCCGAAATTGAGACGGCCACCGTGGTGCGCGGCGACAGTCTTTGGCGCATCAGCAGCAAAACCTATGGGTCGGGCTTCCGCTACACGGAGATCCATCAGGCCAATCGCAAGCAAATCCGCGATCCGGATTTGATCTATCCGGGCCAGATCTTTGTGTTGCCGAAACTGCGATAGGCGTCGTCCTTCAAGCTCTTGCATTTCTGCAAAGCTCGCGCGTATCTGGGCGCGGCGAAATTTTTGCGCTTCGCTCTTATTTGGGTGATAAGACTTTCGCTTCGGCCCCTCGGGGCCGTTCCTTTTTTATGATGTCTTGATCCAGTTTGGAGTTGTTATGGCTCGTTCCATGTCCCGCGGTCGCCCGTCCTCTCAGGCCGTTAGCATTCGGCCCCAGACTTCGATGTGGCGGACGGTCAAAGGATTCTGGCCTTATCTTTGGCCGGAAGATCGCGCCGATTTACGCATGCGCATAATTATGGCCACAGGCCTTTTGATCGCGGCCAAGCTCGTAACCATTGCTGTGCCTTATACATTCAAATGGGCAACCGATGCGCTCGCCCCCGCAGCGCTCGCCGAGATGGATCAAACTTTTTTTTTCATCGGCATTCCCGTCGCTTTGACTCTGCTTTACGGTTTCTCGCGCGTGTTGATGGCGTTGCTCACGCAAGTCCGTGACGCACTTTTTGCTGCGGTTGCGATGCATTCCGTGCGGCGTCTTGCCAATGAAACATTCGAACATATGCATAGCTTGTCTTTGCGCTTTCATCTTGAACGCAAAACGGGAGGCTTGACGAGTGTGCTTGATCGCGGGCGCGCAGGGATTGAAACCATAGTGCGTATGACGATGTTGACGCTGGCGCCGACCATCGTTGAATTTGTAATGATTCTTGCGGTTCTTCTTTATGAATTTGATTGGCGTTATGCGATCGTCACGATTTTGATGATCATCGGTTATATGGTGTTCACCACCAAAGCCACTGAATGGCGCATGGACATTCGGCGCTTGATGAATGATAGCGACACGGATGCGAGCGGTAAAGCGGTTGATAGTTTGTTGAATTTCGAAACGGTCAAATATTTTGGAGCCGAGACGCGCGAAGCCGCGCGTTATGGCAAGGCAATGGAGAAATTCGAAAAAGCCAGCGTGAAAGCCTATGTATCGCTTGCAGTTCTGAACTCCGGCCAAGCTATTATTTTCGTGCTTGGGCTTACGGTTTGTATGGCCCTTGTTGTGCAAGGTATTCGCGAGGGCCGCCATACGGTTGGCGATTTTGTTCTCGTCAATGCGATGTTGATCCAGCTCTATCAGCCATTGAATTTTATGGGCATGGTCTATCGCGAAATCAAACAGGCTTTGATCGATATTGATCAGATGTTTGATATTCTCGATCAGGATCCGGAAATTGCGGATCGTCCGGGCTCGAAGCCACTGCTTATTGAAAAAGGTGAAGTGCGTTTTGATCACGTCAAATTCTGTTACATGCCGGAACGCACCATTCTTGATGGTGTTGACTTTACAGTGCCCGCTGGAAAGACCGTTGCGATTGTCGGCCCATCAGGCGCAGGTAAATCTACAATTTCGCGTTTGATGTTCCGCTTTTATGAACCGCAATCGGGGCGCATTCTGATTGATGGGCAGGATATTGGCGATGTGCGGCAAGCGGATCTGCGCGCAGCGATTGGTATGGTGCCGCAAGATACGGTGCTCTTTAACGACACGATCTATTACAATATCCGTTATGGACGCTGGGACGCGACGCGCGAGGAAATCGAAGCGGCAGCCAAACTCGCGCAAATTGATGAATTCATCAAATCGCTGCCCGACGGCTATGAAACAAATGTCGGTGAGCGTGGTTTGAAATTGTCAGGCGGCGAGAAGCAGCGTGTTGCGATTGCGCGGACGATTCTCAAAGGCCCGCCCATTCTCGTGCTTGATGAAGCGACTTCGGCACTCGATAGTTTTACAGAACGTGAAATCCAGAACGCGCTTGAAGCGGTCTCGCGTGGACGCACGACGCTTGTCATCGCGCATCGGTTGTCCACTATCATTAATGCCGATGAAATTCTCGTTCTTGAGAAAGGTCGCATTGCCGAACGCGGGCGGCATCAAACGCTGCTTGAAAAGAAGGGCATCTATGCCGAACTCTGGGAACGGCAGCGCGAGGCAGCGGAAGCGCGTCAGGCGCTTGAGAAAACCGGCGAAACATTGACCGAGCCCGTTATTCTGGCCAATAAGGGGTGAGGGCAACTCGCCCCTTCGGGACTGGTGTGATGTCGATTTTGGATTCTGTCAGGAAGCAGCTTGTGCCCATCCACCGTGAGGGATGGCCATTTATTGCCATTTTTGCGGTGGTTGCCAATCTGCTGGCCTGGATCTGGTCGCCGCTTGGCTGGATCGGCGGTATTTTGACCGTCTGGTGCATCTATTTTTTCCGCGATCCGGTCCGCACGGTGCCGGTGGGTCAGGGGCTTGTGATCTCGCCGGCTGATGGGCGGGTGTCGATGATTGTCGAGGCGGTGCCGCCGCCAGAGCTCGGCCTCTCCGATGAGCCGATGACGCGGATTTCGATTTTCATGAATGTGTTTAATTGCCATGTGAATCGCGTTCCCGTTTCCGGCACGATTGAAACCATTGCCTATCGCCCGGGTCTCTTTCTCAATGCAGAGCTCGATAAAGCGAGTGAAGATAATGAGCGCAACGCGATCATTGTGAACACGGGCCGTGAACGTTTTGGTGTTGTTCAGATCGCGGGATTGATCGCTCGGCGTATCGTTGGCTTTGTTGAAGAGGGTGATCGTTTGTCGGTTGGCGAAAGATTTGGCCTCATTCGTTTTGGCTCGCGTGTAGACGTCTATCTCCCTGATGGCTATGATCTGCTTGTGGGTGTTGGACAGACAATGATTGCAGGTGAGACTGTCATTGCTGCACGTGAAGATGCAACCGGCGAACTGCATTTTCAAAATCTATGACTGATCTTTTTCCTCCCTTTGAACCTGATAAGGATCCGCGACCGCGTCGTTTTAATGCGGTGCCATTACGCGTTCTTATTCCCAATCTTGTTACAATGCTTTCTTTGTGCGCTGGATTGACCGCGATCCGTTTCGCGTATGAAGGACAATTGCGTTATGCATTGATTGCTGTTCTCGTCGCTGCGATTCTTGACGGACTTGATGGACGCATCGCGCGTTTGCTCAAAGGCACCTCACGCTTTGGTGCAGAGCTTGATAGTCTTGCTGATTTCTTAAGTTTTGGCGTTTCGCCTGCGATCATTCTCTATATTTATGGATTGAACGAATTGCAGTCGCTTGGATGGATCACCGTAGTCTTGTTTACATCTGCGTCAGCACTTCGTTTGGCGCGATTCAATGTGATGATTGATGATCCTACACGGCCTGAATGGCAGAAGAATTTCTTCACGGGAATTCCCACGCCGGCGGGTGCGCTGACCGGATTACTGCCAGCTTATTTTCTCGAATTGGGTTTAGAGGTTCCGGCGAGCTTTGCGGTGGTCGAAGCGGTCTATGTGCTCTTCATTGCCTTTATGATGGTAAGCCGCATTCCGACTTTTGCCGGTAAGACTTTCGGTAGCCGCGTGCCGCGTGAATGGGTGTTACCGCTCTTCGTGATTGTCATTGCGATTGTCGGGTTGCTTGTGACTTATATGTTCCAGTTTCTCGCGGTCACGACGATTCTCTATCTTTTGATGATTCCGTGGGGTTCTCGTCGCTATCGGATGCTCGAAAGATTACACCGGACGGCCGGTGCGCACCCTTAAGGGCATATGCGGGGGATGGTTCACAAATGGCGCGGTTTCGTTTAGGGTCCGCCGCTCTTAAAAGGGTGGCCCGTTCACGGATCCCCGCTGATTGAAGGTTCAGGATGGCTAAAGAAGAAGTTTTGGAACTCCCCGGCATGGTCACGGAATTGTTGCCGAATGCGATGTTTCGCGTTCAGCTCGAAAATGACCATGAAATTATCGCCCATACTGCAGGTAAAATGCGCAAAAATCGCATTCGTGTCTTGGCCGGCGATAAGGTTCTCGTGGAAATGACCCCCTATGATTTGACCAAGGGGCGCATCACCTACCGCTTCAAATAGTTACGGACGCGGTTTAGCCTCAACTCCGTCATATTCTCTGTGAACAGGATTGTCCGTGGCAGACCCGGCGCTTATTCTCGCTTCAGCCTCTCCGCGTCGCCTTGATCTCTTGCGTCAGATCGGGTGTGAGCCGCAGCATTTAATCGCTGCGTCCATTGACGAGACGCCTTTGAAGAATGAATTGCCGCGAGTTCATTCGATCCGCTTGGCGCGCGAAAAAGCCGAAGCGGTTTGTAGAAAACTCGAAATCGCTGTTCTTGCCGGCGCCTTTGTTGTTTTGGCTGCCGATACGGTTGTTGGCGTAGGCCGTCGCATTCTACCCAAAGCGGAAACCGAAGAGGATGCGCGCGCATGTCTCGCACTTCTGTCTGGACGTGCGCATCGCGTTCATACGGCGCTCGCTATAATTGGCCGTGATGGACAACGTCGCCTTCGTCACGTCGAGACAAAAGTCGGTTTCAAAAGATTATCGCAAGAAGAGATCGAAACTTATATCGCCTCTAAAGAATGGCAAGGTAAAGCGGGTGGCTACGCAATTCAGGGCTTGGCGGCTGCCTATATCGATTTTCTTTCAGGCTCTTATTCTGGCGTTGTCGGCTTGCCACTTTACGAAACTGCACAACTGCTTGGGAGCTTCGGCATAAAGGCGAAGAGGGTGCCGTGACAGACACTCCTGAAAAAGACGAAACCGGAAAAGTTGTTATGCTTGGTCGCTGTCCGAGTTGCAGCAAAAGGGCTGTCCGTGACTTCCGTCCCTTTTGCTCGAAACGCTGTGCGGATCTGGATCTCGGGCGATGGCTTACCGGTAGTTACGCGATTCCTGCCATTGAAACAGATGATCCGGACGAAGAAGATCACACCTCGTCTTTGCTTGACAAATTTTGACATGACTTGCGCCTGGTTTACGGGCAGACCGTAGGGCAACTCAAAAAAATTCAGGTTGTAGATCTGACATTTTTCATCTTGAAGTTGTATAGTGCTCCAACGGTTGTGTGGGGGCCTGTAACGTTCATGATGGGTAAGCGGATCACGCTCAGACGGTTTTGGCTGATTTCACCTGTGCTCCTCGCATTGGTGGTGCTTGGCTCTGCGGCTCATCGCCTGGAAGCGGGTGAAGCGCCGCCATGGAAGTTGTGCTTCTCGCCTGATGGCCGCTGTTCCACCTTGATTCTTGAAGCGATCTCGTCAGCGCGTGAACCGATCCGTGTTCAAGCGTATAGTTTTACCGCGCGTCCGATTGCCGAAGCTCTGGTTGAAGCACATCGTCGCGGTGTTGATGTGGCTGTTATTGTCGATAAAAGCCAAAATTCCGAACGCTATTCTGTGATGTCACTTCTGAGCGAAGCGAATATTCCGCTTTATGTTGATTATTGTTGCGCGATTGCCCACAATAAAGTGATGGTCATTGATGGCAAAAAAGTTGTCACCGGTTCCTGTAATTTTACACAAAGCGCTGAATCACTGAATGCTGAAAATCTCCTTGTGATCGATGATGCAAAAATGGCGAAAGCCTATCTCGATAATTGGAGGGGGCATCGCGACGGCGCGCGCGTTTTTGCGGTGAAGTGAATTCAGCGCGATTCAATAACCGTTTTGGCGACTAGATTATAAAAATCTTTCGCGAATTGTTCCGGTTGTCCCAAAGGCCGGTCTTTTATTTGTCGTCTCAAAGCACTGCGCAGATAAGTCCGCCTTTTGGTGTCCTGTGCAAGCGCTACGGCTTTCTTCACATAGTCATCGTGATAGAGGGCAGCGAGATCACCCAAGCCCGCATTGGAAAGATTTTAATAGCTTAAGCGTTCAAAAAAGGCAGTGCCGACCAGCGTGATCACGGGAACGCCCATGAAAATGGATTCGCAAGTTGTCGTACCGCCCGTCTGCGGAAATGTATCGAGCGAAATATCCATTTCATTGTAAAAACGCATATGTTTGCCGCGCACAGATACAAACTGAATGCGATCAGCCGCGACGCCTTCATCAACAAAGGCCTTGGTCATATATTCGCGGAATGCTGCGGCTCCCGCTTCAGGTCTGACAAATAAAAATTTTAATTCAGGCACTTCGTTTAACACGCGTGCCCATGTCGATAAAACTTTAGGGCTATATTTATAGGGGTTATTTGCGGTGCCGAAGGTGATGTAGCCTTTGCGCGCCGAAGGAATAACGGGTTTGATTTCTTCTGCTTCATTGAAGCCCAAACGCCCCATCGCCACCCAACTCTTTGGCATCTCAAAAAGCTTTTCAATTAGCAGTGCGGGATCAGGTGGATTGATGAACGGATCGACCAAAATATAATCGATGGTCTCAAGCCCCGCCGAATGCGGATAACCAAGCCAACTCGCTGTTACGGGTGCCGGATTCCACGCCATCACTTCGATTTTTGTTCATGTCGGTAGAGCTGCCAAGTTCAAACAAGATGTCGAGTTGATCTTTGGCAATGAGTTCTGCTGCATCGCGATCCGCAATCGCCTTGTGCCAGCGGAATTCATTCACACGCCTTGCAATATATTGCTAGATCGGATCGGGATCATGGCGACACCATGAATAGCAATAGACTTCAAATCTATTCCGATTGATAAAATCAAAAAGCGGCATGGTGAAATAGCTCACCGGATGATGTCTCAAATCAGAAGACATGATGCCCAGTCTTATTTTGTCGCGACCTTTCACCAATGCAGGTTTGGGCAAAGGGTTGAGTTTGGTTTTCGCAAGCTCAATCCGGCCCCAAATACGATGTTGCTCTAAAATATCATAACGGTCTTCATCCGTTTCAATGCGCGCAAGATGATAATGAAATGCGTCATGAAGGCTTTCACTTGTCCAAGTGCGTCCAAGATCGCGAAATGAACCCAAGGTTTTGACAATATCAAAACGTCCCATCCGTACGAGAATGTTGTGAGCCATACGTACAAAGCGTGAAGGAAGAGGGCCTAAGGTTAAGGCCTTCATCACGGCTTCATAGCCTGCTTGAATATGATCAGCTTTATTGCCATAACGAGAACGATAAAGACTATTGGCGTAATTCATCCAATAAATTTCATCGTCGGGCTTTAGCTTAACCGCGCGGAGATAATGCTTGTTGCCACGCTCACGATCAAAACGCGCAACGGTTTCCGCAAGTTGAAAATGGGCCCAGGCGTCGTCCGGCTCTTCTTCAATCCGCTGAATTAGAAACCTTTCGGCCTCAGTGAATTTTCCAGCCCGGCGATAAACCATAATCCGCGCTTCGATGATTCGGTGTTCCTGCGGCATTTCACGAATTGCGGCTTCAACCGCCTTGATTGCCTCTTGATGGCGCTCAAAATCCATATCCGCTTTGATGCGGTCAATCCATGTAATCACGTCTTTAGGATTGAGCTGAACCGCCTTGTCAAAAAACGAATCGTGCTCAGTAAATCACCTTTTTGTAAATGAGCATTGCCAAGAAAACGCGCAGCCGCAGGATTTTGAGGGTCAACCTCTTTGAGCTTTGGCGTTGAGGTTCGCTTCATCGCTCCGCTTTAGTTCCACGAGTAGCAGCGTTTTGTTTGCAAGAGCCGCGATGGCTATTTTATCCGCTTTAAAAGCCTCATCAAAAAAGCCAAGCGCTTCATCAAAATTCCGCGAGCGCTTTGCCGCGATCCCTGATAGATTGAGAAGCTCTGCATCTTTTTTAAAAAGCTACGAGCTTTGGTGAGATAAGAAGCGGCATCGGCCGGGCGTTCAAGTTGCAACACCATCCGCGCAAGATGATACCAGGCGAGGCGTGCTTCTTTTGGCTTCTTTTTGTCTTTACTTTCGATCCAGTGGGTTAATTTTCGTACGGCCTTGTTGCGTTGTCCTTTCGCTTCGAGGGCAAGGCAATCTTCGAGTAAGGCCATTGGAGCTCCGACTTTATATATCGGACTTGACCTTAGGAAAATAGATTAAAAAGTCCAAAATGAAAGCGTGCCAATTGCATCAAATTGGAGCGAGTTTTTTAGCATTTTGTTAAAAATCCGATGAGCCCCGCAGTTGACCCATTCGCACGCGTATCTTGGGTTTCACCTTTTACAAGCGGCAAAAGGCTTGTGGCCAGTTCTTTGCCTAATTTGACGCCCCATTGGTCAAAAGCGTTGATTCCGAAAATGGCGGCTTCGACAAAAACGCGATGCTCGTAAAGAGCGATGAGTGCGCCGAGTTGCGCGGGATCAAGCCGTTCATATGCCAGCGTGAGAGAGGGCCTATTGCCGGGAAAGACGCGATGGGGTGCCAGCTCTTCGGCTGTTTGAGGTTGCAGACCGCGCGCCAAAAGCTGAGCTTTTGCTTCCTCCTTTGTGCGGCCAACAAGTAGCGCCTCTGATTGCGCAAGGCAATTGGCAATTAACAAATCGTGATGGTTTTTCAGATCTGTGCGTTCCGCTTTTGCCGCAATAAGAAACTCGACCGGAATGATATCGGTTCCTTGATGCAGCAATTGAAAAAATGCGTGTTGTGAATTGGTGCCCGGCTCACCCCACACAATTGGACTAGAGGCATGATTAAGTGCCGTTCCATCACGTGCAACGTGTTTGCCATTTGATTCCATATCAAGCTGTTGCACATAGGCGGGAAATCGCGCGAGGCGTTGATCATAAGGGATCAGCGCCCGTGTTGGATACTCACATATCAAACGATGCCAGACGCCAATCAGTCCGAATAGGACCGGAAGATTTACTGTAAGCGGCGCGGATGTGAAATGCTCATCGAGTGCGCCGGCGCCATCGAGAAAAGCCTCAAAATTTTTCGAGCCAATCGCAATGGCAAGCGGCAATCCGATTGATGACCAGATTGAATAACGCCCGCCGACCCAATCCCAAAAGCCGGTGATGCGATCTGCACGCACGGGAAATTGAGCAGCTTTATCAAGCGCGGTTGTCACGGCCATGAAATGATGTGCGACTGCGTCATCGCCCAAGCGCTCGGCAATGAAGCTTCGCGCTGAGATCGCATTGGTCATTGTTTCAATCGTCGTGAAAGTTTTCGAGGCGATAATGAACAATGTCGTTTCAGGATTAAGCCCGATCAGCGTGTCAGCGAGATGCGCGCCATCAACATTTGATACGAAATGAAGTTTTGGTCCGTTATGCCATGGCACCAGCGCGAGTGTTGCCATCGCAGGACCGAGATCCGAACCGCCAATGCCGAGATTGACAACATCGGTAAAAGTCTTTCCCGTTGAACCTGAAATTTTTCCTGAGCGAACGCCTTCAGCGAGTGCGAACATCTTCGCGCGCTCCGCGGCAATATCCGACATGATGTTATGACCATCGAAAAGCAGAGGGCTTTGATCGCGACGACGCAGCGCCGTATGCAATACGGCGCGATGTTCGGTTTGATTGATCTTTTCACCACGAAACATCGCGTCACGTTTTGATTCAAGATCAACCGCGCGCGCGAGATCAAGCAGCAGTGACAACGTCTCATCGGTCAGCGCGCATTTTGAAAAATCAAGCAGCATCCGCTCATGTTTTCGCGAGAATTTTACAAAGCGGTTCGGATCGGCATCAAAGAGTGTTTTGATCGGTTGCGTCTTTTTCGTTTGCCAATGGGCTCGGAGCTTTGCGAGCGCGACATCTTTAGTGGGACTCATGATCAGGTAATCCGAAGCAAAATGAGGAAGGGACCATAAACCGCCCCTTCCGATAGACAAAGCGGGGTTGCGGATGATCCCCTTGATCTTTCGAGGCAATCGGGCGCACTTTTACATACTTGGCTTGGGGAAGGACCAAAAATCATCATGTTCATATCGATTGGACAGATTGAGGCGCATTACGCTCGCTTGCCGGAGGGGTTTTTCACCGCCTTGCCGCCAACGCCGGTCGCGGCCCCGCGTCTGATCGCATTCAATGATTCGCTCGCCCGCGAGCTTGGGCTTTCCCTCGACGGCGTTTCGTCAGAAGAGTTGGCTCGGCTCTTTGTTGGCAATGAACTTCCCTTGGGTGCGACGCCCGTGGCGGTGGCCTATGCCGGTCATCAATTTGGAAGTTTCGTTTCGCAGCTCGGCGATGGCCGTGCGATCCTTTTGGGTGAAGTGAGGGATCGTTCTGGGAAATTGCGTGACATTGCCTTCAAGGGGTCGGGTCGCACACCCTATTCACGCGGCGGTGATGGACGTGCCGCTTTGGGCCCTGTGTTACGCGAATATATCGTAAGCGAAGCGATTCATGCTTTGGGCGTGCCGACGACGCGGGCGCTCGCGGCAGTGCTGACAGGCGAGCGTGTTTTGCGGGAGCAAGGCCCTTTGCCGGGTGCGGTGTTTACGCGTGTGGCTTCAAGTCATCTTCGCGTCGGGACATTTCAATTTTTTGCTGCGCGTGAAGATCAAGTTTCATTGCGTACGCTTTTATCATTTGCGATTGAGCGGCATGATCCTTCTGCAAAAGAGTCTGATAATCCCGCGCTGGCATTCTTAAAAGGTGTCATTGAAAGACAAGCGCATTTGATTGCGCGCTGGATGGCGCTCGGCTTTGTTCATGGTGTGATGAACACCGATAATATGACGATCTCTGGCGAAACGATTGATTACGGACCTTGCGCTTTTATGGAAGCCTATGATCCGGCGACGGTCTTCAGCTCTATCGACCAATTTGGTCGCTATGCGTATGGACGCCAAGCCGCGATTGCGCAGTGGAATCTTGCGCGCCTTGCCGAAGCGCTTTTGCCTTTGATTGATTTAGATGAAGAACGCGCTGTGAAACAAGCATCCGATGCGATTTCCGGTTTCGCACATCTTTATCATAAAGCCTATGATGAGGCGTTCCGCTCCAAGCTGGGTCTTCGGAAGCGCGAAGACGAAGACCAAGATCTTGTCGCCTCACTTCTTTTGCGCATGCAACAGAAGCAAGCGGATTTCACTTTAACCTTTCGCGCCTTCTTAAATGCCGTTGATCCTCAAAATGATCAAACGCTTCGGCAATTTTTGGGCGATGACGAAGTGGCAGAAGCTTTGATTGCACGGTGGCGCGAGCGGCTTCAACGCGAAGAGGTTTCACAAACAGAAATTCAATCGCGGATTAAAGCGGTGAACCCTAAACGCATACCGCGCAATCATCGCGTCGAAGAGGCCATCCAAGCCGCGCAAGTTTCTGATGATTTTGAACCCTTTTATCGCCTCGCCCGTGCGTTGCAGTGTCCTTATGAAGATGATCCTGAATATGAAGCCTATGAAGCGCCCGCCGAACCGCATGAACGGGTGAGGGTAACTTTTTGCGGAACGTAACGAAGGGCTCCGGCCCTTGAAGGGCGAGCGCGGCTGTGTAAGGTAGGCGCCGAAAAGCCGCTTCGGCTTCAGGAATTTAGATTGATAGAGGGAATTTCATCTCATGCAAACCGCTTTTGCCCCCCTTCGCGCCTTCGCCGCGCGCCCGAGTCTCGCCCGTGATGCGGTGCTTGTGGTTCTCGGTTCTGTTCTCTTGGCGATTTCGGCCAAGGTACAAGTGCCCTTCTGGCCGGTGCCGATGACGATGCAGACTTTTATCATTTTGATGCTTGGGGTG
>Ga0194123_10001374_pt1 | contig 37234 bp, 31 predicted proteins | sample TA2MahsurfametaG_5_FD_155479 | JGI IMG/M metagenome (GOLD analysis project Ga0194123, IMG submission 155479) | Freshwater microbial communities from Lake Tanganyika, Tanzania - TA2015023 Mahale A surface | ecosystem: Environmental > Aquatic > Freshwater > Lake | place: Tanzania: Lake Tanganyika... | reverse complement strand
GTGGTGGGACCGGGGCCTGGGCGGAACGATGGCTCAGCCCAGTGGTTTGTTCGCCGTGGGTTTGGCCGGATTGATCACCTTCGCTCAGATGGCGTGGCTCGAAACCGTCGCCGTGGTGGGCGCGGTGCTCGTCGGTTGGTTGGGAGTCGCCCGGTTGGTGGCCATCAGTGCCGATCCGCGCGCGCGGGCAGCCGGATTGGTCGTGTACGCAGCGGTGCCGTTGCCGTACGCCGCGGTCGCGTCGGGCCGTTCGTCGGTTCTCGTCGCCTACGCGCTCGTTCCGTGGGCTCTGCATTTCGCCCGGCGATTGTCGGGACTCGGGGGTTCGATCGTCGGCGATCCGGTGCTGCGTCGTAACGACGTGATCGAACATCCGTCGGGGGCGATGCGGGTCTCGCTCATCGCACGACTCACTCTGCTCGTGGCCATCGCGTTCGCGTTCAGTCCAGCGGCGTCGTTGGTCATGGTGTTCGCGCTCCTCGTGGTCGCGCTCGGGGGAGTGGTCGGTGGCGGCGATCTGCGCTCGTCCGGTTTGATGGCCACGGCCGTCGTCGTGAGCGCCGCCGGTGCACTGCTTCTCAACGTGCCGTGGTCTCTCCATTACGTGAGCGGTGACGGCTGGTCGCGCCTGGTCGGTCTGGCTGGTGGAGGTTCGGTCGGACTCGACATCTGGGAGATCCTGCGCTTTGGCGTGGGTCCGTCGGCTCTGGGTGGTCTCATCATCGGCACCTACGTCCCTCTCGTCGTGGTGGCGTTCGTGGCGCGACGTTGGCGTTACGTCTGGGCGATTCGGGCCGTCGTGTTGGCCGCGGTCTTCCTCGCCTTGGCCAGTGCGGCGAGCCAGTCGAGTGGACCCATCGACTTGCCCGAAGTCGGAGTACTGCTCGTTCCGGTGGCCGCTGCTCTCGCACTCGGAGCGACGTTGCTCGTGGCGTCGTTTTCGGTCGACGTTCGCGGTGGTCGTTTCGGTTTACGGCAGCCGATCACACTGCTCGGTCTGCTGGCCATTTCGTCGGCCGTGTTGCCCGTCGTGAGTGTGGCCGTGGATGGATCGTGGGATCAGCCGTCGGCATCCGTCGTCGAACAACTCGACGAACTGCTCGCCGAGCCGTCCAGTGCCGGCGACTATCGCGTCCTCGTGATCGGCGATCCCGATCTGGTTCCCGGTGCCGAGATCTCCTACTCGGACGGCGTGGCGTACTCGGTCACGAGCAACGGCTCGTTCGACATCGGTTCCACGTGGTACTCGCCGTCGTCGCTCGAGGAGCGAACCATCGGTGATGTCCTCGATGCCCTGTCGCGGCGCTCCACGACGCGCGTGGGTCGCCTCATGGCTCCGCTCGGCATTCGCTACGTGGTGATTCCGAAGTTCGATCGTGTCCGGTCGACCGCGGATGCTCCCTTGCCGATGGCCGACGGACTCGTCTCGTCGTTCGCCGAACAACTCGACTTCACATCGGTGTACAGCCCGTCGAGTCTCACCGTGTTCGAGAACACCCAGTGGATCCCCTTGACCGCCGTGCTCGGGTCCGAGGCGGTGGCCAACAGCGTCGAAGGCGGTGCCGGTGCGCTCGTTCGTTCCGATGTCGGAGGCGCGCAGCCGATCCTCGAGGGCACGTCGGCCTGGCGCGAGCGTGTCCAGCAGATTTCGGGTGGCGTGGTCCACTTCGGCGTTCCGTTCGACGACCGATGGACACTTCGCGTCGACGGACAGTCGGTGGAGGGTCGCGGCTCGTTCGGTTCGGTCATGTCGTTCGACGCGTCGGCCGGTGGCACCGTTTCACTCGACTACTCGACCCCCGTCACCCGTTACCTCTGGATCGTGATCCACAGTGCACTCTGGATCGTGGTGTTCGCGGGGGTTCTTCGACCGGTGCGTCGTCGTCGTGGTCGCGCCGAGAGTGTCGATTCGCCCGTGATTTCGTTGTCGTCAGCGGAGAGCGCGTCATGACCAAACGCCTCGTCGCACTCGCGTTGGTGGTTCTCTTCATCGTCGTCGTGGCCAGCACGTCGGCCGGAGACGACGTACGCACCGCCGCGGTTTTCGCCGAGTCGTCCCGGCCCGGCACGCCGCGGTTGGCGGTGGGCGACGACGTCGTGAGCGTCACGTGGTTCTGCGGCGGCACCGCTGCCCTCGGAGCGGCCGACAACGGCGAGTACGGCGGTGACGTGATCGCCACGAATCCCGGCGAGACTCCGGCGGTCGGCACGGTCACCATTCTCACGATCGATCGCGATCCGGTGGTCGTTCCCTTCTCCATCGAACCTCGTTCGCAGTCGACCATCGATCTCGACCAAGTCGTGACCGCCAACTACGTGAGCGCCGTCGTCGAAGTCGATCGAGTCGACGTGACCGTCGAGCAGCGATCGCTTCATCCGGCCGGCGACGTGTTGTCTCCGTGCGCGAACACCACGGCGGCCGAGTGGTACGTGGCCGATGGCTTCACCGCATCCGACTCCGATCTCCGCCTGTTGATGTCGAACCCCTACCTCTCACCAGCCATCGTCGACATCACGATTTCGACCGCGCAGGGTCCGCGGTCGCCGAGCGAACTGCAGGGCTACGTGATACCGCCCCGGTCGTTGCGGGTACTCAATCTCGAAGAGGCGGGCTTCCGCGACGAGCCGGTCGTGGCGGCCAGCGTGGTGGCCACCAGTGGGCGGATCGTCGTCGCCAAGGACCAACACTTCCTCGGCAGTGGACGTCTGGGTCACGTGACGTCTCTCGGCGCGCCGGCACTCGGCGACGAGTGGTGGTTCGCCGATGGCGAAAAGGGTGAGGGTGTCACCGAGCGTCTGGTGATCTTCAATCCCACCGACACCGATGTCGAAGCCGACGTGATCGTTCTCGGCCTCGACGCTTCGGCCGGAGTGATCGAGCCGACCACACTCACCGTGCCGTCGCGCGAAGTGGTGGTGTTCGACACGTCGGCCATCGCCGGATTGCCCGACGGTCGCCACGGTCTTCTCGTGTCCACGTTGTCGGAGCCCGCGTTGGTGGTGGAGCGGGTTCTCACACGACCCACCGGTGAGTCGGTCTCCACCTCGGTTCTTCTCGGGGCCGAAGGCAACGCTCTATCCACTCGTTGGTTGGCTTCGGTCACGCCGACGATCGCCCTCGAGGGAGCGCTCGTGGTTCTCAACGTGTCACCCAACGACGCGAGTGTCGATGTGCTCTCGGTCGGTCCGGGTGGTGAGGATCCGATCCCTCAACTGTCCGACCTCACGATTCCGGCCAACGGCTGGCGATCGATCGACCTCGTGGATGCCGTGAGCCTCGGTCGTCCGATCGTGGTTCGCTCCGATCAACCCATCCTGGTCGAGCGTCGAATCGAACGGAACGAGCGTGGCTCGGGAACCTCGGCGGCCCTCGCATTCCCGGACCCCTCATGACGAGCCTCTTCATCGCCCTCGGAATCGTGATCGCGGTCGGTGTCGCGGCACTCGTTCTTCGTCGTCGCCACGTGGTCGACGTGCCCACTCAGAAGGAGTGGACCGTGCCCACACAAATCGATCCGGCCGACCTGGCCTCCGCGGGCGAGAACGGGTCACAGGCGTGGTCGATCGCGGTGTTCACGTCGGCGAGTTGCCATGTGTGCGCCGACGTCGTGAGCAAGGCCCGTGTGCTTCAGAGCTCACAGGTGAACGTGCTCGAGTTCGAGTACGGCGCTCATCGTGGGCTGCACGACAAGTACCGCATCGACGCGGTGCCGACGCTCGTGGTGGTCGACGCCGATGGTGTGGTGCGTCGACACTTCTTGGGCCCGCTCACGGCCACCGATCTGTGGGCCGCGGTTGCGCAAACACGCGATCCCGACAGCACGACGAGTGGCGAGTCGGGCGACGAGTGTTCTAGTCGGTGAGTGACGGCGTCTGCGGCGCCGACGAGTCGAGACCACGTTGCACGAGTTTGGCGACTTCGCCGCCGTCGATGGTTTCGTGCTCGAGGAGCGCTTCGGCGACGAGATCGAGACCCGTGCGGTGCTTGGTCAGGAGCTCCATCGCTCGCGTCTCCTGACTGCGCAGGATCCGGTTGATCTCCTCGTCGAGAACGCGAGCTGTGTCGTCGGAGTATTCGCGTCCACTCGACAAGAGGTCTTCGCCGAGGAACACCTGTTGCTGACCGGCCCAAGCCATCGGGCCCACCTTGTCGCTCATGCCCCACTCGCGGACCATGCGTCGAGCCAGACCCGTGACGACTTCGAGATCGTTGGCGGCACCGGTCGTCTGCTGACTGAACACGAGCTCTTCGGCGGCACGACCGCCCAAGGCCATGCAGATCCGATCGAGGATGTACTCACGTGAATAGCTATGGCGCTCTTCCGGAAGTGTCTGCGTGACGCCGAGCGCCATACCGCGCGGAAGGATCGTGACCTTGTGGAGCGGATCGCCGTTCGGGAGAACCGCGGCGAGAACCGCGTGTCCACTCTCGTGGTAGGCGGTGGTGCGCTTCTCTTCGACCGACAGCACCAGCGAATCGCGCCGCGCGCCCATCATGATGCGGTCGCGGGCCGACTCGAAGTCGATGCGTTCGATCTGCGACGAGCCACGACGAACTGCGAAGAGGGCCGACTCGTTCACCAAGTTGGCGAGATCGGCGCCACTCATTCCGGGCGTTCCCTTGGCCATCACTTCGAGATCGACATCGGGTCCCATGCGCTTGTCGCGGCTGTGCACCTTCAAGATCGCCAGGCGCTCTTCGTATTCGGGGAGCGGAACGACGATCTGACGGTCGAAGCGACCCGGGCGCAGCAACGCCGGGTCGAGAATGTCGGGGCGGTTGGTGGCCGCCATGATCACGATGCCCTCGGACGTCTCGAATCCGTCCATCTCGGACAACATCTGGTTGAGCGTCTGTTCACGTTCGTCGTGGCCACCACCGAGACCAGCTCCACGCTTACGGCCGATCGAGTCGATTTCGTCGATGAAGATGATGGCGCGACCCATCTTGCGCGCCTGCTGGAACAAGTCGCGCACGCGGCTGGCGCCGACACCGACGAACATCTCCATGAAGTCGGAACCGGTGACCGACAAGAAGCCGACTCCGGCCTCTCCGGCCACTGCGCGGGCGAACAGTGTCTTGCCGGTTCCGGGTGGGCCGACGAGCAAGATGCCCTTCGGAACACGGGCACCAATTTCCTTGAAACGCTCGGGCATGCGCAGAAAGTCGACCACTTCCTTGATCTCGGTCTTCACGCCCTCGTATCCGGCGACGTCGGCGAACGTCGTGGACGGACGATCGGTGGTGTACGCCTTGGCCCGACTGCGACCGATGGACATCACGTTGCCCATTTGGCCCGACGCCCGACGGTTCATCCACATGAGGAAGCCGATGATGAGGAAGAAGGGCAACAGGAGCGGAATGAGGCTCACGAACCAGTTCGACTGAGGCGTGTTGGGCTGGAAGTCGACGCCTTTGGTGCGCAGCAGCTCACGGTCGACTTCGTTGGGGAAGCCGGGAGGTGCGGTGGTGGAGAACTCGCTGCCATCGACGAACGATCCGGTGATGCCGAGCGTGGTGTTGTTGAGCTTGACCTCGTCGACGCGACCGGCCTCCACCTGGGTGACGAACTCTTCGAAACCAATCTTCTCGCGGTTCGGACCGGGAAGGAGTTGTGGTCCGAAGATGAGCAACAGAACGATGGCCAGCAACACATACGGTGACCACTTGGGCATGGCCGGACGGCCGGATTTGCCGTCGGTGCGACCGTCGCTCTTGCCGTCGTTCTTCACGCTGGGTTTGTTCGACGACTTGAACGGGCGCTGCCGGCGATCTCCGGAAGGGGGAGGCGGGGGAGGCGGAGTCGGCTCACTCATGGCGTCATGCTAGGACCGACCCCGACTATCCACCTTGTCGCAGGGCGTCTCCCATACCGTATTTGCTATGCGTTCGGACACGCGTTTGTGCACCCGAAACGGTTGCCGCGAGGAGGCCCGAGTCGCTCTCACTTTTGAGTATGCGAATTCGGTGATCTGGGCCGATCACCTGAGTGACGAACGTCGCCCGCAGGTCTACGAGTTCTGTGACATCCACTGGAACCGTTTCGCACCGCCGACGGGCTGGACTCTCGAAGATCGCCGTCGCACGCTCGTTCTGCCTTTCGTCCACCGCCTGGCCGGCTGATCGTCTCCGTGCGTCCGGCCACCAACGACGCCCGCTTCTCGGTCGGCGCCGCTGTGGCGGTGTGGGTCGGTGCCTACGTCGCGGCATTGCCTCTTCAGGCCGCGGTCATCGCGGCGTTCGGTCGCGGTGGCGACGACCCCGACACCTGGCCCACGTCGGTCACGGCGGTGTCGATTCTCTGTCTCTGGATTCCGTTCGTGGTGGGCCTCGTGATCGTCAGTCGTCGGCGCGGCGGGGCGTCGTTCACCCGCGATTTCCGAGTCGGCTTCCGCCCGGTCGACCTCGTCGGACTTCCGGTCGGAGTCGCGGCTCAATTCGTGCTCGTGCCGCTTCTGTACTGGCCGCTCTCGCAGGTGTTTCCCGATGCATTCGATCCAGACGACGTGGAACGTCGAGCGAACGACTTGTGGGATCGGGCCTCGGGTGTGTGGATCCTCGTCCTCATCCTGATCGTCGCGATCGGTGCCCCGCTCGTCGAAGAGTTCGTGTACCGGGGTTTGATCCTTCAGTCGCTCGAGGGACGCTTCAACGACGCCGTGGCGCTCGTGCTTTCGGCGGCCTGGTTCGCCGCGATCCACCTCCAGCCCGTCGAGTTGCCTGGATTGTTCTTGGTCGGTCTGGTGTTCGGACTGTGCTGGCAGAGATCGGGCCGAATCGCCATGCCGATCCTGGCGCACATCGGCTTCAACGCCGCCGGGTTGTTGATCGCCAGTCGCTGATCGGTTCCCGGTGGCACAATGAACGACGTGACGGAGGAACAGGTCGGGGCCGTCGACGCAGACGAGGCTGTCGGGCACGACGAGGCTGTCGATGCCGTCGACGTCATTCGAACCCGATGGAATCCGTTCCGCGGCTGGAGCCGCGAGCGATTGGTGGTCTTCTGGGTGCGTGTGGCACTCGTGGGCGTCTCCACCGCCGTCGCGGTCAAGGTCGTTCAACCGTCTCTGATCTTCCGCAACTCCACGCCCACCGGCGGCGACATGGGTGCGCACGTGTGGGGACCGGCCTATCTGCGCGATCACCTGCTTCCGTTCAAGTTGAACGGCTGGAGCATGGATTGGTACTCGGGTTTCCCGGTCTACCGCTTCTACATGGTCGTACCCGCTCTCTTGATCGTTCTGCTCGACGTGCTCTTGCCGTACGGCATCGCCTTCAAGATGGTCGCGGTTCTCGGAATCATCACGCTGCCCGTGTGCTGTTGGGTGTTCGGTCGTCTGGCTCGCTTCGCGTATCCGATTCCCGAGTTGTTCGCCGTGGTCGGCCTGGTGTTCCTCCTCGACGAGAGCTACACGATCTACGGCGGAAACATCGCGTCGACGATGGCCGGCGAGTTCTCGTTCTCGATCTCGTTGTCGTTCGCCATGCTCGCGTTCGGGTTCTTCGCCAACGGTCTGCAGACCGGCCGTCACCGACTGAAAGCGGCCATCTTCATGGCGCTGGCGGTGCTGTGTCACGGCATCGTCGCCATCTACGTGGCGGTAGGTCTCTTGCTCATGGCTCTGCTGTGGCTCGACCGTCAACGGCTCCGTTGGTTCGTCACGACGGTCGGCCTCGGCTCGTTGCTGTCGGCTTTCTGGATCGTGCCGTTCTTGCTGAACCACGCCTACATGACCGACATGAAGTACAAGGGCGAACCCGGCAACGGCTCGTTCACCTCGTACTGGGGCATGTTCTTCGCCCTGCCACCGTTCTGGAACGTCTTCTTCTTCATGTTCGCAGTCATCGGGTTCGTCGCCATGCTCGTGCGTCGCCACACCACTGGAGCCTGGCTGGGCGTGACCGGACTCGTGTTCACTGCGTTCGTCTACCTGTTCAACGACAGCCTCCCGGTGATCGGCCTGTTGTGGAACCCACGACTCCTGCCGATGCTCAACATGTGCCGCTATCTGCTGGCGGCGATCGGCATCGTGGAGTTGGTCCACGCGATCGTTCGTTTGGCCCAGCACGAACGACTCAATCGACGCTTCTCGGTTGTTCGGATCGATGAAGACGCGCGCTCGCAACGGGCGATCTTCAAGGCACGATCGCTCACGGCCGTCGGATGCGCGTTGGCCGCGTTGATCGTTCTGGGTTTCCGTTTCCAAGTGCTCCCGGGCGGCAACATCGTCGACGAAGGTGATGGTGCCGAGTACGCCTGGGGCCCATTCGAGACCCAGGCGAGCGACAAGGGTTTCGTCGACGGATGGGCGCGCTGGAACTTCTCGGGTTACGAGGGTCGATCGGCGTACGGCGAGTACTACGGCGTCGTGCAGACCATGAAGACGATCGGAGAAGAGCGCGGATGTGGTCGCGCGCTCTGGGAGAACTACGGCGACAACGACAAGTACGGCACCACGATGGCGTTGATGTTGCTGCCTTTCTGGACCGACGGGTGCATCGGATCGAGTGAGGGCTTGTTCTTCGAAGCGGCCGGCACGACCCCGTATCACTTCCTCGCGGCCGGAGCGATGTCGAAACAGAGTTCCAACCCGGTGCGCGAACTCCGCTATGTCAACAACGACGCGTCGATCGGCATCGACTACCTACGCGCTCTCGGCATTCGCTACTACCTGGCGGTCACGCCCGAAGCCCAGCGCGAAGCGGCCGAACTCGTCGCGAACGACGGCGGACTCGTCGAGATCACGTCATCGGGTCCGTGGAAGATGTACGAAGTGTCGGATTCCGACATCGTCGTTCCGCTCGCTACCGAGCCCGTGGTCGTGAACGGGCGCGGCGGTGACCCGCGCGAGCGTTGGCTCGAAATCGGAACGAGTTGGCTCCAGAACCGCACCGAATGGCCGACGGTTCCGGTCGACGACGGTCCTGATTCGTGGCAGCGCACCGACGTCGAGATCGATCTGTCGCGACGTGACGGCGAACCGGGCGCGGATTCTCGTAAGGTCGACATCGTCACTCCGACCGAAACGATCGACGCGATTTCTCTCCCGGACGTGACGGTGACGAATGTGGTGATCGGCGAGGAATCGGTCGATTTCGACGTCGATCGCACCGGAGTTCCCGTGCTGGTGCGTGTGAGTTACTTCCCGAACTGGAAGGTCACGGGAGGAGAAGGCCCGTATCGCGTGGCCCCGAACATGATGGTCGTGATTCCGACGGAGAACCAGGTGAGCCTGGATTTCCGCGCCGGATGGATCGACCGTTTCGCGTACTTCCTCACACTGGTAGGCATCGTGCTCGTGTTCGTGATGGCCCGTCAGGATCGCATTCGACGTCGAAATCAGCAGTAGGGCCAGACTCGCCACCGCTAGCGTGAAGAGGCGCTATGTCGGCTTCTGACGCACTCGATGTCATCGTCAAGGCCTACGACATTCGTGGCACGGTTCCCGAACAGCTCGATGCCGACATCGCTCACGCCCTCGGAGTGGGTTTCGCACGGTTCACCCAGTCGTCGGTGGCCATCGTGGCGCGCGACATGCGACCTTCGGGCCCCGAACTCGCCGATGCGTTCGCGCGCGGCCTCATGGAGCATGGTGTCGATGTCATCGACATCGGTCTGGCATCCACCGATCTGCTGTACTTCGCGGCCGGCAAACTCGACGCGCCGGGTGCGGTGTTCACGGCCTCTCACAACCCGGCGCAGTACAACGGTGTCAAGTTGTGTCTCTCCGGAGCGCGTCCGGTCGGTGTCGACTCGGGTTTGCTCGAGATCAAGCAAACGGCCCGCGACGTGTTGGAAGGCCGCGGACCAGCACCCTCGGGTCGGGTGGGGCGAACCACCGAGCGCGACTTGCTGTCGGCCTTCGCCGATCACGTGGTGTCGTTCGTCGATCCGTCGTCGCTGCGCCCGATGCGGGTGGTGGCCGACACCGCCAATGGCATGGGCGGACTCGTGGTGCCAGCGGTCTTCGAGCGACTGCCACGCCTCGAACTCGAAGTGATGTACGCCGAACTCGACGGAACGTTCCCCAATCACCCGGCCGATCCGTTGCAGTCGGCCAACCAGCGCGACCTACAGGCCCGGGTGGTGGCGGGCGGATTCGACATCGGGTTGGCCTTCGATGGTGACGCCGACCGAGTGTTCGTGGTCGACGAACAGGGGAGAGGTCTCTCGGGCTCCACCACCACGGCCATCTTGGCATCGCGCATGCTCGCCAAGCACCCGGGTTCGACCGTCTTGCACAACCTCATCTGCAGTCGCTCGGTTCCCGAAGTGGTGCGCGAGAACGGCGGCATTCCCGTTCGCACGAAGGTTGGTCACTCGTTCATCAAGCAGATGATGGCCGAGACCGGTGCGGTGTTCGGTGGCGAGCATTCGGCGCACTACTACTTCGCCGACAACTATCGCGCCGACAGCGGACTCATCGCCACCATGCTCCTTCTCGAAGCGCTGTCCGAGTCGAACCACGTGTTGTCCGACCTCCGCAAGCCATTCGAGCGGTATTCGTCGAGCGGAGAGATCAACACGCAAGTCGCCGACACTTCGGCCGTTCTCGAAGCGGTTTCCGGTCACTACCGGGGCCACGAACAAGATCGCCTCGACGGCCTCACCGTCGATTGCGGCCCCTGGTGGTTCAATCTGCGTCCGTCCAATACCGAGCCGCTCCTGCGTCTCAATCTCGAAGCCCCCACCCGCGACGAGTGCGACGATCATGTCGCCGAAGTCCTGGCCCTCATCACCGCCGTCTGACCCGGCCGGCACCACTCGAAGGGAGTCCCCATGTCACTCGATCCGGATCTCGTGAGCGTTCTCGCCTGCCCGATCGACCACGGGCAGTTGTTCGTGTTCGACGACGAGAACTGCATTTACAACCCCCGCCTCAAGTGTCGCTACACCATCCGTGAAGGCATCGCCGTCATGCTCGTCGACGAGTCGGAAGTCGTGTCCGACGGCGAACACGAGCGCCTGGCTGCTCGAATCGCGCGCGGCGAAGCCCGCGCGACGGGGTCGGCCGCCGCCTGAGGATCGATCACCGGCTCTCCGCCGGTGATTACACTCGGCTCGTCTCATCGGGCTGATGTGAGCGGTGCCAGCAGGCCCCGGCCCGAGGTGACGCGAATCTTTCGCGTCCCCGAACGACTCCATCAATTTTCTCCGAAAGAGGTTCACCCATGTCTCTCGCCGCTCGCAAGGACTACCGCGTCGCCGACGTCTCGATGGCGCCGTTCGGCCGTAAGGAAATCCATCTCGCCGAACACGAGATGCCCGGTTTGCGCGCTTTGCGCAAGGAGTTCGGCGCGTCGAAGCCGCTCAAGGGCGCCCGCATTTCCGGCTCGCTGCACATGACGATCCAGACCGCCGTGCTCATCGAAACACTCGTCGAACTCGGCGCCGAGGTGCGCTGGGCGTCGTGCAACATCTTCTCCACGCAGGACCACGCCGCGGCGGCCGTGGTGGTGGGTCCGAACGGCACGGTCGACAACCCGCAAGGTATCCCGGTCTTCGCGTGGAAGGGCGAGACGCTCGAGGAGTACTGGTGGTGCACCGAGCAGATGATGACGTGGCCCGACGGCGATGGTCCGAACATGATCCTCGACGACGGCGGCGACGCCACTCTGCTCCTCCACAAGGGCGTCGAGTACGAGAAGTCGGGCGAGGTTCCCGATCCGACCACGGCCTCGAACGCTGAATTGGCGATCGTGCTCGGCTTGTTGAAGCGCGGCTTGAAGCAGGATCCCACCAAGTGGACGCGCATGGCCAAGGACATTCGTGGCGTCACCGAGGAGACCACCACCGGTGTGATGCGCCTGTACAAGATGCACGAGCGCGGTGAATTGCTGTTCCCGGCCATCAACGTGAACGACTCGGTCACCAAGTCGAAGTTCGACAACCTCTACGGCTGCCGTCACTCGCTCGTCGACGCGATCTGCCGCGCGACCGACGTGATGTTGGCCGGCAAGGTCGCGGTGGTGTGTGGTTACGGTGACGTGGGCAAGGGGTGTGCACAAGCGCTGAGTGGTCAGGGAGCTCGGGTGATCGTCACCGAGGTCGATCCGATCAACGCGCTGCAGGCGGCGATGGAGGGTTACCAGGTCACGACTCTCGACGACATATGTGGCACCGCCGACATCTTCGTGTCGGCCACCGGCAACGATCACATCATCACCGTCGAGCACATGGAGAAGATGAAGCACAACGCGATCGTGTGCAACATCGGCCACTTCGACTCCGAGATCGACATGGCTGGTCTGGCCCGTAGTGGCGCGACCCGCGACGAACTGAAGTCCGGCACCGATCTGTGGTCGTTCCCCGACGGTCATTCGATCATCGTGTTGGCCGAGGGTCGATTGGTGAATCTTGGTTGTGCAACGGGACATCCGAGTTTCGTGATGTCGTGTTCGTTCTCCAATCAGGTGATCGCGCAGATCGAGTTGTTCAACAACTTGTCGAAGTATCCGCTCGGTGTGTACGTGCTGCCGAAGCATCTCGACGAGAAGGTCGCATCGCTGCACCTCGACGCATTGGGCGTGAAACTCACCAAGTTGACCGACGAGCAGGCCGACTACCTCGGAGTGAATCCGTCGGGTCCCTTCAAACCCGATCACTACCGCTACTGATGCGCGTCTCGTTCCCCGAACGGATCGTCCGGTGCCTGGCCGGGCTGTTCTTGTTCGGGCTCGGGATCACCTTTTTCATCCGGGCCGAACTCGGGTTGGCGCCGTGGGACGTGTTCCACAAAGGCCTGTCGGAGAATCTCGACCTACCGATCGGCAACGTGATCATCGGTGTCGGTGTGCTGTTGCTGTTGTTGTGGATTCCGCTGCGGCAGAAGCCCGGTTTAGGCACGATCCTGAACGCCATCGAGATCGGTCTGGTGGTGAATCTCACCAAACCGATCGTCGGACATCCCGATCACATCGCGGGCCGGCTCGGTCTGATGATCGCGGGGTTGTTGATCGTCGCCCTCGGTTCGGCGCTCTACATCGGCGCGGGTCTGGGACCGGGACCGCGAGACGGACTCATGCTCGGGTTATCGGAGCGCGGAATCAGCATCCGCCTCGCCCGCACCTGTGTAGAGATCACGGTATTGATCGCGGGTGTGGCGCTGGGCGGCCCGGTGGGTCTCGGCACCATCGCGTTCACGTTTGGGATCGGGCCGTTGGTGCAACGCTTCTTGCCACGATTCGACAAACGGCCGAGTGTCACCATCGAGGCGAGAAAGCACTGAGGGCCCGGTTGCCCGGGCCCTCAGCATCAGTTGTCGATGACGTCGGGTCGAATCAGCCGCAGGACGTCAGAGGGAACGAGCCGGGAGTGTTCGTCTTGGTTCCACTGTCCTGAATGATGAACTGAAGGCGTGCTCCTGCTGTTTGGACATCGGCGGCACTCAGCGTGATTTGCCATGTGTTGGTGCCAGTCGATGTGGCGGCCCGGTCGCCGCCAGGAATCGGTACCCCACTCTGGTTGACGAGGCGACTCGTCTGCACCGTGATCGCGTCGTTCTGGGCATCGGATGCCTTGATGGTGAAGGCGTATCCACCCCCCGACGTCGAACATGTCGCCGAGGTGATTGCCGCCTTGGTGTTCACCCCGATGGTCGTCGTGGGTATCAACTTCGGAACCGTGGTCGTCGGGATGATCGGCTTGAGCGTGACCACAGGGCTGGGCTTGACGGTTGTCGTCGTATTCTTCGGGGCCACGGTGGTGGTCGTGTTCTTCGGGGCCACGGTCGTGGTCGTGTTCGAACTCGTCGAGCTCTGGCCACATCCACCGGGGTTGGTCACCTTGATGGTCAGGCTGGCCGTCGAACGCGCCTTGCCGTCGTCGGCCTGGCCGTCGATCGTGATCGTGGTATCGCGATCGTTGGAGTCGACGTTGAACGAGTAGGTGCCCGATCCGGAACCGTTCACCTGAGTGCTCTGCGACGGAATCGTGCGATTCGCTGAGGAACCCTTCACGATCACGCCCACTGTGTCACCGTCGGTGTCGTTCACTGTGACGGTCACGCTGACCTTGGTGGGACCTTCCGATCCGGCCTCGACACACGGAGACTTGGTGGTCAGCGTGATCTTGGGTGGATTGTTGGTCTTGGCGACAGTCGTCGAGACTTTGGAAGCCGCGGTCGTGGTCGTTTCAACAGGAGCACCACTGGTGGTGGTTCCTCCGTCGCTCGGCTGGCCCTGATCCTGCGGATCCGCACAATCGATGGCCTTGACGAACTCGGTGTCCTGACCGGACTTGCCACTCGAATCAGCCGCGAAACCGAGGACCTCGTAATCACCGACGGCGTCGGGAACGAATGAATCGGTGAACGTGGTGCCATTCTCCTGGTCGGTGCCGTCGCCTTCACGGTTCACGGTGATCTTGTACTCGGTGATCCGTTCGCCCTCCGAGGGGACGGCGAACATGACGACCAGGACAGTGTCACCGACGCAAACCGGTCCTTGCACGCGCACGTCGACATCGATGGACGACGCCAACGGCACGATCTCGGGATCGGTGGGCGGCGGGCAATCATCGAAGTACGTCTCGAGTTCGATGGTTGCCCGGTACTCGGGCGAGCCACTGGCGTCTGAGTACCAACGGCGGCCGTGATCGGACTCGGCTGGATCGGAGTTACCACCGACCCACGTCCAGAGAATCCCGTTCGAGTCGACGTACTTGGCGTCCTCGAACTCCGGCGGACACGGATCGTCCGACGGATCGTCTTCGGGCAAGCAGTTCTCGCGGTAACCCGGGATGAGGAGGGCATTGTCGACGACCTCACCCGACTCGGACTGCCACACGTTGTCGGCCACGTAGGTCCAACGAACGCCTTGGTTGTCGATGAACACGTGCCCGATTTCGGGAGTGGCGTTCGGCTCGATGCAACCCTCGGGGTTGCACAGGTCGAGCGGAGCCTTGGTTCCGTCGACGAGGTCTTCGTTGATCGGAGCGATCTCGATGTCGCCCTTGGCGGGCTCGACCGTGACGGCCTTGTCGGCATTGTCACCGCTCTGACCGTCGACCTCGGGGTTCGACTCGGGCTGTCCCGAATCGTCGAGAACGAAGCTGTTCTCCGGAACATCGATACCGGGCAGACAGGGCGGTGCGCAGAGGTTCATCCAGCCCGGAAGATCGGCTGTCGATGCCAGGGTCTGCGACTTGTCGTCGGCGTTGACCCATTGACCTCCCGACCAGACCCACAGGGTTCCGGTGAACGGATCGATCCAGTGCGCTTGCTCGCCCGGGGCGATGTTGATGGGCGGGCATGGGGGCATGCACGTCTCGCGGTATCCGGGCAACAACACGGTGTTGGTGATCGCGGGTTGCGTCGGATCGGAGTCGTTGACCCACAGATTTTGGTCGAACAGCCATGTCCAGACCTCACCGTTGTTCGGGTTCACCCACACCGCACCAGGGCGCGGCTGGAGTTCAGGACACGGATCTTCGAAGATCTCGGGTTGACATCCATCGGGCTGATTGGGAAGAAGTTCCGTCTTCAGCAGTTCGATCTCGGCGGTCGTCTGGTTGTCCCACCCGTACACACCACCGGTGTGGTTGTCGAACACCCACGTGTTGCCGAGCGTGTCGATCCAGACCTCGCCCACGATCGCCTTCTTCGGGGGACATTCGGGTTGGCCCTCGTCGAAGGGAGGCGCGCAGTTGTAGAGGATCAGGAGTTCGTCATAAGAAATCCCGTCGAACTCGTTGTTGTCGAGCTCATCCCAGACAAGGGATCCGTTGTCGAGCCACAGTCGCCACACGCGTCCATCCGGTGCGAGCCACTGATCTCCGACGTTCGCCTTGTTCGGGGGGCACTCGCCATTCGGCTGACGCGGCTGGTCGTCGCCGCACAGTTCGGTCCACCCCGGCAACAGGTTCATGTCGGTGACCGGATCGGGAGTCGGATTGGCGGTCACGTTCGTCCACCAGTTGTTGGCGGGGTCGAACTGCCATTCGTCACCGTTGGTGTCGAGATACGGAGTCCAGCCGCCACCGATGAGGAGTTGCGGACACACCGGATCGACTTGTCGTTGACGGCCGTCGTCACAGTTGTCGCGCCAGCCGGGAAGGTCGACGAGATTCTCGACCGGTGCTGCTGCAGGATCGGAGAGATTGATCCAGGCGCCGAGTGCTTGGTCGTAGTGCCACACGTCGCCGTTCGGTGCGCCGTAGTCGGTCCAGCCGGCGACGAGCAGTTCAGGACATTCGGGTTGCTGCGGCTGGTCGCCGCCGCCGGGCTGGTCGCCGCCGGGCTGGTCGCCGCCGGGCTGGTCGCCGCCGGGCTGGTCGCCGCCGGGCTGGTCGCCGCCGGGCTGGTCGCCACCGGGCTGGTCGCCGCCGGGCTGGTCGCCACCGGGCTGGTCGCCGGGAACGTCGGAGCTCGGCGGTTCTTCAGCCGCGGTGATGTCGGGGCTCGAATCACCGGGCGGCACCGAATCCTCGGTGGGCGGTTCTTCGCTCGGTGCGAGCAAGGGATTACCGCAGGCGCAACGTGCGCGCGGCATGCCCTGATCGTCGATCAGGATGGCCGTTCCGGCCGCGATCACCGCGTCGTATCCGTAGGCCTGATCGTTCTTGAATCCGAACATCTGCACGTTGAGGTTCTGCAGCGCGTACACGGGGGTGAGGCTGCGCAGATAGTCGGGCAGTTCTTCGAACGAGATGCCTTGCACGTCGGCCCACGCGCGGCCGCGATCTTCGTAATAGGTGAGGAAGCGAATCATCGCTTCGACGTCACAGATGTTCGTGCCGGTTCCGCCGTAGGTACGTCCGGCGTACAAACCCGAGGCCGAACCGTCGACGGTGCCTTCCGACAATGCGGAGAGATCGACGTCGTACTGGGTGAGTTCGAACGTGGGGGCGAACGAGTCGGGGCCCACCACACCGGCGGGCTGGAAAAGCTTGCGCCCGCCGCCGCTCGAACTCTCGCTGTCCTTGTCGCCGCCGCTGCACGCGGCACCGATCAACAGAACTCCGGCCATCATCGTGGCCGACCAGATGCGACGCATGGTCCCCCTCGCTCTCTTCTTCGCGGCATCGGGTTCGTCCCGTCTGGCCGCCCTTTGGAATGTATCAACCATTAGAACTCCATTCGATTAGAGGTCGTTAAGAGATGAGCACGGCGCTCGCCTCACGGGATGAGAGGCCGGGTCCGAGCGAACCTGGCACTTTTCGGGCGGATTACTGTTTGCCGGTGACTCAGATTTCGTCCTCCGACGTGCAAACGACCCAGTCCCTACTCATCGAGACCCCCTCGGGGCGGGTGAGGGGCGTGGCCCGACCCGACGGCACCGGGGCCTTCCTGGGCCTTCGCTACGCCCGGGCCGATCGGTTCGCCCCGGCGGTTCCCGAGACGCCGTGGGAAGGAGAGCGCGACGCCTCCCGCCATGGTCCGATCTGCCCGCAGGCACCGGGTCTCCTCGAATCCACGATGGGCGCGGCCCTGCCGCCCATGGACGAGGACTGCTTGAGTCTGGGCGTCTTCGTTCCCCCCTTGGTCGTCGGCAGTTCGGCCACGGGTCGGCCGGTTCTCGTGTGGATCCACGGCGGGGCCTATGTGAACGGCTCGGGTTCGACACCGTGGTACGACGGTTCGTCGTTGGCGCGTCGCGGAGATGTGGTGGTGGTGTCGATCAACTATCGGCTCGGCGTGTTCGGATTCTTCCGCGACAACAACCTCGGACTCCTCGACCAGATCGAAGCGTTGCGTTGGGTGCGCAAGCACGTTGCCTCGTTCGGTGGCGATCCGAACAACGTCACGATCTTCGGAGAGTCGGCCGGCGGATCGAGTGTCGTTGCGCTGATGGCATCACCGCTGTCGGCCGGTCTGTTCCACAAGGTGTGGTCGATGAGTCCGTCGATCGGTCAGTACCGCAACGCCGAGCGCGGCGATGAACTGGCTGCCAAGTTCTTGCTGGCCGCCGGCGTCGATCGTGATGACGATCTGCTCGCGTTGACGAGCGACCAACTGCTCGATGCGCAAGGTGCGCTAGTGGCCGAGAATGGTCGAGCATTCGATTACTTCGCGCCAACGTGGCCCGGTGTCGGATTGCCGCGCGAGATCGTGAGTGCGGCGGCCGATCATCCGGCTCATCTCGTGGTCGGAACCACGCGCGACGAGAATCGTTTGTTCGGAGCCTTCTCGCCCGATGCGGCATCGATGGACGATGCCAAGATGCGCAAGTTCTTCGCGGGCATGTTGCCCGATCGTGTGGATGAGGCGATCGAGTTGTATCGCGAACATCGTCCGGGTGAGTCCGATGCGCAGTTGGTGATGGCGGCGCAAACCGACGAAGGGTTCCGGCAGCGGGCGATTCGTCTGGCCGAGAAGCGAGCGAAAGCCGGGACGCCGACGCACATGTATTGGTTCACGTGGGCCAGTCCTGCCTTTGGTGGTGTGCTCGGGTCGTGTCATGCGATCGACATTCCGTTCACGTTCCACAATCTCGATCAGCCCGGTGTCGAGTTGTTCACGGGCGACGGCGCCGATCGGGCCGTGGTGGCCGATCAGGTGGCCGCGCAGGTGTTGTCGTTCGCGACCGACGGAGCCGTGGCGTGGTCGCCGTACGACCTGGAGAGTCGGCGCACGTGGCGATTCGACGTGGAGTGTGGCGAGATCGTTGACCCCGAACCCCGCCTCCGCACCCTCTGGAGTTCCTGAGGGACCCTGTGGTTCTGGGTGAAAAATTCGCTGGAATCCAGCGAATTTTTCACCCAGAACCACAAATCGCAACCACGGCGAAGGGTCCCAGAACCACGAATCTCCTCACAGTGCCACACCCGTGTGGTCGGGTGGGGGCATGTTCACCGCCCTGCGCTGCCCGCATTGCCACCACATGTTCCGAGTCCAACCCCAACGTGACCGCGACACCTGGTCCGGCTCGCTCACACGACTCTGTCCCGATTGCCGAGGCCTTCCGTCGTCACCGCCGTCGGTCGACAACGCCGCACTCGTCTACGAGGGTTCCACGCGTCAGTTGGTGTCCGATCTCAAGTTCCGCGGTCGCCAGTCGGCAGCGCGCGCGCTCGCGGCCGAACTCGCACGAGCCGTTCGTGCTGACGGTCGCACGTTCGACGTCGTCACCTGGGCTCCCACCTCGGCGACCCGACGTCGTCGTCGCGGATTCGATCAGGCCGAGTTGATCGCGCGACTGGTCGCTCGCGATCTCCGTCTTCCGTGTCGATGCCTCCTCGTCCGCGAAACCGGCCCGGCTCAAACCGGTCGCTCGCGCCGTGCCCGCTTGAGCGGCCCGGCCTTTCGTGCTCGCCCCACGCGTACCCCCATGAACGTTCTCGTGATCGACGACGTCGTCACCACCGGAGCCACACTGCGCGCCGCCGCTCATGCTCTCGGGTCAGCCGGTTGGGCCGACGTCACCACACTCGCGGCCGCCGCGACACCCGATAAACGTCAGACGCCGGCCAGGTCGCGCACCGTGGCGATCGCACCCGACTGATCGTCTTCCACCAACACGCCGTGCATGCCCACGGCCCGCGCGGCGTTCACGTTCACCACCATGTCGTCGAGGAACGCGGTTCGTTCGGCCGCCGCCCCGAGGCGCTCGAGAGCCAAGTGGTAGATCGCGGCGTTCGGTTTACGGAGACCCACTTCATGACTGTCGACGATGTCATCGAACAGGCTCGGGAAGTCGACGAGGTCCCACCACCGTGATCGCAACTCGCGCACGTTGTTGGTCAGAACTCCGACCCGCAAACCTTTGGCTCGCAGATCGTCGACGAGGGCGAACATCGGCTCGCTGCGCACGAACGCGAAGTTCACACCGGTTCGGTTCTTGAACTCCGGCGGAGGTTCGGCGGCCACCAGTCCCGCGGCGGCGATCAGCGGGGCCACCGCCTCGCGGTACTCGGTCATCGAGATTTCTCCCCGCTCGAGCTGGTGCCAGGGGTGGTCGTGGTCGGTCGCGTAATCACCCATCAGGACGCTCATCACGACCTCGGGTGGATGGCTCGGGAAGCGGCGGGCCACGTCGATGGCCCGGCCCGACAACGACAACACGCCGCCCAGGTCGAAGATGACGGTGTCGATGGTTCCCATCAGGGCAGTTTGGTGTGTGGCCGCGGTCGAGCGCCAAGTGGGCGGACCCCGGTCCGACCAGGCCCAAAGGTAGGCTCGACCTCCGCATGGCGATCCTCGACCGCATTCTTCGGGCCGGTGAAGGCAAGAAACTTAAGGCCCTTGAAGGTCTGGTTCCCGACATCAACGCCGACGAGGCCGCCCTCACGGCGCTCAGTGACGACGCCCTGCGCGGCAAGACCGCCGAGTTCCGCCAGCGCCTCGAACGCGGCGAGTCGCTCGACGATCTCCTGATTGAGGCCTTCGCGGTAGTTCGTGAGGCGGGCCGCCGCACCATCGGGCAGCGCCATTACGACGTGCAGATGATGGGTGGCGCCGCACTCCACTTCGGCTGGATCGCCGAAATGAAGACCGGTGAAGGCAAGACCCTGGTGTCCACGCTCCCGGCCTACTTGAACGGACTTTCGGGTCGCGGGGTGCACCAGATCACCACCAACGACTACTTGGCGCGCCGCGACTCCGAGTGGATGGGTCAGATCCATCGCTGGTTGGGCCTCAACGTCGGACTCGTGATCCCCGGAGTGCAGGATCGCCCCGAACAAAAACGCGTCAACTACGCGGCCGACGTCACGTACGGCACCAACAACGAGTTCGGCTTCGACTACTTGCGCGACAACATGGCCGGCACCAAGGAAACCAAGGTGCAGCGCGGTCACGTGTTCGCCATCGTCGACGAAGTCGACTCGATTCTCATCGACGAAGCACGAACCCCGCTCATCATTTCGGGCCGTGTCGCCGACGCCGCTCAGCTCTACTACCGCTTCGCGTCCATCGTGCGCGGGCTCAAGCGTGACGAGCACTACGAAGTCGAAGAAGACAAGCGCGTCGTCATGCCCACCGAGGCCGGTATCGAGCGCGTCGAACAAGAACTCGGGCTCGACAACTTGTACGACGAGGTGCAGCGCAACCTCGTGCACCAATTGCAGGTGGCCCTCAAGGCCAAGGAGCTCTACCGCCGCGACAAGGACTACATCGTCCAAGCCGGTGAAGTGAAGATCGTCGACGAGTTCACCGGTCGCATCCTCGAAGGTCGTCGTTGGAGCGAGGGCATTCACCAGGCCGTCGAAGCAAAAGAGGGCGTGAAGATCAAGGAAGAGAACCAGACTCTCGCCACGATCACGCTGCAGAACTACTTCCGCATGTACGAGAAGTTGGCCGGCATGACCGGTACGGCTCAGACCGAAGCAGCCGAACTCATGAACACGTACGGCCTGCAGGTGGTGCCGATTCCGACCAACCGCACCAACCAGCGTGCCGATCAGCCCGACCTCATCTACAAGTCGGAAGCGGCCAAGTTCAACGCGATCGTCGATGATGTCGCCGAACGCAACGCGAAGGGTCAGCCGATCCTCATCGGCACCGTGAGCGTCGAGAAGAGCGAGGCGTTGTCGAAGGCTCTGTCGAAGCGGGGAATCACCCACGAAGTGCTCAATGCCAAGCAGCACACGCGCGAAGCCGAAGTGGTCGCGCAGGCCGGTGGTCTCGGTTCGGTCACGGTGGCCACCAACATGGCCGGTCGTGGTGTCGACATCCTTCTCGGCGGCAACCCCGAGGGTCTGGCTCGCCGTGCGCTGCGGGCCGAGGGTCACTCGCCCGAAACGCTCACCGACGAATTCGCCTTGCCGATGCCGCTCGATCAGATGCCGGCCGACTATCAGGCGGCCCGTCGTGTCGCGCAGGCGCGCTACGCCGAATTGCTCGCGTCCATCACGGCCGAGTGCCGCGCCGAAGGCGACAAGGTGCGCGAACTCGGCGGTCTCTACGTCATCGGCTCCGAACGTCACGAGAGCCGCCGTATCGACAATCAGTTGCGCGGTCGTTCGGGTCGTCAGGGCGACCCGGGGGAAAGTCGCTTCTACCTGTCGCTCGAAGACGAACTCATGCGCCTGTTCGCCACCGGTGCACTCAGTTGGGTGATGGGCCGCGCCCTTCCCGACGACGAAGCGATCGAACACAAGATGGTCACCAAGGCCATCGAACGCGCGCAGAGCACGGTCGAGCAGCGCAACGGTGAAATCCGCAAGAACGTGCTCAAGTACGACGAGGTCATGAACGAGCAGCGCAAGGTCATCTACCAGCGCCGCGATCAGATTCTCGAAGGACTCGACCTCAAGGCCGCGGCCATGGAATACCTCGCCGAAGCCGTCGATTCGCTCATCGAAACGCACTGCGTGAGCGAGGCCGACGACGAATGGGATCTCGAGGGTCTGGCCAAGGAACTCAAGACCTTCTGGCCCGCCCAGGTGGAAGCCGCCGCTCTGTTCGACTGTCGCGACACCGACGACATGTACGACGTCGTGATGGCCGACGCTTCGGCGTACTACGAACGACGCGAAACCGAGCTCACCCCCACCGTCATGCGCGACGTCGAGCGTCAAGTGATGTTGCGCATCATCGATCAGCGTTGGCGCGAACACCTCGAGGAAATGGACTACCTCCAAGAGGGCATCAACTTGCGCGCCATGGGTCAGAAGGACCCGCTGTCCGAATGGCAGCGCGAGGGCTACGAGATGTTCGGCTCGATGATGAAGGGAATCGCCCAGGACTTCGTGCGCTACGTCATGCACGTTCAGGTCGTGCGCAACGACGCCCCCGACATCGCCGTCAACAACGTGCAGCAGACCAAGTCGGATGCGCCGGCTCCGATGCCGACCGATCTTCCGGCGGCTCCCGCCGCTCCGGCGCCCACCAAGCAGCAGACCGTCGTCAAGGACGAGTTCTCGAAGACACCGCGCAACGCGCCGTGTCCGTGCGGTTCGGGCAAGAAGTTCAAGATGTGCCACGGCGCCAATTGACGGCCCCCATGCGCGACTTCACCGACGACCTCCGCGATGTCTCGCGTCGCCTCGCTGAGGCCCGCGGCTACCTTCGTGTCGACGAACTGCGTTCTCGCATCGCCGAACTCGAGATCGAAATCTCACGTCCCGACCTGTGGGACGACCAGAATCGCGCCAAGCGTCTGAACGCCGAGTACGCCAACGGCAAGGGCGACCTCGACCAGTACGACAAGCTCTCGGGTGATCTCGAGGACGCTGAGGTTCTCCACGAGTTGGCTCGCGAAGTGGATGATGCCAGCCAAGAGCCCGACATCCAGTCGGCCATCGAATCCATCTCGCAGCGGCTCGACGGACTCGAGTTGCGGAGCTTGTTCACCGGTGAGCACGACGAAGTCGACTGCATCGTGCACATCAACACCAAGGACGGTGGCGTCGACGCTCAGGACTGGAGCGAGGTCCTGCTGCGTATGTACTCGCGCTGGGCCGAGCGTCGTGGCTTCGAAATCGAAATCGACGACGTGTCGCCCGGAACCGAAGCCGGCATCATGTCGGCCGAGTTCACCATCAAGGGCCGTTATGCCTACGGACTCATGACGTCCGAACGCGGCACGCACCGTCTCGTGCGCATCAGCCCGTTCGACAACCAGGGCCGCCGTCAGACGAGTTTCTCGGCCGTGCAGGTGTGGCCGGTCATGGACGATCCCGATGTCGAAATCAACGAGAGCGACATTCGCATGGAAGTGTTCCGTGCGTCAGGTGCCGGCGGACAGCACGTGAACAAGACGTCGTCGGCTGTGCGTCTCATTCACGAACCCACTGGTCTCGTGGCGTCGTCGCAAGAAGAACGCAGCCAACTCCAGAACCGCGAGAAGGCGATGAACCGTTTGCGTGCGATGGTCGCGGCCAAGATCGAAGAGGAGCATCAGGCCGAACTCGATCGCATCGCTGGCAAACAGGCCACCGTGGGTTGGGGTAGCCAGATCCGCAGCTACGTGTTGCAGCCGTATCAGATGGTGAAAGATCTGCGCACCGAAGTCGAAACGAGCAGTGTCGAGGCGGTTCTCGATGGCGATCTCGATCGATTCATGGAGGGTTACCTGCGCTGGCGTCGCGCGGGTGACCAGAACTGAATTCGGCCCACCGGTAACCTGGCGATTCTGCGGGGACAACCATGATCAGGCTCGAAAGCGTCACCAAGTCGTACAGCAGCGATGTGATCGCGGTGCGCGACGCATCGTTCGAAATCGCCAAGGGCGAGTTCGTCTTCCTCGTGGGACCGTCGGGTTCGGGAAAGTCCACGCTGTTGCGGCTCATGAACCGGCAAGAGCAGCCGGAGCGGGGCACGGTATGGGTCGCGGGCAAGGACATCAACGACATGCCCGAGTCGAAGGTGCCGTATCTCCGTCGCACCATCGGCAACATCTTCCAGGACTACAAACTCCTGCCCAACAAGACGGTCTTCGAGAACGTCGCGTTCGCTCTCGAAGTGATCGGCCGGCCGCGCCATGTCATCCGCCAGCAGGTCCCGGCCGTTCTCGAATTGGTGGGCCTGGCCGACAAGGAAGATCGCTTTCCGCACCAGTTGTCGGGTGGCGAACAGCAGCGCGTGTCCATTGCGCGCGCCTTCGTGAACCGGCCGCTCATCTTGCTGGCCGACGAACCCACCGGAAACCTCGATCCCGGAACGGGTGAGGGAATCATGCGTCTGCTCGACCGCATCAACTCCACCGGAACCACCGTGGTCATGGCCACCCACGACACCCGGGTCGTCAACATGATGCGTCGTCGTGTGGTTCAGCTCGATCGCGGTGTGATCGTTCGCGACCAAGAACGCGGGGTCTACGACTGATGCTGTCCCGAATCAGTTACGCCCTCCGCGAAACGGCCGCCGGCTTCCGGCGCAACGCCACGCTTACGGCCGCCGCCATCATCACGTCGGCCGTGTCGTTGCTGTTGGTCGGCACCACGTTCCTCATCCAGCGCGCCTTCGACAATCTCCTCACGCGCTGGAAGGGTGACGTCGAACTCATCGTCTACGTCCGTTCCGACGCCACTGCCGAGCAGGTCCAACTCATCGAGGGCGCGCTCAAGTCGCAGCCGTCCATCATCGACGTCGATCGACTCCGCTACCTCAACCAGGCCGAGAGTTACGCCGAAGCCGAGCGGCTGTTCGCGGGCGACCCCGGAACCCTGCGCCTCCTCACACCCGAGAACATTCCGTCGCAGTTCAAAGTCGTGCCCATCGCCGAGGATTCGGCGCTCGTGCGCGAGTTGGGGGAGCAGTTCCGACAATTGGCCGGCGTGAAGGAAGTGGCCTACGCCCAAGACGTGTTCGACGTGGTGTCAAGAGTTTCGCAATTCATTCGTGTGGCCACCACCACCATGTCGATCATCCTGCTCGTGGTCGCGGTGGGCCTCATCTGGAACACCATTCGAACCGCCATGTTCGCGCGCCGACGAGAAATCGAAGTCATGAAACTGGTCGGTGCGACCAACTGGTTCATCCGCATCCCGTTCATGCTCGAAGGTCTCGTGCAGGGTCTCGTGGGCGGCATCCTGTCGTGTCTGGGCCTGTGGGGTCTCAACACCGCCTGGACCAACGCGGTCACCGACTTCAACGACACCGAATTGGCGGCACTCGTCGTGACCGACGGTTACGCGAGTTGGATCATGGTCCTGTTACTCGGAATCGGCGCGCTGGCCGGAGCCATCGGTTCGGGCATCGCCGCCTCGCGTTTCCTCGACGTCTGACGCTCGATCGGCGGCCCCTCCCGGTCGCTGATTAGGGTCCAGTCGTGAACTTCAACGAGATCCAGTACTCCGTCGACGGCCCGGTGGCCACCATCACGCTCCATCGCCCCGACAAGATGAACGCCTTCACGAACACGATGTTGAAGGAGATCATCGCCGCCTTCGATCTCACCGACGCCGACGATTCGGTGCGTGCGGTGATCGTCACCGGATCGGGCAAGGCGTTCTGCGCTGGCGCCGATCTGTCGGGTGGCGGTGAGACGTTCGCGAAGGGTGGCAGCGACGTTTCGGCGCGATCGGGTGTCGTGCGCGACGGCGGAGGTCTCGTCACCTTGCGCATCTTCGAGAGCAAGAAGCCGGTCATCGGCGCCATCAACGGCGCGGCGGTCGGTGTGGGCGTCACCATGACCCTGCCCATGGACATCCGCCTGGCCAGCGAGCACGCCAAGTTCGGTTTCGTGTTCGCCAAGCGCGGCATCGTGCCCGAGGCGGCCAGTAGTTGGTTCCTGCCGCGCATCGTCGGAATCTCACAAGCGGCCGAGTGGTGCTACACCGGCCGTATCCTCACGGCGCACGAAGCGCTCGAGGGCCGTCTCGTGCGCAGCGTGCACGCCGCCGACGAACTACTACCGGCTGCGCGAGCCATCGCGATGGAGATCGCCAGCGGCACGGCACCGGTGTCGGTGGCTCTCACGCGGCAGATGCTGTGGCGCATGCTCGGCGCCGATCACCCCATGGAAGCGCACCGCGTCGACTCGCGGGCCATCAATTCGCGTGGTGCGAGTGACGATGCCCGCGAAGGCGTTCTGAGTTTCCTCGAAAAGCGTCCGGCCGAGTTCCCGGTCAAGGTCAGCGATGGCTTGCCCGACGTGTTCCCCGATTGGGAGAACCCTTCGTTCTCGTGAGCGACGCATCGCTGTACGACCGGGTGGGTGGGTTGCCCTTCTTCGAACGGCTCGTCGACGAGTTCTACGCAGGAGTCGTGACCGACGAAGTGTTGTGGCCGCTCTATCCCGATCAATCCGATCTCGACGGCGCGAAACACCGGCTGGCGTTGTTCCTCGCTCACTATTGGGGTGGTCTCACCACGTATCTCGAAGAGCGAGGCCACCCGCGGTTGCGCATGCGACACATGGGATTCTTGGTCGGTCCACGTGAACGAGATCGCTGGCTGGTGCACATGGCCGCGGCCCTCGACCGGGTCTGCACCGACGACGACGCACGGGCCGAGATGACCGCCTACTTTGTGAAGGCGGCCGAGCACTTACGCAACGACACCGGCCTGCCCATCAGCAGCCCACGCTGAACGACTCAGCTGAAGACGACGGTCTTGCGCCCGTACACCAACACGCGGTGTTCGAGGTGGGCCCGCACGGCGCGCGCCAACACGATCGTCTCGAGGTCGCGGCCCTTGCGTGTGAGTTCAGCCACCGAGTCACGGTGCGTCACGCGGGTGACTTCCTGATCGAGGATCGGTCCCTCGTCGAGTTCTTCGGTGACGTAGTGCGCGGTCGCGCCGATGATCTTCACGCCGCGATCGTGGGCCTGGCGATACGGGTTGGCACCGATGAAGGCCGGAAGGAACGAGTGGTGGATGTTGATGATCCGGGCCGGGAACGCTTCCACCAACGTGGGAGACAGGATCTGCATGTAGCGGGCCAGCACCACCAGATCGACGTCGTACGACCGCAACGCGTCGAGGACCTTGGTCTCCTGGGCCGACTTGGTGTCGGGTGTGACCGGAAGGTGCACGTACGGCACTCCCATGTGCTCGACGAGATCGGCGTGGTCGGGATGATTGTCGATCACGGCGACCACATCGGCCGGAAGTTCGCCCGAACGCCACCGAGTGAGCAGATCGAACAGACAGTGCGATTGTTTGCTGGCCATGATCGCCACGCGCGGACGCACGTCGGTGAACTTCAAGTCGGCGGTCATGCCGAAGCGATCGGCCACCGAATCGAAGGCGGCGCGGATCTGATCGCGGGGCAGGTCGAAACCGTCGATCTCGAATTCGACGCGCTGGAAGAAGACCTTCTCGACGTCGTCGGTGTGCTGTTCGGCATGGACGATGTTGCCGTTGTGCGAGGCGATGAAGTCGGCCACGGCCGCGACCACACCCCGCTGGTCGGGGCACGAAAGAAGCAGAACTCCGGTCGCGGTCACCCCGAGAGTCTGCTGGATTTGTGCTCCGATCCCACCTCCCGGAGACTTGTGCGGTGATCCAGGACGAACCATCGCTCGTGATCCGGTCGGCCGGAACATTGCTCGACGAACGAGCGGTGATGTTCCCGACACTCAAGGTCGACGCGAGCGATCGACCCGACGTGGCGGCGCTACCCGAGATCGTGGCCCGCGATGGTGTGGGCGACTTGAACACTGCGGCCGATGTGGCCCTACTGCCCGACGGACGGCGAGTGGTGCGACTCCGCGTGTCGATGACGACACCCGTGGTGGTCTCGTGGACGGTTGCCCTCCTGCTTCCGGCCTACACCGACCTGTTGCGTCTGGCCGCCGACACCGGATGTCTGGTGTTCGCGTTCACGGTGGACGGCGACGATGGAAGTGAGCGTGGCTGGCTCGGAGTCGACATCGACTCGGATGCCTTGCGTTCAGTCGTCGACTTCGGCGCCTGAAGGCGTGATGAGCGCGTAGCACGCCACCGCGGCGGCCGCGGCCACGTTGAGCGAGTCGACCCCATCGCTCATCGGGATGCGAACTCGGTGATCGACGGCACTCATCAGTCGTTCGCTCAACCCGTCACGTTCGGATCCCATCACGAGTGCAAGTCGTCCGCGAGCATGGCGAGCGGCGTCGTCGAGGTCGATGGAGTCGGAAGCGGGTGTGAGTCCGAACGACGTGAAGCCGGCCGACTTCAGGGTGACGAGAGCGTCGACCGGAGAGTCGACGCGAGCGGTGGGTAGTGACAACGCGGTTCCCATCGACACACGCAGGGCCCGTCGCGACAACGGGTCGGCCGAATTGCGGTCGAGGATCAGCCCCTGCGCACCGAGAGCCACCGCACTGCGCACGATGGCACCGACGTTGGTCGGGTTGTCGACGTCTTCGAGCACCAGCACATGGCGGGCACGACTGACGACACCGTCGAGTGTTCGAGCCGACGGACGTTCGAACAGGGCGATCACGTCGAGTGCGACGCCGAGACCGGTGAGCATGCGTCGAGCCTCACTGGTGGCGGCGTACACGGGAACCTCGTCGCCGACCTGGTTGCACACGGCCGCCGGTTCGTCGGCGTCGGTGAGTACGGCCTGCACCCGGCACCCGGCCGCCAGGGCTCGTTCGACCACCAGGTCGCCTTCGGCGACGAACGATCCGGCGGCTACGCGCTCGTGTTCGTGGAACGGCAGGTTCTTGGTGACGCGGGCCGGAATCCGACGGGGACGGAGCTCGCGTTCGTGCAGACGGAACTGATCGAGTCGAGGGTCGTCGGGCGAATCGACGAGCACGAAACGTTCACTCATGTCGATGCGACAGGCGGGTCAGTAGTACCAGGGGAAGGGCGACCAATCGGGGTCGCGCTTCTCGAGGAACGACGAGCGCCCTTCCTGAGCCTCGTCGGTCATGTAGGCGAGGCGAGTGGCCTCACCCGCGAACACCTGCTGGCCCACCAGTCCATCGTCGATGAGGTTGAACGAGAACTTCAGCATGCGCTGAGCGGTGGGGCTCTTGCCGTTGATCTCGGCCGCCCACTGCAGAGCGGTGGCCTCGAGTTCGGCGTGAGGAACCACGGCGTTCACCATGCCCATGCGATGCGCATCGTCGGCGGAGTACTCACGACCGAGGAAGAAGATCTCGCGGGCGAACTTCTGACCCACCTGGCGAGCGAGGTAGGCCGAGCCGAATCCACCGTCGAAACTAGCGACATCGGCGTCGGTCTGCTTGAAGCGCGCGTGTTCGCGGCTGGCGAGAGTGAGATCGGAGACGACGTGGAGGCTGTGTCCGCCACCAGCCGCCCAGCCCGGCACCACGCAGATGACCACCTTGGGCATGAAGCGGATGAGCCGTTGCACTTCGAGGATGTGCAGACGCCCGCTCTTGCCGGCGTCGATCGTTTCGGCGGTTTCACCCTCGGCGTACTTATAGCCGTCCCGGCCGCGAATGCGTTGATCACCGCCGCTACAGAACGCCCAACCACCATCGCGCGGTGACGGTCCGTTACCGGTGAGGAGCACGCAACCCACGTCGGTGCTCTGGCGAGCGTGCTCCAGTGCGGTGAACAACTCGTCGACGGTGTGCGGACGAAAAGCGTTGCGGACCTCGGGACGATTGAACGCCACTCGGACAGTGCCGTGCGCCTTGGCCCGGTGGTACGTGATGTCGGTGAAGGAGAAGCCCGGGACCTCGGTCCACTGGGACGGGTCGAAGATCTCCGAAACCTGGGTCGCAGTCACGGCCCTATCGTGCCAGGGAGGGAACGAAAAACACCCGCCTGCGGAGGGAAATCCCTCGCAGGCGGGTTCGCTCTTCGGCTCGGGCCCGATGTTCGGCCACTTGTCGAACATCACGCTGTAGTAACCCCAGACGCGCGACGCGTAGCCGAGCCAGGCGTTCTGGAGATTCCAGATTCCCTGGTTGCGCTTGCCGGTGAACAGCACGATGACCCACTGGAAGAGGGTGACGACCTGAACCAGGTACTGCCAGGCCTGCATGATGATCATGTGTGGGATGATCAGGATCATTCGGAACAGGTTGGAGACTCTGCTCCATTGTTCGGTGTACTCGACGGTGAATAGGGCCTGCGTCATGCGGACGTCCTTGCTCTCGTGGTGACGCCGATCACGCGATGAAATTCGGCGACGTGATGTGACGTTCCGGGGTGACGACACCACCGTGCGCCGAATCGGTACCTTGACCGTTGCTCATGTTTCGACGATTGATGCCCGACCGACACGTTCTCGTCGCTGGTGCGGCGCTGGTTCTCGTCGCTTGTTCGGCGGCCGAGGCCGAGACATCGTCGTCCTTGCCGGCCTCCACGGCGTCGATCGCGCCATCGTCGTCGCAGGTAACGACGACCTCGAGTACGACGACGACGAGCTCGACGACCACGACGGTGCCGCCGACCACGACAACGACGACGACAACGACATTGGCAGTCCCCCTGCTCGACCGGGCCATCGCGGCCGTGGGTTCGCGTGACGGTGACGAGACCGCCCGCGTGCAGCAGCGTTTGCTCGAAGCCGGATTCTGGTTGGTGGCCGTCGACGGCGACTACGGCCACACCACCAAGCAGGCCGTGATGGCGTTTCAGAAGTACTACGGGTTGAAAGCCACCGGAAAAGTCGACGACAACACCGCACTCGCTCTCACTCAAGTGTCCACCTGGCCGCAGGCTCGTTCGACCGATCAAGGCACGATCGTGGAAGTCGACAAGGATCGCCAGGTGTTGATGATCGTCGTCAACGGGCGCGTGCTCTGGGTGCTCAACACGTCGACTGGCAGTGGTCAGTGGTTCCTCGAGCAGAATCAGAAGGATCTCACCAAGTGGGAGTTGGGACGATCGATCACCGACTCGGGTCGATTCAAGATCAATCGTGAGCGCTCGAACGGTTGGTGGGCCGGCGATCTCGGTGAGATCTATCGCCCGAAGTACTTCAACGGCGGTATCGCGATCCACGGATCACGAAGCATTCCCAACTACCCGGCCTCGCACGGATGTGTTCGTGTGAGCACCGCCGCGATGGACATGATCTGGGAGACGGGAATCCTCCCGAAGGGAACCCCCGTGTGGGTGTACGGCAACGACCTCGAGGCCGAGAACGAGAAGCCCGAGATGCCGACCACAACGACGTCGACGAGCGTGCCCACGCCCGAGTCGACGAATGTGTCGACGACCGTCGCCGCGCCGTAGCCGAGTGCGTCAGTAACGCTCGACGATGGCCGCGTACGAGTCGAGTGCCTTGAGCGCGGCCGCCTCCGACGTGGGTGGCAAGCCGAGTACGCAGCGCCCGAAGCCCATCTCGGCGTAGGCATCGATCGTTGCCGGGTCACCGGGGCACCCGAACACCCCGAGATCGAGGTCGGACCGAGCCCGTCCGGCCGCGTCCCAGGCCTCGTGGAGCAACGGCAACTTCTCGGCGATGTCGCGGCGACCGTGAATGGGCATCCAGCCGTCGCAGTACTCGGCCACGTGGCGGAACGTCACCGGGCCGCCCGCGCCGCCCATGAGGATCGGGGGATGTGGCTTGCGCGCGGGCTTGGGCCAACTCCAACTCGGCGAGAACGACACGTGTTGGCCGGAGAACTCGCCGGCTTCCTTGGTCCAGAGCTCTTTCATCGCCAGGATCGTTTCGCGAACACGTCTGCGCCGAGTGGCCGGGTCGACGCCATGATGCTCCATCTCGTCTTCGTTCCAGCCGACTCCGATACCGAAGGCGAAGCGACCATCCGACAAGTAATCGACCGACGCGACTTGTTTGGCGAGTGTGATGGCGTGGTGCTGGGCCACCAAGGACACACCGGTGCCGAGAACCAAGTTCTTCGTGACCGCTCCCGCCGCCGCCAGAGCCACGTACGGGTCGAGAGTGCGCTTGTATTCCTCGGGCAGCTCGCGCCCACCGGGCCAGGGCGTGCGACGGCTGGTGGGGATGTGAGTGTGCTCGGTGACCCACAGCGATTCGAAGCCACGGTCCTCGAGTTCGCGGGCCAGTCGATCGACTCGAATCGAGAGATCGGTCGGGAAAATCAGGGCTCCGATGCGCATCGTGACTCCTCTGTCGGCTTCGCTTCCACCGTAGTCCCGAGCGACGAATACGCTCGAACGGTCGGAACGGTGTGGAACGACAGTGAGCACAGCGACGGGGACGATCATGAGTGAGTACATCCGATACATGCGCGACGGCCGGATCGGCACGATCACCATCGATCGGCCGGCCAAGAAGAACGCCATGACCTTCGCGATGTTGGGCGACTTCATCGAAGCCGTGCGCGAGGCGAGCAACGACGAATCGACCGCGGTTCTGATCGTCACCGGGGTTCCGGGCGCGTTCTGCGCCGGAACCGATCTGGCCGACCTGTCGACGATCCCGGGCGAACAACGTGGACTGCGAGGCTCGGCGGAAGAAACCGACAAGTGGTGGCCGCTCGTTCAGTGCTCGAAACCCACCATCTGCGCGATCGATGGTCCGGCGGTGGGCATGGGCGCCGAGTTCACGTCGCAGTGCGACCTACGCATCGCCACCACCAACGCGCGCTTCGCTTGGAACTTCGTGCACCGTGGCCTCGTGCCCGACACCGGAGCGGGCACGTGGCTCCTTCCGCGCATCATCGGTCTCCAGAACGCCCTGCGTCTGCTGTACACCGGTTCGATGATCGACGCACCCGAAGCGTTGCGACTCGGTTACGTGCTCGACGTCGTCGAACCCGACCAACTGGCCGATCGAGTGCACGTATTGGCCGAGGCGGTCGCGGCTGGTTCACCACATTCGCATCGCCTCATCAAGTCGCTCGCGTACGAGGGTCTCACCGCATCGGTTCCCGAGCACATGGCCCGGCACACCGCCGCGATGGCCGCGAGTTTCCGCAGCGACGACCATCGCGAGGGTGTCGCGGCCTTCCTCGAGCATCGACCGGCACGATTCACCGGACGTTGACCGCGAATTCATCCCGGTTTTGACGGAGTGATGCGAGTCCTCGCCCGCGGATGCGAGAAGATGTCGTCGTGCGCATTCTCCTGACCAACGACGACGGCATCGACTCGGTCGGCCTGCACATCCTCGCCCGGGCCATGAAGCCGTTCGGCGACGTGGTGATCGCGGCGCCCGATCGTGAGTTCTCCGGAGCCGGCGCTGCCCTCGGTGCTCTGCATCTCATCCAGCCCGAAGTGCACAAGGCGCACGTCGACGGAATCGACGAGGCCTGGGCCATCACTGGTCCGCCGGCGTTGTGCGTGATGTTCGCGCGACTCGGTGCGTTCGGCGATCCATTCGATCTCGTGGTGTCGGGTATCAACCCCGGCGTCAACGTGGGTCGATCGGTGTATCACTCCGGAACCGTTGGTGCGGCGTTATCGGGTCGTAACGGTCTCATCTCCGGAGTCGCCGTGAGTCAGGCCGTCACCGGCTTCGGTGTCGAAGGCCAGGGCTGGGACGAGATGCTCGTGGGCCAGAAGTGGGAGTCGGCCGCTGAAGTGGCGGCCACGTTCGTGGAAGGGTTGGTGTCGGCGATGCCGGCGCAGCCCGTGGTCGTGAACATCAACGTTCCCAACAAGGACGTGGCCGACATGAAGGGTTGGCGGGTGGCTCGCGTGGGTCACGAACCGCCGCGGCGCATGAGCACGGCCGTGCTCGAACCCAAAGAAGGTCACGCCGGTTCGTACTACGTGCGCATGCAGTGGGGAGATGCGGTGTCATTGCCGGCCGACACCGACGGTGGTCTGGTCGAGGCCGACTACGTGTCGGTCAGTTACCTCTCGTCGTTGGCGCACGAACCGCGCCTCGACATGGAGATGGCCGAGAAGCATCTCGGACGACTCTTCGAACGCTGACGGTCGTTCAGAACTCGACGAGTTCAGATCACGACGACTTTGGTGCCCACTTGGGCGAAGTCCCACAAGAAGTCGGCATCGGCATTGGCCTGCCGTTGGCATCCTCCGCTCAACCGCTGACCCAATTCGGCCTCGGTCTGATACGGCTGATTGTCGCTGCGACGAATCGGAATCGCGTGGAAGCCGATGTTGCCGATGTCGGTCTTCAGCCAGCGAATCATCTGGGGTAGAAACGCCTTGCCATTCCAGGCCGTCGACACATCGGATCGGCTGTAGACCACGTGAGTGCCGGGTGTCTCGTTGTCGTACTTGCTGCCCGATACCAACCACGAACGGATCACCACGTCGTTCTCGTCGATCGCCCAAACACGCTGGCCCATGCGGTCGTACACGACGCGCCGACCCGATCCGGAGTTGATCGGAAGGGGGGGAGTATCGGGTCCGCTCGTGGACACCGACGACAACGGGTAGCCGTAGATGTCGACCGCACCCGGCGGAGGGGGCGGGGTGCGCACGATCATCGACTGCTCATCGGGCCAGATGCCGAGTGACAGAGCGGTCTCGCGACCAACCTTGCCGTCGACGAACAAGTCGCGCTCGGTCTGCAACTTCTCGACCGACGCGGCGGTGGCGTTGTCGTACACGCCCGAGATGTTTCCGGAATACAGGCCGGCCTCGCGCAGCGCTTCTTGCAAGCACACGACATCGGGTCCGCTCGATCCGCCTCCGAGTGAAAGTTCGGTGATGGTGCACTCTTCGGTGGCGGCCGGGTCGGCGCCGACCACGTCTTCGGCGGCCGCCTCCGGAAGGCTCGAGTCCGAACCGGGTACGGCCGAGGAATCAACCGGCCGGCCAATGATCGGCAGGGTGTCGACCGGATCGGAGGCCACCGTTTCGTCGCTGGCCGAGGCGTTGGCGGGGGCGGCTTCTGAACTGGCCGACGAACCACCGGACCGCGACGACACCACGCCGATGGCGAGGCAGATCGCGGCGATCACGACGATGGAGACGATCACGGCGGATCGATGACGAGGGGCGAGCATCGACTCGTCAGATTACCCACCTCACCCGGGGCGATTCAGGCAACCGATTCGGCGCGTCTGTGATGATCGTGACAACGTGAAGGAATGAACACGGTCGTTCTGGTGCACGGCAATCCCGAGACGTCGGCGATCTGGACGCCGCTGGTGAGTGCGCTCGATGCGCAGGGTGTGGCCGACGTGATTCGCTGGTCGCCCCCGGGTTTCGGAGCGGCCTGCCCCGACGGGTGGAGCGCGTCGCAATCCGAGTATTGCTCGTGGCTCGTGAGCGAAGTCGAGTCGATCGGGCGACCGGTTCACATCGTCGGACACGATTGGGGTGCCGGCCACGTGTACGGCGCGATTTCGGTACGGCCCGATCTGTTCGTGTCGTGGGCTGCCGATTGCGGTGGTCTCGTTCACGCCGATTACCAGTGGCACGACGCCGCTCAGGGTTGGCAGACCGCTGATGTGGGTGAGGAGATGGTCGCCGGACTGGTGTCGTTGCCCATCGACGACAAGAAGGCGGCGTTCGCGGCACTCGGCATGACCGAATCGATTGCCGCCGACGTCGCACCGTGGGTGGACGACACGATGGGTCGCTGCATACTCGCGCTCTATCGATCGGCTGCTCAACCGGCGATGCGTGAACTCGGCGATCGGCTCGCCGGTCGCAAACCCGGACGTGGTGCGGTCATCGTGCCCACGGCCGATCCGTACCCGGGAACGCCGGCCATGGCTCGCGAGGTGGCGGCTCGTCTCGGAGCCACCACGATCGAGTTGGCCGAGCGTGGTCATTGGTGGATGATCGAAGCGCCCGAATCCGCGGCTGCTGCGCTCGTTGAGTTCTGGAAGGAGATCGAATCGTGACCGACCAAGCCGGACGTTTCGTCGTGATCACCGGCGCCAACAGTGGCATCGGTCTGGAGGCCACACGGCAACTCTCCGAACGCGGAGCCGATGTGCTCATGGCCTGTCGCAATGAGGCCAAGGCCGCGGCCGCACAACAGCAACTCGGTTCGTCGCGCGTGTCGGTCGCGCGCCTCGATCTGGCCGACCAGTCGTCGATCGCGCGTTTCGCCCACGAGTTGACGGCGAGTGGCCGACGTATCGATGTACTCGTGAACAACGCCGGTGTCATGGGCCTCGACGAAACCCGAACCAACGACGGATTCGAAGGTCAGTTCGGAACCAATCACCTCGGTCATTTCGCGCTCACGGCTCGTCTGCTACCGCTGTTGTCCGACGCCGGCCGCGTGGTCACGGTGTCGTCGATCGCTCACCGACAGGGCCGCGTCGACCTCGACGATCCACACTTCGAACGACGCACGTACAACCGGTGGGACGCTTACTCGCAGAGCAAGCTGGCCAACTTGTCGTTCGCCCTCGAACTCGATCGTCGGTTGAAGTCGGCGGGTCGTCGTCAGATCTCGATCGGCGCTCACCCCGGAATCGCGTCGACGGCGCTGGGTCGCGACGGCTCGTCCTTCATCAACTCGCTCACACGTCGAATGGGTTGGCTCACGTTCCGATCGTCGGAGAGCGGATCCGATCCACTCGTTCGCGGTTCGACCGACCGTGACCTGCGGGGCGGCGAGTATCTCGGACCGCGATTCCTGGCCTTCGGCTCCACCGTGGTGGAAAAGCCGTCGAGTCGAGCACGGGACGAACGACTCGCTCGTGACCTGTGGTCGTTGAGCGAGCAGGCCACCGGATTGACGTTCGCACTCTGAGGTGCCGTTGACGACCTTCGCGGTTCTCTCGCATCGTGACGTGGCGGCCGAACTCGGCCACATCGGCACGTGGCTCGAGTCGCGTGACGCGCGAGTGTCTCGGTTCTTTCGTGAAGACCCTCTCGAACTTCCCGACGCCGATGCGCTCATCGTGCTCGGAGATGTGGTCACAGTGGTACTTCCGCCGAATGGTGGTTGTTGCTACCAGACTGCCAATCGGCGCATCTCTACAATCACCTACGAGGCGCACCTCTAGTGAGCCTCCGGAGCGGCCTGATCAACGTAGAACACATTCCCATCGGGATCAGCGACCAATGCCATGACCCCACCCCACGGTTGACGAGTCGGGGGCATCGGGAACTGCACGCC
>Ga0194123_10001371_pt1 | contig 37263 bp, 41 predicted proteins | sample TA2MahsurfametaG_5_FD_155479 | JGI IMG/M metagenome (GOLD analysis project Ga0194123, IMG submission 155479) | Freshwater microbial communities from Lake Tanganyika, Tanzania - TA2015023 Mahale A surface | ecosystem: Environmental > Aquatic > Freshwater > Lake | place: Tanzania: Lake Tanganyika... | reverse complement strand
GTTCGCAAGTTTAAATCGCTAGCTAAAATTTTATTCGTTCGCAAGTTTAAATCGCTAGCTAAAATTTTATTCGTTCGCAAGTTTAAATCGCTAGCTAAAATTTTATTCGTTCGCAAGTTCAAATCATTATAATTAAATTTAGATTGTGAGGGCTTTGCCCGAACCGAGGACCCTTCACGGGTCCGAGAGTAATTTTTACCCTGGTAAAAATTACTTAATTGTAGGCAAAACTATGAAGAGATTGTGTGTAAGGATTCTTTCTAAATGCATCCAAAATCTCTGGATTAATTCTATTAGCCAGAGGTGCATTTGGTAGTGTATCTTTTCTAGTAGTTTCTCCAAACATATTTGGCTGAGGTATGGAATTATATACCTTTGTACTCATCACTCCTCTATTCTCAATTCTTGCATTATCTACATCTCCTGTTCTTGTTGTATTCATATTTATATCATCCTTTGATGCCCACTGAATTGGACCACTATCCGCCGGTTTTCTTCCAATTGCCACTTGCTCCTTAAATGCCCTGGTCACCGAATTATATCCATCAGCATATGACTTCGGAGCCTTCACAGACGCAGGTCCAGCATTACCCTTTATCTCATTTGCACTCTGAAACTGTCTCGCAGTATTCTTCGCCTTAACAGATGCAGTTCTATATCCTCCCTGACTTGGACCTTGTGCATCTCCAATGTACTGCACACTAGTTGTCAATCTCTGTGTATTCTTAGCCTTCATCTTAACATTTCTATATCCTCCTCCTGCTTTTTGATTGGAAATATTTCCCATACTATTCATAATCATCGTATTCTGCTTAAGTGTAGTCTTGGGAATATCACTTGGATCATAAACCAAACCCTTCTTCCTTCCAGCAATACCTCCAACATACTTATTATCAATTGTCTGCTCCTTAATAGTAGTTCTAAGTTGTTTATTCGGGTCATATACAGTCGGCTTGTTTGGCCCAGTATTCTGGAAATATCCATGATGATTATTATCAATGTTTTGCTCCTTAATTGTTGTTCTAGGCAAATCATTCGGGTCATAAACTCTCTGTTTATTTGGTCCTGTGTTCTGAAAATATCCTTGATGATTATTATCAATATTTTGTTCTTTAATAGTAGTTCTAAGTACATCATTCGGGTCATAAACAGTTGTCTTTGTTGGTCCTGTATTCTGGAAATAACCAATATGATTATTATCAATATTTTGTTCTTTAATAGTAGTTCTAAGTACATCATTCGGGTCATAAACAGTTGTCTTTGTTGGTCCTGTATTCTGGAAATAACCAACATGGTTGTTGTCAATATTTTGTTCTTTGATTGTGGTTCTTGGTAAATCGTTGGGGTCATAAACAGTTGCTTTTTGAGGACCAGTATTCTGGAAGTAACCTTGGTGATTATTATCAATGTTTTGTTCTTTAATTGTGGTTCTTGGTAAATCGTTGGGGTCGTAAGTTTTGGCTTTCATTGGTCCAGTATTTTGGAAGTTTCCTGCCCAGCGGCCATTTCCGACGACATTTGTTCTTCTGGAATGGCGAATATTTGGTTTTTGAGGTGCTCTACTATGTTTATTAGGTGCACTAAAGTTTGTAATTTGCATCTTAGGACCAGTGCAAACACGAGTATTTGGTCTTGCCTTAAAACCACTTCTACCATAATCATTTGGAATCTGACTGTTCGGTCCAAGAATACCCCATTGACCCTGAGAATTCTGGTTACGAGGTCCAGCACCAGCAAAATTGTTTCTTGTTGATTTTCTAAATGCTGGCTTAAGTTGAGCTTGACTACCAATAGCAGCAGCAGTTGCAGGTCCAACACTATTTTTAAGTTCTGTCGTTTTTCTATTAGTGAACTTAAGAACAACGTTAGGTCTTTGAGCTGGAGCGGTTGTATCACCAACTGCAGTAAATAATCTATCTGGTGTATTGATGTAGAATGTATCTGGATTATTTTTAGCAACAATACCAACTTTTCCAGGTTTCTTTCCAATAGCAGCACCTGGAATGACAACACCTTCGTAAGAAACCTTCGGGTCAGTTTTAACACGAAGTTCATTAACAGTTTTAGGTAATTCAAAATCTCTTTTGTTGGCTTGTTGAAAACCTCCACTTGGTTCAGCAGTGTAACCCTGGTTCAAACCTGGACCAACTCTAATGGGTTCAACTGGAGCTTCATTATTACGTAAATTACTAACAACATATCTATCGTAATTATATCCATCTAAGTTTTGAGTACCATAAATATTGGTAAGGTTTGCAACTGGCTGGAAGAAGTCATCCTTTTTGACTTCTATTTTTGCCTGATAGTTTGAATCAGTTCCAGTAAAAGTTTCTAATAATGTAGAATTCGCAGCATCATCAATATTTTGTTTCATGGTTCCACCAAAAAATGGAACCATATTATTGTGGTAAAAACTTTGCCTGTCCACTGGATTACCTGTCATGGAAATACCATCCCATCCACCAGCAGCAGCATAGTCTTTAAATAAAGTTGGTATTTCTAAATTGTTAACTTGTGGGTCATATTGTGCTTTATATTCCTTTGGTTTCAAATTTTTCTCAATTTCTTGAGCTTTTTCTTTAAGACCATTTGCACCAATAAATTCAACAGGTAATGTTTTATCAGAGCCATCAACTTTATTAAAAATTGGTACTGGAGGGCCAGCAATCATGTAATTTGATTTAAGACTATTTTTACTTTTAGCAAAAATTCGGTTAGCCCTATTTTGTTGAGATAACCAGACTTGTTGTGACCTTTTATTATCATACACATTTTCTCCACTGGGTTTAAAATTTGGTGTGACTTTTCCTAAGTATTTTACATCTTGATATCGCGGTTTGTTATTTTTACTTAATAAATATCCTGCTCCTGCTATCGCCGCAACTAAAACAAATTCCATATAATCTAATTTATTGAAGAAAAATAATATTTGATAATTATCGAAGCTTTTTCTTTCTAAACAAGAAAGAAAAAGAATAATTTATGTTAATTTTGTTCCCAAAAACAATACTATCTTATTTAATTTTTTAGTTAAAATATATCATAAAAAAATACACTATTATATTGTTTTAAATCAAATCCATAAAATTCATTAGTAAAGGTTCAACAATAGTATCATAAAATCTTTCTATTTTTTTCATGTTAGATAAATCATCTACAGATACAAGATTAATTGCAACACCCTTCCTTCCAAAACGACCACTTCTACCAATCCTATGCAAATATTGCTCAACCTTATAAGGTACATCATAATTGATTACCAACGAAATTTGTTGAATATCAATTCCTCTTGAAAGAATATCAGTAGCAATTAAAATACGAGATTTACCCATCTTGAAATCAGTTAAAATATCATTTCTTTCATATTGGTTATATCCACCATGAATAACAGAAATTACATGATTTCTTTTTTCCAATAACTCCTTTAATTGAATTGCTTTTTGCTTAGAATTTACAAAAATAATACCCTGACTTACACTAATAGTATCATAAATATCATTCAAAACTTCGAATTTTTGCTCCTCATTTTCCACAGCAACGAAAAACTGTCTAATACCCTCCAAAGTTAAATTTTCAGCCTTAACTAAAATTTTTACTGGATTTCTCATAAATTCATGAGACATTTCAACAATTTCCTGAGGCATTGTTGCACTAAAAAGAGCAATCTGACACTCATCAGGCAAAAAACTAAAAATATTCTGAACCTGCTCCTTAAATCCCTTCGAAAGCATCTCATCAGCTTCATCTAAAATAAATAAACGCAATCCAGTCAAATTTAACTTCTTTCTTCGTAAACTCTCAAATACTCTTCCTGGTGTTCCCACCATAATTTGAGAACGAAAATCTGGGTCAGGAATATCACTTCTCTCATTAAATCGCTCCTCTCCCTTCCCTAATCCTTTCCCAATTAATAAACCAACTTTTATTCCAGTATATTGTCCTAATGTACAAATAATTTTATAAGTTTGCATTGATAAATCCTTTACAGGACTTAAAATCAATACCTGAGTTGAATTTATTTTTGGGTCTGCTAAAAATAAAGAACTAATAGAGAATGTTCCAGTTTTTCCAGTTCCAGATTGCGCCTGCGCTATAATATCATTTCCAGAAATTATTGGATGAATAGCTTTTGCCTGAATAGCAGAAGGCCTATCCCATCCATATGAATAAATACCTTTTAGTAGTTTTTCATTAAGACTTAACTCCTCAAACTTTTGGACTTCTCGCAGTCCATGCGTTTCCTCAATATCACTAACTTCAGTCATATTTATATCTAAAAAATAGTAATTCTTTTAAACCGAGGATTTTTTCAATTCTTATTTTGTTCCCAAAAAATAAATGTCATTTACTTCAACTAAAATAACCGATTTCTTTTCTGGAACGCAAGAATCTTCTAAAAAAACTAATTCTAAAAATAAAAATTTTGAACAATCTGATAAATTTCAACAAAGTTTCAACAAAAAATCACCCAATTTTTCCAATAAAGACATGAAAAATTATTTAGTAAAAAATATTCCAGAAAAAAAAGAAGAAATTCCAGAAGAAAAGATTAAATATGTTACTGTCCCAGACGAATATAATAAAATTCGTTTTGGTAATGATTTTAAAGTAAAAAAAACTATCCCTATTCCAGATATCAAAATTGAAAAACATGAAAATATATCTCTGGATTCCCAGAAAAAAACAAATAACATATTTCTAGATATTCAGAAAAAGTCAGATAATATATCTCTGGATTCCCATAAAAAAACAAATAACATATTTCTAGATATCCAGAAAAAGTCAGATAATGTATCTCTGGATTCCCAGAAAAAACATGAAAATATATCTCTGGATTCCCAGAAAAAACATGAAAATATATCTCTGGATTCCCAGAAAAAACATGAAAATATATCTCTGGATTCCCAGAAAAAAACAGATTTGTCTTTGGATATCCAGAAAAAGTCAGATTTATTTTTGGATTCATCAATAAATTTGTCTCTGGATTTATTCCAGAAAAAGTCTGAATTTAAGGTTTACACAGATGGAAGTTGTATTAATAATGGTAAGAAAGATGCCAAAGCAGGAATGGGAGTATATTTTGGTGAAAATGATTTCAGAAATGTATCGAAACCTGTTTCTGGAAAACAGACAAATAATACTGCAGAATTAGGGGCTATTTTAGAGGCAGTTGAAATTCTAAAAAAAGAAATAGAATCTGGCCAGAGAATAATTATTTATACTGATTCAGAATATGCTATAAAATGTTTTACAACATATGGAAGAAAAATTCATCATATGGATAATCCAGAAAATATACCAAATCTTGAATTAATTAAAAAAGGATTTGCAATCTTTTCAAAATATCACTCAAACCTTATTTTACGTCATATTCGGTCTCATACTGGAAAAAAAGATGAAGATTCTCTTGGAAATGAACAAGCCGATTTATTAGCAAACAAAGCAATCGGAATAACAAATAAACCAGAAAAAATTTATCTGAAAGTTGCTTTTGCAGATAAAGATACAGTAAAAGATATGGGTGCAAAATGGGATAAACATCGTAAGTCTTGGTACACCAATGAACATCACAAAGAAAAATTCAAAAAATATTTATAAATTTATGCAAAATGTTGCATAATGGGGAATTGCATTATATGTAATTTTATTCTTTCCAGGATGAGTTCTTCATTTCTTACCATCAATTCATCTAGAATTAATGAAAAAAAAGTTTCAAATAATATAACTAAAATTACAAAAACAAAAGATGAAATTAAAATTAATAATGAAACTGATATAGGAACTAATGAACAAATTCTCATTGGTGTTAAACAATTCATATTATTATTAAATGCAATAATGTTAGAAAATGAAAGTATATTCAAAATTACAAAAATAAAAATATCATTAGGTTTTATTTTATGTAACCTGAGTACTGAATATAAAATTCCAATTATTGCTAAAAATCCAGTTGTAATTTTACTATATAAATAATTACATTGATTTATTTCTTTTTCAATTGATATAAAATAAATTGACACAATTCCCCAAATTATAATTGAAAGATATAATAAAAAATCTTTTGTTTTTTCATGTATAACTTCAATTAGTTTCGGAAATAAATTAAATATATATTGGATTATTAAATAAACAATCACTCCCCAAATTGAAGAAAAAAATAAAAAAGATTGAAGAATCACAATAGAAATTATATCATATGAGCACTTATATGGAATAAGAAATTTAAAAGTAATAATTGAGCTAATTATAAAAGTTGATAGAAAGAATATTTGACCAAAAATCTTTGTCCAGATGTTTTCTGGATTTATTATATAACAATATATGCTCAAAAAAAAGAAAAAAAACATTATTTGATTTATGAAAAAGAATGGTTGAAATGGTATTTTTTCTTCATTATTACATGATTCAACATTAGATTTATTGATATAATAAAGGATTATATTTATTATAAAATATGGTGATGATAAAAAAAATAAAAATTTTTTTTTGTTCATATTAAAAAAAAATAAGTAATTTGTTTTTAACTATCCACATACATCATATTGATACATTGGCTTAGTGTAAACACCACAAGTTTTAACAGTTTCTGGGCAAGGTAATGGTTGAGCTGGGGGAAGAGGAGCTCTGGAGATGACTTCAAGGCTGGGTATGCAAGGTCTGTGGTTATCTCTGAAAACTAGACGCGTTGGGACATGGTAATCGCCTGGGAAGAAAATTTTCTCCTGTGGATTAAAACATAATGTTTCGAATCTATTTACACCGGTACCACGTAAAGTTGCTGGAGGATTACTAAGTCTTGTATCTTCTGTATTAAAAGAACATGAAGGCATATCAACTAAACTATTATCTTTGCAACGTTGTCCATTTTTTCTAAAGGTTCCTTGAGGATTCATACTGGAGAATCCTTCGACAACATTTTGTCCATTGCTGGTATTCATGAATCCTTTCGGACCATTTGCATAAATAGATTTATTGTTATATCTTCCAGCATTTTGAACATCCATCATTGGCATAGTTTTGCTGATAACACCGGCGCCAGCTGGTTCACCTTGATTAATTCCAACACAATTGCTGGCATTAGGGTGGTATTTTTTTGTTGGACATCTGGAATAGACACGGTTTAAATTGAAGAGGTCACTTTCAACATCAACTGGACCAGAGTAAAATCTCCAGTCAACACCACTATTTAAAGAAACACCTGCATGGTTTGGCATAATTCTTGGGTCAGATGGGAGACAGCTTCCACAAATAACTGGAGTTAAAGTTCTATAATTTCCTGCGTCAGTGCTTTCTTGTAATCTTTTTTTTCCTTCACAATAATCATACATGGGTCTATTGAAACTCATAATACTATATATTATATAATAAAAAATAATAATTTTTTATTATTAAATTTTGATTTTAAGCATTAGAGCCTACGGGACCACAAGAGTTTTTATAATAGCGGTTAACATTTGGCATTGGGCATCCGACTGGTTTATATTGAGGAGGTTGAGGAACAGGAGGATAGCGAACCATTTGGCAAGAAGGTTGATTAACTAAAGGATACTGATTGGATGGGTCACAAGGTAAACCGTCGCATTTTGGATTTGGGGAATTGCACATAGGCTGATATTTTTTGGATGGGCACATACTGTTTGGTCTAGTTTGTCCTCTTAAGTCACTCTCTAAATCGACCAAATTTCCACTGAAGATACTTACACCATTACCGCCAATTTGACCAAGTTCAATTCTGCATTTTGCACAATTTTCGTATTTTCCTGGGTACATGGCATAAGCAAATGGGCCAGTACTTTCGTTAAGTGTTTTTTCGTAAGCACATGTGTCATAAATTAACCTGTTAGAACTCATCTATTATATTATATAAAAATAAAATAATATTGATTAATCTAAATTATTCTTAAGTCTAAAAATTGATAGAGAAAATGGCAAAAAATTTATAAATAATATGACTTCATTTCACGAAATCTTTTCAGCAGTCACTAAATTTTTTCAGAGGAATCTTTATCACAAAAAAGGTTCTTCTTATTTTGTGGACTTTGTAAGATTAGAATGTCAAAATGCCAGATTAACTGGAGAAATAATACTTGATATTCTCAGTTCTTATGAAGGAAAAATAAAAATATCAAATAATTTTTGGAAAACTCCAACACATGATATTATTTGTGAAATATATAATTATCAAAAAAATATGGAAGTTTTCAGATTTTTTGGTGAAATTGTAATTCAAATAAAGTTTTTATATAATTTGGATTCAGAAGAAGATAAGGAAAATATAACAAAAATTATGGAATTTATGATACGTTTTCATACCGAATCCAAACCAAATACAAGATTACCAAATCTTGTAAATATAAACTAAATCATTTGAAACCACACATCTTTAAATAATCCACATTCTGTATTATTGCTCGACTACTTTCTCCACCTCTAACCCAATATTCAGGAATAATATGCTCTGGATTCTGCACATTAGAAGCCAGACATGGTACAAGTGGAATAAATCTATCCAAACTAGCCCCAGAAATAGTATCACCAGCCTTTTTAGTTCTTGTATCAGTACCACTACTTAAACGACTGTATAAATCTGGATTAACTATATGAGTTTCACCCGCTCCCATATAAGGCCACCCTTTAAAAGGTCTTGTTTCTAGTTGTTGTTTGACTTTTGGATTGGTTAAGGAAGCCTGAATAAGTTGAGATTCAGTATCAATGAATTTTCCATATCCATCTTTATTTTTATTTGCAGCCATGCCAACAAAATTTAAACTTTTTAAATATTTTTGTCTATCAGCATCATTATAATAATTTGTAGTACTGTAATTGCTGTATCGTTTATCTTGCATATCTTTATAAGAAATAGCGTTTCCATCCATGTTTCTTCTGGTGGAATTATTAAAGCCTTGAAATTCAATTTCATTATCTCCATCATTAATTGGATATCCTTGCATTTATATTATAATAATATTAGAAAAAAATAAATTCTATAACTTTTTAAGTATGGAAAAAGTTACAACAGATAAAATTCTATCTAAAGCAAAAGAATATAAATTTGAATTAATATTTGTAATCCTATTGGTTATTTTCGCTTCTCTTGCCAAAACTATTTTTAATTTTATTTTAGATTATCGTATAGTTATAATATTATTAGCTATTCTCTGGTATTTAGGTTACATGGACAGAATTCAAAAAACAGTCAAAGAAAAATTAATGAAAATAAATTACATCAGAAATATTTAATTATTTTTTCAATGCACTTAAGTAATCCTTCTTTAAATCCTCTAAAATATCAATAACTTTTTCAAGAATATTGATGACTTTTTTACCATAAACATCAATAGATGCATCCTTGTTTTCAAGAGAAATTCTTATTAATAATCTTTTATCCAGAGGATGAGGTATCTGATAAGCAATATATGCAATATCCTTATCTCTTAAACCATAAGTCTGAATAATATTTCCCAAAGTTTCATCACTATTTTCAAAAACAATGTCATATCCTTTCATGTTTGTCGGACTTGTTTCAATTGCAACAAGCTGACTGTGTTCAATATCATTTATTTCAGTTATTTTTGATTTCATTAAATTAATAAGATAATCACATCCTCTGGAAAATATTTCACCAATTGGAATGATATCATCGCACTCAATGTTGAAATTATATATTAAAGGTACTCCATTTGAATTTTTCAAATAAAATCTTTCTTTATTCAATATCTCAAAATCTTTCTTTTTTTCAGGTAGAATTTCAACCAATTGTTTTTTTAAAGCATCTTCATCATTTTCAAAATAATATAACGCTTTAGATACAGGACAAAACATTGAACCATTTTCCTTATGTGTTCCTTTCAAAACTTTAATTGAACATTTAACTTTTTGTCCAGGTTTTAATTCCAAAAGTAAGATATCAGGTATCGTTATTATTTTTTCTAAATCTAATAATTTTCCATCAATTGGATTTCCCATATAAATTTTCAAATCTCTAGCGTGAATATTTTTGAATTCAATGATACTATCATTTGATTCATCTAAATGAGCCTCAATTTGGGTAGTATCCATTTTGTCCAACTCCTTTGAATTCAATGGAATTAAACTTAGCCTTTGGGACAGAAAATCTTCATTGTAAATGCTGGTATTGATTTCAAAATTTATTGAATCTCTATGGAAACAATAACATTCTAAATTAACAAGAATAACTCTTCTTAAACCATTGATTAATGCAACTTCATAAGGTGCATCTTTTTTGTTATTGATTTTGAATTGAACGCTTTCCGCAGTTTTTTTGAAATGTGATATAGAACTCATTTAAGATATGTATTATATAAAATTGATATATTTAAATTCATTTTTTTCACAAAATAAGTTCATATTAAAAAAAATTTTACTTATAGTACTATAAGATGGAAACACACATCCTATTTTATAGTAATTACTGTGCAAATTGTAAGGAATTTGTACAGATGTTGTATAAATCACCTTTTTTTGAAAATTTTAGAAAAATTTGTGTAGACAATAATCCAAAAATTCCTAAAGAAATTACTTCCATACCTTGTATAATAGTTCCAAAATTACCCAAACCTTTAGTAGGCACTGAAGCTTTTCACTGGTTAAGAGGAATGAATCAAATTCATCTCCAGGAACAAGAGAAAAAAGTAAATGATAATGCATCGAATAAAGCCCATAGTAATAATGAAACACCAAAAACTGAAGGAGCAACTGGTGACCCAACAAATTTAAATTATGCGATGGGTAGTGTGACTGCGTATTCTGGAACTATGGGAGGTTTTTCAGATAATTTTTCATTTATAGGAAATGATTCTCCGATGGAGCATAGTTTTTCATTTTTAGGTGATAAGCAAAATTCGATACCAACACCTCAGGAAGGCGGTGGAGACCCAAGGTCAAGTATGGAGAGTAGTGGTAAAAAAGGGGCAATTGATAAGGATTATGAAAAATTAATTGAGGCACGAAATAGGGAAATGCCGAAGGGAATCATGAGACAATAAAAACAGTTTAAAAAAATATTAATATATTTTTTTAAAATCGGATGTCTAAGCAAACAACTCTTACAAAATTCAATAATACGGTTGAACAATTAATCGATGCTCTTTTAGAGCGATATGATTATCATGAATATTTCAAGAAGGAGTTGAATTTGACAAAAGAGAAATTTTTGTTACTTCGTAAAACAAATCCCAGGAAAGTTATAGAGGGCGTTCTTGTATTTGTTTACCCATATAAAAAGCAGATTATGGAGGAAGATGAGCAGTTTTTCTTGAGTAAAAATTATGAGGAGGATACAAAAAATGAAGGACATCTTGTTAAAGCTTTAAAATTAAAGGAGTTATGGGATACTGATATGGATGATAATACGCGACAAACATTGTTCACTTTTTTTAAGGTATTTATTGTTTTAGCTGAAACTTATGTTAATGAGAAGGTAGAAAGTGGAGATTTAAATTAAATTTGCGTAGAAATTGTTATTTAAAAAACTCATATTATAATAATAACATGAGTTCAGTGGAAAATTTGAATAAGACTTTTCTTGAGTTTTGCGATGATTTAGCAAATGTAGCACCTTCGCAGCGTATTACTGACGCTAAAAATCGTATATTAGAAAAACCAGATACAAAATATTATCTAGAATATTTTTTTAGACATTGTTTACCCTATGCCCAACATATTTCTTCTTGCAATCCTTCTGGACTTTCAACTATGAACATTATTCATGGAGTAAAATTTAAAGATGTATATAGTGATAGTTTGAGTTTAACATCAAGACATGCGTTATGGCGTTATTTGCATACTTTTTATTTATTGGTTCAGAGTTATCCAAAGTTGGATAAGGTTTTGGAGAAATATAAGGAGCATGAGGATTTTGAGAAAATTAAGGCTGGATTGGATTCTCATGATACAAATTTAAAGAATATAATGAATTCAAGCGCGAAGTTTGCGGAAGAAATTCTTAAGGACCAGGCTAAGAATACGACAAAGCCTGTATTTGAAGGAATGGATGAGAAGAAGTTTGAGGACTCATTTTTGAATTCAAATATTGGAAATTTAGCTAAGGAAATTAGTGAGGATTTGGATTTGAATGATTTGAAAAATATTGAAAGTCCAGATGATTTGATGAAAACTTTAATGGGAGGTGGAGAGAATGGAGGTCTTGGAAATATTATCCAGAAAGTTAGTTCAAAATTACAAACTAAATTGGCAAATGGACAATTAAATGAGGAGGCTTTGATGAAAGAGGCAACACAAATGATGGGTATGTTGAATCCAGCTTTACAGTCAATGGGTTCTATGTCTGGGAAGGGTTCAGGTATGGGAGATTTATTTTCAATGATGGGAGGATTGATGGGAGGAGGAGGAAAGAAGAAGAAGAGTAAGCATCATAGTAAGAAATAAATATATTTTCTTTTCCAGGTGAAAAAGAAAATAAAAATTTTATCATAAAATAATAGTAGTATATAATGGAAGATGTAACTATAGAAAAAAGATCTGATATTTTTTGGTATTATAATCCCTCAATTTTATGGGACAAAGAACGACTAATTGAATTTTTTCCTAATCCAGATTTAAGTTTGGCAGAGAAGTTGAATGCTTTAGTAAGATTATCATTTTATATAGCAATAATATTAATGATTTTTTTTGGTAATTACTTGTATATTTATATCCCAATCGTTATTTTAGCATTTACTTATCTTATTTATTCACATTATAAACCCCAGAAGAAAGAGGATTTGCAAGATTATAAATCATTATTAAATTCATATGATAGAGAAAGGTCAGTTGATATTGCTTCATCACAAGACCAGATTGAAACATCTTTAGGAGAATATGTTGTAACTCAAGGAGAATGTACAAAACCTTCATTAAATAATCCGTTTATGAATATTAATACAATTACTGATAAGAGGGATAAGCCAGCGGCTTGTCCATATTATGACAATCCAAATGTCGCAGCTGAGGTAGAAAAAGATTTTGATTTTAATTTATATAGAGATGTAAGTGATTTATATAATAAGAGAAATTCCCAGAGACAATATTATACTATGCCAAGCACAACAATACCAAATGAACAAACAGCCTTTGCAAAATGGTTATATCTTAGTCCACCAACATGTAAGGAGGATACCATTAGATGTGTTCCAGAGACTACTCAGCCACCTTTGCCAGGGAATGATTTAGAATATTTGCAATTACAAACTTAAAAGAATTTCTATGGAATATTAATGAATGGAAATGAGGAATACAAGGATATCTTTTATAAATTGAAAGAGTTATCAGAAAAAGGAGAAATTGTCGAAGGATTAAAAATTGACAAAAATTTTTCAAAAAGAGTTAAGGATGAATTTTTGATAATTAAGTTTGCTGGAGTTAAATTTCCACAACAATACAATATTAGTATTATGATATGGAAAAAATTGTTTTTTGATAGTCATATTGTTCAAGTAAGTGGTCATAGTGAAAATAAAAATTTTCGTATATTTTTTATATTAAAACTTAACGGTAATTCTGGACCAAAATTGGATTTATTAGATTTTAAGATGAGAGAAGATTATCCACTTTTGTATGACCAGAAACATCAATTTTTAGACCATACTCAAAATTCAGAAGATAAAAGAAAGAAAATTTATATGGATACAAAATTACTTCTAAAAAAATTTAGAGGAATTATTAAATCGTTATAATAATATTAAAAAAATGTTTTTTTTAATATGAACGCTTATATTCAATCATTCATTAAAGGTAATGTTGATAAACCAGAAGAATTAAAGATGGATGACCTTCCAGCTCTTCCAGATTTACCTGAATCAAATTTACAATATTTAGCTGGTTTTTTTCCTGAAATTACTTCTATTCCCGTTTTATCATCATTAGTTAAACCTAATGAAGTTGATAAAAATTCATTAATTAATACAGATGTTCAAGATAGACATGCCTTAATTATTGGATGTGATTATAGTAATGATAAAGAAAAAAATCTTGATGGTTGTGTAACAGATGCGTACAGTATTAAAGAAATGCTTGTTGGACGTTTTGATTTTATGCCATCAAATGTAACTTTATTAGCTGATGATTTAATTAGAAAAGATTGTCCAATGCCAACTTTAGAAAATATTAAAAAAGAGTTAAATTCTATTATTTCAAAAACAAAGAAGAAGAACTCTTTCATATATATTCATTTTTCTGGATTAGGTGATTTAGATGTAAAAAATAACGAAGCTTGGCTTCCTTATGATTACAAGAACCACGGTCTTTTTTCATCTAATGAATTCAAAAAAACATTTTTAAATCAACTAGGTGAAAAAACAACATGTCTAATTGTATCTGATACAAGTTCTTACAATAATTTCCTTGACCTTGGATTTGCTTACAACCCAAATACCAAAAAATGGAAAAATACTCCAATTGTTAACTCAAAAGCAAAAATTATTCTTATTAATGGTATTGAAGTAACAGAAAATAATGAAAATAAAATTAATGGTGTCATGACTTATTGCATGAGTCGTCTAATGGTACCAAAAAATAATCTCTTAAAAATTGTGGACGATGCTACAAAACAATGCAAAAAATTAAAATTACCTCAAGTTCCATTTATTAGCACAAATCTTAAAGATTTAACAACTAGGAACTTATCCTAATTTTCCCAATAACCCCATAATGGTCTGATGCGTCAGAAATAACTAATTTATTTCCTATAAATTCAATATTTTTTCCATAATAAATAATATAATCCAGTCTTTCATCTGGTGGACTAGTTACTGGATGATAATGTTCATTTTTATAAACATCAATACCATTTTCAAATAAAGACATAATTTGTAAATAATATTTTTGCTGATTTATTGAATCAATATTCAAATCTCCAACAAGGAAAATATCATTATTAATATTTTTTAATTCTAATTGCTGTTTTATTTGATTAAGTTGTTCCATACGTATATCATCGTATTCACTCATACAATGTAAATGAGTATTAACCCATGTAATATTTTTCCATTTTTCATTATCAATTTGAAAAATTAATGCGCCTTTAGTAGTGAACATTTCTCTACACTTTTTTTGAGGATAAATTACTTCATTTACTAATCTAATTGGATACTTTGACGCAACAAATAATCCTGGATTCTGAAAAAAATAAACTTCAGATGATTTAACAAAATAATTAAATCCAATATTTCTTAACTTTTCTTCCAACAAATTATCCTTCCCAAATATTTTATAACCAAATAAACTAAAAATAAATACCTCCTGCAAAAATACTACTGTTAAATTATAGTCCAAAATATCTGAAACAATCTTATCTATTCTTTCATCATATGAAGATGGACCCAAAAAAGGACAATAAATATTATAAGTTAATATATCCATAAAATTTAATAATAAATATTTTTTAAATCTTACATCTATATATGAATAATAAAAAAGAATACATCCAAAATGTGTATCAACCATTTAGTAAATTTAATCCTTTAAGATATCCTCAAACTTCTCCATCTATTGAATATTTTTCCAGTAATGATGGATTCGGTTATCAAGGAAGAAGACCAGTTGTTTCAGAAAATGAAAATAGATATGTTGCTCCAATTGTTTACGATGAAGATGCTGGACTTTATTATAATCAAAGACCTGGATGGTTTGGTGAAGCAACAAAATCATTAAGTCAAGGAATGGAACAATATATTTTCCAGGATTTGTATAATCGTTAAATATTATAAAATCTTATTTTATAATATGAATATTAAAGATTATGCTGGCTATTCATTTGGAGTAATTATTACAATTTTATTAATGGTGGCAATATTTGCTTTTAGCTATAATACACAAATTGAACAGGAATATTTTGAAAATTTTTTAAGATTAGATAAAGAACTTCAAAACATGTAACTATTTTCTTGAAATCGGTGGAGGTCTGGCTTGTGGAGGTGGTCTAACAGTCTGCCTTATTAATTGTGGATTTGCAACAGTTGAAGTATAATTATAATTTTGAACGGGTATTTGTTGAACTGGTTGTTGGGTTGGTGTCGAAAAAGCATTATAAGTTTTTTTGGCGGCATATAAAAGTCCTAAAACTGGTAAGGTATTTTTAGCAACTTCAAAAATTTTATTTTGTGTTTTGTCTTTAGAAGTTAATTCTTGTATTTTCTTTTGTATGAAAAGTTCTTCTTTTTCAACATCAACATCAACATTCTTTTTCTTTTTAGGTGTAAATGAAAAATCACACTCCTTTTGCTCCTTCTCCTTATCTACAATAAATTCTTGACTTAATCCTCCAGAAGCTGATGAAATCAAATAATCACTATTTATAAAATCTTCAGAATCGCTTGGCTTTAATCCAAACTTGGAAACCAATACCTGATTATCTGATACCAAATTATTTTTGTTCTCAAATAATATATTTTCAACTAACAATTCACCTTGAACTGTAATAAAATCCTGAACATCTGTATTATAATCTAATGATTCATCATATTTTGAACCCTCACTTTCATCAAACATTTTTTTACAAAGTAAAAATTTATATGGCTGATTAGGAGGAATCTGATTCAAAACAACAAATTTACTATCATTAAAGTTTATGCATTTGTGATTTGCAAAAAATATGACAAAATTATCAACAATATCATTGTACATTTTTTCTTTCTCTTTTCCATTCTTCGCAGATAAATCTTCTACACCAAAAATTGGGTTTAAGATGATATCTGAAAGAAATACTTGTTTTTCTTCATTCATGCATATATCCAATGCGTAAAGATTATATTGAAATTCTGATTTAAAAAAATCAGTCTCCTTATTTTTTGGTTTTATCTCATTTTCTACTCTATAAACTTTATTAGTAATTGACAAATAATTAGAAATAATAAGAGAAGTATTTTGAACCAATTTATATATTTCTTTCATCACTGGATTTAATCCATTAACAAAAGGGCCTTCACTTCCTAATTCAAGAACTTGGAAGAAATTTTCTGCTTGTATGTTATCAATTCCAAAATTAACAAAGATTGATGGATACAAAAATGAAAAATATTTACTTCCAATTCTAGAAATCAATAAATACGCACGAATCTCAAAAACTGAACCCTGGACTATATAAGGTTTTTTCACTGACTTTTCCAAAATAAATTGTGTGTCTCCTGAACTCTTCTTATATTTTGTTTGAACAATTTTTTGAATTTGTTCCAAAGATTTAACTGGATAATTATATAATTCCTTTTTCCCATCAGCATTTCTAAAATAATAATTTCCATCATCTAAAAATCTATTATTTGCCTCTAAAACCTCATTCATCTCCTTCTTATTAAAAGTCAAAAAAGGCATCACAAACTCAGAATGCATCTCCTTCAACATTTTTTTAACAATAATTTTTAAATTTTTACTATGTGGAAAACCATAAGCAATTTTTGGTTGATACATGTAATGTGAAATAGTTGCATCATATGCTGAACCAAATTCCCATTTTTCATGCTCTAATTTTTTTGTTAAAAATTTGCGAAGGTCCCTGTGATTTACAAGGTTTAAGTTAAATTTAAACATATTATGTAAATGATTTAAATCAAAAAAAAAAAACGAAAAAAAATTGAAAAAATACTGTGCTAAATTAATTGTTGTTATACAATGACAACCATTGAAGAGAGACTTATCGAATTTATCAATTCCCTTAAAAAGCAATTATCCGATGGAGAAATCAAATCAGATAAAGCTTTACTGGAATTAAATAAATGGCTTGGTTCTGAAAAAGAATCAATTAACCAACTCGAAGATTTAAAAAAGAATGATGTTCAAACTAAAAAAAATATTTTAACAGTTGTTCGTCAATTTCCAGTAATATGGAGTGAAAAAGATTTATCTCATCATGTCTTCCCTCAATTCCAAAAAGAGGAATACATTGAATATTTATCAAAAATCAGTAATTCTTACAAGAATTTACCTGTTCCTAATTACAAACCATCAATGCAAACTATCCAGGATTTCGATATTACCAATTTTCTTGAAGATGACCTAAATGAATACGTTTTTGATAGAGATGGTGGTAGAGACTTTTACGGTCTTACATTCAATAATCTACAAAAATTACTCAATTCTTTCCCTTTTGTTACAAAATTCATTGTAGAAAGATACAATGACATTATTTCAAGTGATTACAATTTGAGTGCCGAATGGTGTTCTGCTAATATAGTTGCCAGGTTTAAAGGTGGTGACCGTAAGGAACCCAAAAGATTCAGGCCTCTTATTATTTTACCAATTATGGTCCGCATTATGGATGGAATTTTATGCAAAAAATTGCAAAATTACGTCATCAAATACAACATAATTGATACAAGAGTTCAAAAAGCTGTTATGAAAGATAGTAGTGGTCTATGGGAAAACGTTTTTGAAGTTAATATGCGCATTAAAGAAATGATTGAACAAGAAGACGATGAAAAACTATTTTTATTTATTGATTTAGTCAATGCTTTTGGCAGTGTAAATTATCGAAATATGTTGACTATTCTTCAAAGATACAATTTCAATCCTCAATTTTCTAATTATTTTGAACGCTACTACAAAAATGTTTTTGGTATCTACCAAGGTGAAACCTTCAAATGGAAAAATGGATTGTTCCAAGGCTCTGCCCTATCAAACATCCTATTTCTTATTTATATTGATTTCGCCATGAAAAACATATTCCAAGATTTGAAAGCATTACAATATATTGATGCAGAATATGATTTACAAGACCAAACATTTGCCTTTGTAGATGATATTGTATCAATATTACCTAAAAATGAAAGATTGCCAGAAGTTCTAGAACTAATCGAAACAATTTTAGGTTTTTATGGGTTTGACATTAATCAAAACAAAACACATTTTGTCATCAGAGATAAATCAATTGAAACATTAGAATATAATGGAATTACTTTTAAAAAGGCAACTCCAGAGTTTGCCTATCTTGGCCATTGTCTGTTTATCCACAAAGATGAAGTTTTGCTCAATATTCTAGAAAAAACAGAAAATTGTTTAACAACAATTGATTCGTTCAATCTTTCTGGAAGAGTAAAAGCTTACATTTATTACATCAACATCTTTTTACGTATCAGTAGGGTTCTTGAATCATTTTACTTAATCAACGGTAAAACTATGTTAATGGAAAAAATAATGAAAAGAATTGCTTATTTCATTTACAGATGGGGTGTAACTGATTATTTAGGTTATGGTCAGAAACATTTTGAATACATTTTCACAAAGGGAACAAATAAGATTATGAAGTTTCCTAATATGAATATTTACAAAAAATTGGTTCAGGATATTGAAGTAAATGAAAAATTTCAAATTAATGAGAATAAAATTGATGAGAAAAATCAAGATTTTGCTCATATAATGGGTTTTGAAACACCAGACTTTGAAACACTCGAAGAAAACTTGAAAAATATGAAATCTAAAAATTACTTCCCAATTGAACATTACGAAAAATGCTCTGGCTCATGTTATGCTGAAAACTTTGTTGCATGGACCGACTAATTATTTTCTATTTAATTTATAATGATATTACAAACCTTAGTTATTATTCTATTATTAATAGCCATTATCTTACTTCATAATAAAAAAGAAAGCTTCATAGATGTATCTCCAGATAAATTACTTAACTGTTCTGGTTGTTTAGATGAAAATCTCCGATGTCGTCCTGGAACAATTCCCACTTGCACAAATGTTGAAACAAATTTATGTTACGCATTTTTTGACGAAAATGGTGTAAATAGAACTCCTTGTGGTTTATATGACAGAAGCCCAAAAGCCAGAGAAAGTTGTGATAATTGCCAAACAATGTGTCAATGGTGTATTGATAAATATGGAAAAGGTACATGTATAAGTCGTTCAGCATTTGATTGTAAATTATGTCCAAAATCAAGATTATGTCAACAAAATGTATTTAATATTTATATTCCAAAAAAAGGTTAAGATTTTTTGTTGAATAGTTTTGATAAATTTTCTTTCCTCCAGGTTTTTACCTTTTCATCAACATCTATATTAGTTAAATTTTGTTTTCCTAATATATTCTTAATTTTTTTCATTATTTCAAAAGTCTTATCATTAAACTCATCCAGCTTTTCACTTGGAACACTAATTATTCTGGTAACTTGAATATCTTTTGAAAATATATTTAATTGTCCCAATAATCCAGTAGTTTTTGTTTCCAGAAAAATATTATATTTTGGATTTATTCCAAATGGTATTGGCTTGAAATCATAAATAAACCTAATCGGATAATATGATGTCCGCATTATATCATCAAACAACTCATTATCAGAATTTTTATTTGTTTTAAAAACATTATTACAAACAACCATAAATGTACAAATTGTTTTGAAAAAATCATCAGCAGTTTTATTTATATTTTGTCCTCCACCTTTTGGGTTTTGTTCAACATTTTCATAAGAAGGTGCTTGTAAACTTTTTAATGTATTTGCAATTGTAAAACGTTCAATTATTGGTTCTAATTGAGTAACAATTTTGTAATTATTATATGAATTGAAATCCATATTTAATTCTCTGGAAAACATGCTATAAGTTATTTTATTCTTGATTTTTTCAATCAAATTATTCGTTTCAATTTGCTCACATTTTCTATTAATATCTAAACTATCCTCATAATTACCCTTTCTACAAACTGGATATTTATATGGTCCAAATTCAATATAAGATTTATTTATAAAATCATCTTTATTAAATTTTTCATTTGGATTTGCTGGCAAGTAGTATAAACATTGTAATTCTTCTTTATTAAAATTGTAATCAATTGGTGTATTATTAAAAACTATTTTTATAGAAGGTTTATTATCTCCTCCTCTTTTCTTCCTCATTATATATTTTCTAGATTATATTCTTGCGGTTTGATTCTTACATTTTGATAATTGATGTTTCAAAAAACTTACCAACTTTATATCATCATTCACAACAAATCCAACTAATCCAATAAAAAGAAATAAATCCCATGTAACATCCCATATTGAATTTACTCTTGTATAAATATTATAAACTTGATAAATCCAATTTACAACTAAAAGAGCACAATAAGATATAATATTAAATTTTATCAAACTAACTGTTTCATTTTTTGGCGTTATTAATCTTTTTGCTAAATAGTAATTAACTCCACATGCATAGCAACTTAGAATACAATATACTGGTAATCCATGCCAGAAACTATCTTTGTTATAATCTACAAAAGTATTTAAATATGAAAATAAAATTGTACTTGAATGATGTATTTTTGAATTTGTTGGTAAATTTTTTACCATCAATAATCCCATTGCATCTAAAGCGGAATACCAATATCCAACTTGATATATTAATTTATTATCATAATTTTTGTGTAAATAACCATTTAAAATAATATAAGTTCCATAAACTGAAATTCCAGCGAGAGCGTAAGATTTTACGAGATTTTTCTGGAAGTAGTTTTTCCTGTCTGGTTCTAGGAATTGATAATTGTCATTATTTCTATAATAGAAATCTGTGGCTTTATAGGCAAAAAAATAAGCTGTCATTGCCATAAAAAATACTCCAACTTCTGGGAAGTAATCCATAAACATAATTAGAAAATTATATTATTAAATATATTATGAATAATAAATTTTGTAAAAGATGTCATGGTAAATTATTTTGTGTTCATAATGAACCAGAAATGTCTGGAGAAGATATTGTACATTTAATTTTATTAGCATTTATAAATAATTCAAAAATTGGATTGGAAACATTGTATAAATATTTGATTCCAGAATATAGAAATAAAATCGGAGGTATTCGCAATTTAGGGAAGTTGTTAGAAAGAAAATTTCCTGGATTTATTGATAGCATAAATTTATCTATCTTAGATAAATTCCAGGAAGATTCTGAATGCTCTGGAAAAATTCAAATACAATACTTTCACAACGGAAACCCAAAAATAATTGTTCTAACAATGCACCGCGCATTTAATTACATTTCTAATAAATCATTGTATGACAGATTAACAAAGGAAGAATTAAATTTATATTGGAGAATTGTTGATATAAAAGCAGGAGAAGGAATTACTGGAAGAAGGTCATTCACTTTTTCCAGAGAAATTTAAGATACTATTGTTTTATTATAATGTTTAATTGAGTCATAAAAGTATCCTACAAATATTTTATCTAATAATGAATTTCCATTTTGAATGGTTCCCAAAAAATCAAAAAAATATTTAAACATTGTTATCATTTCCACATAATCTTTTCTTGTAAAAACATTTAATTTATAACAAATCGTATTTGGTTCAGTTGGTGTTGTAATTTTTATGTCTTCATCATTTCCAGTTTTTATTATTTGAACACATGTACCAATTTGAAAATACCAAACCAGTGGTAAAAAATTAATTTTAATATTCGTATTTGTTAAATAATAAAGATAACTATTAAAGTATTTTACTGCATTTTGGTATAATTCTGAAGTATCTACCAATCCTAATGTAACACTTAAAAGATTCGCTAATGCAACAAGAGATTTATTAGTAGAAATACCTTTTAAGTTAAATGGTAACAAATTATAAAAAGCTCCTGGATTTGTTTGAAATCTAAAACTTCCATAAGAGCCATATAAAATTCCCATAAATTGATTATATCTTAATGATTCAACAACTTTAAGAATAAAGTTTTGCTGAACTTGTTCCACAAAATATTTTTCAGGTAATTTTGGTGTTAATGGAGAAAAATTTAAATTATTAAATATAATTTGCAATTGTTCTGTTGTGAACATGTTTAAAATTTCATTTTGTTTTACTGAATTCATTATTTTATTTGTTCTGGGAGTACATAAAATTGTTCTTGATTTATTTGCATTATTATATGAATAAAATATTTCTTCAGATTTATTAACTAACTGAATAAAGAAACATGTTCCTGGAGTAATGTATTTTATATCTGGTAAAAAATTTATTGGCTTTGTTTTTGTGTATTTAAATTTTTCTCGAAACATATTTTGTAAATAATTATTAAAAATTGGAACAAATTTATTATAAACATTTGCTTTATTACGTACATTAATAGAAGTAACGATTGTTGTCATTAATTTTGCCAGTAATACTAATCCTTTATCCATAAGAAAAGTTTGAAGAAATTTTCTTTTATCAGTTGTATAACTTGTTCCAAATGTAATATATCTCTGGCTTTGAAAAACTGCTTTCAAATAATTATAATATCCTCCATATTGTTTTGAAAATCCTCCATACAAAACTCCAACATTTTGATTACTATTTAATTTTTGAAGAATTTGTTGTATTAATATTTGCTCTGGACTTTCCAACCATTGTTTTCTAATTTCTTCTTGTAATTTTCTAATTCTTTCTTCTTCCAGAAGTCTTGCTTGAACATTATATGGTAAATTTTGTTTTGGTTTTCCTCCTTTTTTTTTATTATTTTTTTTCTTGTTCATTATAATTAACTTACATTTTTATTTCTTCCTGGATGATGAAATCTATGAGCAACTTCTTTGTACTTAATCATATTCCTTATTTTCACAACTAAATATATCAACATATTAAGCAATATAAATAAATTTAATATTATGAAAGGCCAATGTTTAACAATAATACTATAATAAACTAACAATATAAGACCAATAACTTTTATAATTAAAAAATATAGTGAAAAACTTTCTGTATCTCTGGATTGAATAATAAGGATTGTTTCTGGAATGTAACTTGCACTTACTATTGTTGCAGCCAAATATCCAAGAATATACATTATTATATTATCTAATATAATAATAATTATGGAATATTTATTAGAGGGATTAAGATTTACAAATAATACAAGAAAATGTCAAGAATTTATTCAAGAGAATAATCAAATTATTGAAGATGTTATGTTAATGAATAAGCCAGAAATAAAGCCAGTATCTTTGAATATTAGAAAATCAGAAAAAGATGATATGGATGATATTTTGCTTAAATGGAGATATTTTTGTTTTGGTAATCCAGATGTTAAATTAGTTGTTGTCGATAAATTGGATAAAAAAGATGAAAAGAATTGTTTATATAGATTTACGAAAAAAATTAGTAATCATGCTCTTGAATATATTAAATTGCAAATTAATTTCTCACAATTACCATTTAATGATTTCATACAATATTTATTTGATAATGCTGAAAAATATAAATCAGTAAGTCTGGACCCGTACAAAGAACGTTTATTAGATAAGGAGATTGAGGTTTGTGTTATGAAGAATATAGAGGGAAAATATGATTTTTTGTATTTGAGTAAAGATTTTTATGATTTGGTTGAAGGAAGTAAAATATTTTTGCATTGGAATAATTATCAATTTTTTGAGGAACAATTATCATTTTGTTATGGTAATGAAATGGAAGCAAGTATTAAAACATTTTTCAGAATTAAATTTTTAAAATTTTTCATGTACAAAAATTTAAATTTGATTGCGGAAGAATATTTATTAATGGGAGGAAGCTTTTATTTATTTTCAATGGGTTTGAGACCATCAAGAGATATCGATATTTATTCTGTTACCATGCAAAATATCAAAACATTAAAAAGAAATAATTTGAAATGTAAATTTGATATACAAGAAGTTACTGGAATGGAAAAGAAATTATTAAATCCTCATAAATACGCAATTTATTTTGGATTTAAAGGAGAAATAAAAGAAGGTGAAATTGAAAAAAGAAAATTCAGATATGAAGCAGGTAAAAGCCATAAGGCTTTAGCCGATTTAATTATTTTAAATTATTATTTTGGAAAAAAGAATGATGTGAAAATTAATAATTCAATCAAAAAAATGTTACAATTTCGTTACAAAAAATTTCAAAAATACTTATAAAAAAAAATGTATAAATAATTATGACTAAAATGAAAAAACACAAATCTAATAAAAAAGGAAATTCTTGTCCACCATATTGCTTTAATAAAGAAGGAAATCAGATTTTTGTTGAACCAAACAAATTTAACAACTGGATGACCAGAGGAAATTATTTTACAAATCATCCACAAAAAACAGTTAAAAATGAAGAAAATAATGAAAATAATGAAAATGAAAATGAAAATGATAATTATCCAAATAATTATCCAAATAATTATCCAAATAAATATGAAAAACAAAAAAAACAAAAACAAAAATTAATAACAAATAAACCTCCAAATACAAAAAAAATAAAAGAAAAACAACAACAAAAAGAACAACAATTACGTAAAGCAAATCAAGGAGTACAAAAACAACTATTATTAACAGCTCCAGAACAAAAAAGACGAAACTTAATTACAAATGGTAATCAGAAAAAAAATAAAGAAGTAAGTACTCCACTAGAACAACAATATGAATTAATTGCGATGGAAAAAAATAAAATAAATCAAATAGAAGAAAATGTTGGTGTTCGTGCAACAAGTATTAAAAATATAAGAAGACGACTAGAAAAACAAAAAACAATAACAGAAGAATTTATTAAAATTATTGTCAATAATATAAAAGATATAAAAACAAACAATTCAAACATGGCTGGAGGTAACAATAACAACAACAATAATAACAACAACAATAATAATAATAACAATAACAACAATAATAACAACAACAATAATAATAATAATAACCCAAGAAATTTAAATGATTATATTCGTGATTTTATTAAAGATAATTATGAGGAATATATTGAAAATATTAAAAATAAACTAGCACCTTATTCAGTAAATACATCCTTTTCAGATGAATTTAACAATTATGTTATAGATAGAGAAGGTTCATTTTTGGCATTACAAGATAGTGAAAATAGTGCAAATTTTGAAACTTTTTGTTCAATATTAACGGAAAATACAGATAATTATGATGCTAAAAAACATATTGAATTTATTCAAATTATTATTGATGATTTATATGTTGAAAATATGGACCAATTATTAAATTTTAAAAATAATATTGAAAGATTATTGGAAGAAATTAAAATATTTTTTAATAAATTAAATGATTTAATAAATAAATTGGTATTACCTGATCAAGATATTGAGGATATCAGAACAGATTTTGACAATAAAAAAAAAAAATTAGAATATTATTCAGAAAATTCTAAGAAAATTATGGATTTATTTAAACTTAAAGAAATATTTGGAAAAGTTGGTTCAAAAATTTTTAAAGATAGTAAAAATGAAAATAAAAATCAGAACTCATATCGAACATTTATTAATGAACTTTATAAAAAAATATTAGATAAAGATGAACCTGTAAAATTTATTGAGGAATCAATTAATCCAATTTTAGCTGGAAATGAATTTGCAAAAGATTTCTTGAAAAGATTTGTATCAATTATACCAGGAGCAAAAGATGTAAATTATACTTCATATTCAGAAAATTTTAATAGAACTAAAAAAGGATTAGAATCAAATAGAAAAAAATATGAAAGAATGATTAAAAATATTGAAAAAAGACAGAAATATAGGAATTTGGATAAATATTTTGAATTAATTAAAGAAATTGGTAAAATATATTCAACTATTGAAGAAAAACCTCAGATAATAAGAGAACATCCAGAAATATTTGAAAATCCAGAGAATCATGTAAAAAACTTAGATCATAAAACGAAAGGTGATAAATTAATTAGATTAATTAGAGGAACTACGCATACAAATAGTACAAATAGAATATCTCAATTATCCATTAATAATAAAAAAAGATTAGGGGAAATTGGTGAAGAAATCCTGGAAGTTATTAAACCAAAGATAATGAATCTGGAATATGTAGAAAGAAAAGTTAAAAATTCTTTTAATAAATTGAAGAATAAATTACCAAATGAATACAAGAATACTGAATTTAATAAAATTTTTAGAAACTCTGAATCAAGAAAAAAATTTTTAGGATTAGCAAAACAATATGCAGAAGAAACTCCTGAATATAAAACATATAAAAAATTTAGTGATTTATTAAGAATTTCCGATAATGGTAGTTATTCAGTCCCTAAAAATTGGGTATCCAGTGAAATCTATAATGCAATTAAAATGAAAGCTAACAAACAAAACAAATTATCACCAAGACCAATTAAAAAGAAAGTTCCTACAAACGATCCTACAAAAGTTTCTACAAAAGTTATCAAAGAAGTTGCTCCAAAATTAAAAGTAGAAGTTGTTAAAAATGTTGTTGAACCAAAAAAACCAGAATTAGAAAATATTACTGAAGAAGATTCTACAGAAGTTATCAAAGAAGTTGCTCCAAAATTAGAAGTAGAAGTTGTTAAAAAAGTTGTTGAACCAAAAAAACCAAAATTAGAAAATATTACTGAAGAAAAGAAAGAAAGAATACTTAAGTATTTCTCACTTTTAGATGTTCCGAAAGTATCAAAGACCAAAATTGCAAATTATAAAGATATTCAAAAGGAATCTTATGAAAATGGAACATTTGTAAAACAAATATCTGATTATAGAGGTTTTTTAAATAATAAAAATAAGAATGCAAGATTAGAAAAAATTAAAAAATTTATAGAAATGGACACTAATAAAAGAATAAGTGTTTTTAACAAAGCAAGGGCACAAAAAACAGCAAGAGATATGGGTTTTACTGTAAATAATAATAATAATAATCCAAATACTATAATCGAGGAAAAAGGTAATAATTTTATGTAATTATTTTTTCTTATTTAACGAAGAAAAAATATATAAATATATAATAATATGGAATTAGGATTACAAGAAAAATACTTCAATGCCGTAAAAAATGGTAAAAAAACTGTCGAAGGACGTTTGTTCAAAAATAAATTTGAAGAACTCAAGAATGGTGATACTATTGTTTTCTATAAAGATTTAGAAAATGGCACAAGAACTGATGAATCTATTAAAGTTAAAGTTTCTGGAAAAGAAATGTTTAACAATGTAGATTCAATGTTAAAAAAAATGACATTAAAATCAGTTTTACCAGGTGTTAAGTCATATAAAGAAGGTAAGGAAGTTTATGAAAAAATTTATGGGGAAGAATTAGGGAAGGGAAAAATGATTGGAATTTCTTTTGAATTATTGAAAAACTCTGCAAATCTTAAAAAAAATAAAAACATGGTGAAAACTAAAGAGGAAGAACTTGTAAAAAAGAAAGATATGATAAAACCAAAAAATATGGTGAAAACTAAGGATGAGAATATGGTGAAAACTAAGGAGGAAAATATGGTGAAAACTAAGGAGGAAAATATGGTGAAAACTAAGGATGAAGGTACAAAAAACAAGGAAAAGAAATATGAAAATAGAAATAAATTAATTGAAGAAATTACAGAAAAATCAAATAAACCACAAATTTATGAAATGCATATTAGAGAACCATGGTTGACATTAATTAAGACTGGATTAAAAGAGGTTGAAGGAAGATTGTTCAGTGGACCTGTGGAACAATATAAAATTGGAGACAAGATAAATTTTATACATAAAGACAAAGAAGGAAAAGAGGAGAATGTTGTTGTAGAAATTACAAAATTAACAAAGTATCCAGATTTTAAGAGTTTATTATTTCATGAAAAATTTTTCAGAGTTTTACCTGGGTTCCCTGACTTAAAAACTGCAAATTATCTTTTTGAAAAGATTTATAACTTTAAACTTATTAAAGACCATGGAGCACTTGGTATAAATTTCAAACTTGTTTAATTTTTTTTGTTAATATGCATAAATTTACAGGAGGTATATTTTTGTAATTTTTCTTAACATATAAATCCCAAATATCTTCTATTTTTTCATCTGGATTAACTTCTGATTTTTTACCTTTATTCTTATTTTCAATAACCATTTTAACATATGAATTTTTAATATGGGGCATTTTACTTTCAAAATATATAATTTTGTTTTGAGACACTTTAAAATATTGTTCAAATATTCTATCTATATCATTTAATGAAAATTCTTTATGTGGTAAACTACTAACAACATTATCATAATTCATATCAAATTTATGATACATAAAATCTTCATGAATATACTTACAACGATTTCCATATTTTTCTTCAGCTAAATCCAGTAAATATTTATTTGTATCAATTACATGAATTTGAGATTTAGAATCTTGTTTTTTTATTAGATTATCAAGAATGCTGCAACTTCCGACACCAATTAATAAAGTATTTCCATTTAAGTCAACATTTTGTGCAACACCTTGACATATTTTTTTATTTAAAGGCCATAAATATTTATCATTTTCCATTTTTCGAATAACTTTCCATAAATATGCATACTTTGTATATAAAATATATCCAAAAAATACAGATAAAACAACTAAAATAATAAATATTATAACACCAAATGCAATAAGAAATTTGTAAATAGATTTCATTAATATTTTGACGATAATAATTTTAAAATGTTACCGAGAAAATTATCTAGTCTATTTTAATGGCAAATATAAATATTGAAAAAGAAGTAGGAGCAAAAAGATTAGTAAGTAATTTAGTTTTGTCAGCAGTAAGAAATTTTGAATTTGATTATCCACAATTTAATAAATTAGTTATCACAGGAGAAAAAGCTCTGGAATTATTTCAAACGGGAAATCATGAATGTTTTCTTATTGAATTAGATTTAATTTATTCTGATAAATTTCTAGAAGAAAAAATCCAGGAAAAATCTGAAATTGAAGATTTTGACCTAGAACCTGTATCGAAAAGTTTGTGTAAAAAAATAAATTCAAAATTTGATTCAGATAACATGTGTTATTTTGTCCAGTTAGATGCAATTTTTAAGAAATTAATTCCAGATGTATGTTTTCTTGCTTCAAAAAAATGTTATAGTATTGGTATTGAATATAAGATTGAAGATGTTATAAGAAATAGTCGGAAGAAAAAGATTGTAAAATTTTATTTAAATTTCAGGTTGGCAGTTTCTCTGGGAGGAGAGCCAGTAAGGGAGTATAAGGTTGAATTTATGAGGATGAAAATTGCAGATATTTTTTTGCAAACCCAGAATCTAATGAAAAGATTCAGTCTGGAAATATCTCCTGGATTACATGTAATTAATCCAACTATTCCAGTAAATTTTGTATTAGATAATCCAGATATCCAGGAAAAATATAAAGAATTTTTAACATTACCTTATACATCATATAATTGTGGTGTTTTGGATAAATTATTTCCAGATACAGACCCAGCGCAATTTAAGATTTTAAGGGAGAAAGTAAAGAATGGGAGAGGATTGGAGACTTTGAATATTCAAAAATATAAGGAATTATTTGAGAATAGTTTAAATTTTGAGATGAGGAATTATGTAAAGGGAAAGAATCCAGGAAATAATGGAAAATCATATGAAGTTGAATTTATGAGAAGGAAGTTAAAGGATGCTGGATTCTTAGATAAATTTTATGGAATAATGGAATCAACAAAAACTTCAGATTTGCCAAAGCCAGATATAAAATATTTGAGAAATGGATTAAAGAAGTGTGAAATTGATTTTGAAAAATCAACAAGAGTAAGTTTGTCAAGAGTATCGGTGAACTTTTATGATAAGCGTTTATATGAATTATTTAGAGAACCAAATGCTCTAGAAATTTTAAGAAGTAAATCTGATAAAATTAATAAGGAGCCAATAAAGAAATTAACTTCATTAAGTTATTTAAGATTTTTGGTTGATAATAAAAATAATTTTGTATGTTTGGACAATATAACTCAACAAGAATATTTCATGAGTATTCCAATGCCAGATAAATTTACATCTTATGAAGTATCATCTGATTTTTTAAATCAAAATGGATTTTTATTAATTATTAATCCAAAGGGTAATGTATTAAATATTAGAGATTATAAACCATTTAAGTTATATAATTGTAGGGTAAAAATGGTTAGAAAGACTGAGAATGTTTATCAAAAGGTTGTTTTAGAAGATGGAACATCACTATTGGATAGAATTACTGTTATAGAATTTGAAGAATTATAATTTTATTTTTCCAGAAATAAAATTAAAATTGTTTTAGAAGATAAATGGAAAATAATATATTATCTATTTTGGAAACAGAGAAACCAAGAAATCTTTTTATAAATAAATCTAGATACAATTATGGTAATAATTTAAAAAATCTGGACAAAAAATTATTTATATTAGTTTGTAAAAATTTCTTTGTGGATACAGAAAATATAATAAATAATAGAGTAAAGACAATAAAATATTGGTTTTTGCATAATTTGTCGTTAATATTATTAGATGAGATTAATACAAAAAAGTTTGATTTGATAAAGGACATTAATTATGAATATATTTGTGAGGATATTTCGATTGTTTATGATTATTTCAAGACAGTTTATTTTGGGGAGGAAAGTCATGTAAATAAATTTATATTTTTACCGAGTATGACTTTGTTTTCAAATTGGTGTAATGTTTCTAATGTAGATAAAATAATAATTCATCACAGAATAATTAAAGAATTATGTTATTTGGATGATAATTATTTTTTTTTAATAAATTATTTGAGGATGCACAGTAAAAAGTTTTTGATGCATGTAATGAAAAATAAATATGAGATGGACAAGGGAAATAATATGATAATCCATCTTTTTAGGAGTGCAAATATGAAAAATGATAATTGTTCGTATAAAAATTTTAATAAGATAATAAATTATATTTTTACTGAAATATATGATAATAAGTTTATGGAAATTTTAATGGAAAAAAATAGTAATCAAAAACGTGCTATAAATTTGATTTTTTTTTTAAGACAAAATTTTTATAATGTAATAATTGATAATATTGTAAGAGAAATAACATTGAAGGAATTTATGGATAAATATTTTTCAAATATTGTAAAAAATATAACACATAAATACCAGATTGAGAATATATTTTTAAAATACGATGCGATGGATAAATTATTAAGTTATGGTCCAAAATTTGAGCATTTATATCAGAAATTGTTGAGAAATAAGTTGATGATGTTTAATGAAAAATATCAAATTATAGAATTTATGAGGAGTAATAATTTAATATTGATTGATGAAAAGGATAGAGAATTATTGGGAAGAAAAATGTGGGAAAAATTACATGAAAAAATTAGTTAGTTTGGGAGGATTCTTTTTGTTTCTTTTTAAGAGCTGCAAGTTTGGCTGCCACAGCTGGACATTTTTTAACTGTTTTTAATTTTGATAACATTTTTGATTTTCTGGATAATAAATCTGGAGCTAGAATTGCAGTAATATCAAATTGATTTCCTTCGTAATTTCCATTTGCATTTAAATAAACATAAATATTTCCAGAATCTTCAAGTAAAGAAAATGTATATTTAATGTTGTTATTTAATGCAAAAAAACTAGGAGCATCTACTAATACATTATTATTTGCTATAAATTTTGCTGAATATAAATCACTAACAAAAGTAACTGCAAATGCAAAATTATTATCTACAATTGTACTTATAGTAATTGAACAATTTAATTCAGCTTGTTCAATTTCCGCGATTTCTCTGTTAAGAAGAGCAAGTTGTCCTGGACCAGAAAAGGTAATTGATTCAGACATTTTATAATATAATATAGATTTTTTATTTGTTGTTAAATGCTCTAAATACTTTTTCACTTGCTTTTTCTATAGAAGTTGGTTTAATAAATGTCAATAATGATTTTTCAGTATCTAAATTTAATAATCCATATGAGTTAAAAATTGTTTTGCTGGTGTTTCCATTCATTTGTAAATAGCAATATATTATATCACTGTCAACAACAATTTCGACATAATATGTATTACCATCTCTAAATCCAGTACCATAATAATTGAACCAATCAATTAATAAAGTAGTTTGCCCAATTATTTTATTTTTTACGCAGAGAATGACACTTCCATCATCACCTGATGTTTTGAGAGTAATTATGTTATCAATATCTTCAGTTTTAACATTACATGTTTTTCTGTCGATAGTGGTTGCTGTAGTTTTTCCAGAAAAGGATATAGACATATTTTATGTAATATTTTATTTTTATTTTTCTACGTAAATAGAAAGATGAACAATTTTCCACAAGATACTAGAAATCAGTATAAATCTATTCAAAGAGATTCAATGAATTTTCGTACAACTTTGCCAGCAGTTTCTAATAATGCATTTGGAGACCCATATAATATTCCAGTATTTGATCCAAAAATGTTTTCAAATCCTCAACCTTTTGAGACTGGACCAAGAAATATGCATAATGATAGACTTTTTGAATCTGCTCAATTATATCGTAAATTTGATGATTTTGCTGGTTCTACAAATAATCAGAATTTTAATCAGGGCTACACTTATAATGAACCTCAGCCAGGTTTTAAAATAAGTACCCATTCAAAAGAGGATAAATTAGATAGGAAACGTTCTTTAGATGAGAATAGGAATTTTGATAGAATGTTTTTAACCCAGAGAGACTATAATGCAGAAACACAGGATAGAGTGATTGGTTTCAATATTGTACCTAAAGATACAAGATTTGATAATACAAGAAAATCATCTGAAGGGCAGATTGAAATGAGGTCAAATAGATATATGGGAATGCCAGGAAATAATATATAAAATAAAGTATGGAAGCAATAAATATTTTTACGGATGGAAGTGCCATTAATAATGGTAAAAAAAACGCTTCTGGAGGAATTGGAGTTTATATTGTTGAATTAAATTATAAATTATCTTTACCTTATTTTATAGAATTAGCAACTAATCAGCGGTGTGAATTATATGCAATTATCAAGGCATTGGAAACCTATTTATCTGTAAAATTAAAGAATAATAAGATACCAAATAAGGTAATAATTTATAGTGATTCAATGTATTGTATAAATGTATGTACAAAATGGATTCCTGGATGGAAAAAACAGGATTGGAAAACATCAGAAAAAGAGAGTGTAAAAAATGTTTGTTTGATAAAGCAGATTGATAAAATACAGCAATTATGTTTTATAAAGGGAATCACAGTTGAATATCAATTTGTGTCATCACATAAAGATGAGCCGAAAGATAAAAAAAGTAGGGAACATTTCTTGTGGAAAGGGAATGATATGGTTGATAAATTGGCAAAATCTGCTTCGTCAAATTATTTAAAGTTTTTTTTTCTAAATAAATAATACTTGATGACAAAGAAGAATCAATTATTTCGAAAATTACCAACCATGGATTTATTTGAACGTTTTGTAAAAATATTTGGACTTATTGATATAAATGATTGTAGAAAATTTACTAGAGATACCTTATTACAGCATAAAACTTTAGAAAAATTTGATGGATTTTTGGAAGAGTTAGAAGATTATTATATACCATGTAAAGTTGATAAATATTTAAGAGATATGAATGAAAAAAAAATGATAACAGTTTTAAGACAAGTTGCGAAAGTGTTTGATTATAATGTTACAAGTAATGAAAAATATTTAAATTCTAGAAAAGTATTGCAGTATTCTCTAGAAAAAGGAGGAGCAAGTAATGATTATGTTAATTATAATTTAAAAGTTATAGAGTTCTAGAAAGAATTTTTATAAATTATTTTATTTGGAGTTTGAATATATGTACCATCTCCATTGCTAACATTAATATTCTGTCCAAAACCCAGATATCTATCTCTTGATTGAATCCAGGTTATATAGTAATTATAATAGTAGAGTTGTCTTTCAAATGGGAAAAACAATGCAATAAAATCTTGTGGAAGTCCTGGATTTAATCCGTTTAATAATTTACCTGAATATGAAAACAATCTAGACAATAAAACAAAAGTCCAATATATCATTTCATAATAATTTATTTGTGTTAATTCTGAATAATCAACTGGTAATCCATTAATTAATCTTAATATTACTCCAATATTTAATGGATTTTTCTTTTTTGTTGTAAAATTTAAAGATGCAAAATTTACAGCAACTGTGTATTGTACATATTGTTCTTTTTGGTCCATTGGAACTTCACTGCCATTAATTCTTCTTACATTTAAAGAGTTATATTCACTTTTATCTTTTATAAATGTTATATCAAATAAAGAATTCCATGCAACATAATTATTATTACATGTTAACTTTCCCTGGGAATAATATAAACTACTTTTTTCAATATTTAAACAATATGCTATAAATCTATTTCGAATACTATCTTTACAAGAAATTATTTCTGGGGTATCTTTTATTGAAGGAACTAATCTTATAAATAATTCTTCTAATGAAAATAACTGAATTTGATTATTAATCAATTGTTTTCTTAAACATTCCCCTTCAACTGTTGTGTCTTGTAATAAAACACTTTCATAATCTTGCAAAACACCATTTGGCTTATAAATTCTAAAAAAATTAGGACAATATCTAGAAAATTGATAACCTTGAAATGGATTATAATTTAATGATAAATTTTCAGTATATCCTTCTGTAAATGGACATACTGGACTATTTAAAATATTTGTTAATGGTAATATAATACATTCTGTTGTCATATATTATATTGTGATAATAATATTTAAGTGCTTTTAACAAGCCCTCCTTGTGAAACACACGTTACCGTGTATTAAACCTACGTGCTTTTAACAAGCCCTCCTTGTGAAACACACGTTACCGTGTATTAAACCTACGTGCTTTTAACAAGCCCTCCTTGTGAAACACACGTCACCGTGTATTAAACCTACGTGCTTTTAACAAGCCCTCCTTGTGAAACACACGTTACCGTGTATTAAACCTACGTGCTTTTAACAAGCCCTCCGGTGTAATAACAGTAACTTAGACCTTGTGAGTTAAGAGTTTGAAGAAGATATCCTTTTAAGTTCCATTGGACGACATATAAAACTGCAAAAATAAAATTACTTAGTTCTGCACCGTTGGGAATAGTGAACATTAAATAATTTAAATTCCACATGTTTCTTGGGTCAATATTAGTTATATCCCCTACATTTTTCCATTTAACTTGAAAGCAGCAATATATTAATCCTCTATTTCTGTAAATTTGTGCTCTATATGTTTGGTTACAAAATTGACGTAATAAATCAACAAGTGGCTGATTAATTGGATTGTCTAAGTATTGTACAATTTCTGCTTTGTTTTTTCCTTGTAGTTCACTTGGTAGTAAAAGGTCAGCTAATTTAACTGTTTCTTCATTCCAATATTGTTGAGGTGCAGGTGGTTGAATAGGTTGAATACTCATTTACTTTACATTAGAAAATAGTTTTTTAACTCTTGGATCTGAACTAAATTCTTGGGCTCTTTGTGCCAGTTCATCTGCATTTTTAATTTTTCCTCCTTTTCTGGCATATTCGAAAATTAATGAAGCATATTCATTTGTCTTTTTCTTAAAACTTGGATACAAATCTTTCCAGTGTCCCATAAATTCATCACTTGAACCCCATTGCAAAAATGTAGCTGCCCATACATCCTCACCTGTCTGGTCAAATTTATATCCAGTCATATGGTCTTCGAATGATTTTAATATCATTACTGTTAATTCAAGTACAGCGGCTGGATCATCATTTTTATTTAAAGATTTTGGAAAAAGGCCTTTAGTTGGCCAGAGACTCGCAATAAAATTGGGGGCATGTGGATATAATTTTCTCATTTTGTCCACAACATTTAAGTATGACCTATCAATAACTTTATATGTTTGTTCAATTTTTGCTATTTTGCCATTGTTTTCAAAAACATCTGCTGTTAAAAAAATACCATATGCAATCATAATACCAGATAATGATGCTAACATTTTTACAAATACTGATATATGAGATTTATCAAATTTTACTTCATTATAAAATATTGATGTTATAATCATTAAAGAAATTACAACTGCAAAAATAATTAAGAAAATGTATTGCTGTTTTATAGCCATATATTATAATAAAATATATTATTTATCTCCTAAAATATATATTATGGGCTCATTACCAAATACCAATTTAACAATCACAAGTTTAAATAATTATTATGGCTGGCCAACAAATGCGAATCTTCCTCCAGGTACATCAGCTATTTCGCCTTTATCTGCATCAAATTATTTTGCAATTTCACAATATCAAACATTATATAATAGATTAATATTACAGAATGAAAATAATAATATGGGTTATTTTAAAGGAATTAGCAATTCATTTTATTTAAAATACTATAACGCAAATGTACCACCAAATATTCCAATAGGTAGTTTATCATTAGATTTAACAAAACCTTTTACAATTGACATGAATATTGGAATTCCAAGTATTGGGTCAAATATTTTTCAAATTGGAAATATTTCTAATAAATACAGTGGAATTTCATTAGTTTGTATTAATGTTACATCTACACAAATTATACTAAATTTAAATTGGACAACTTTGGATGCGACAGTTCCGACTTATGTTTTTTCTAA
>Ga0194123_10001370_pt1 | contig 37292 bp, 28 predicted proteins | sample TA2MahsurfametaG_5_FD_155479 | JGI IMG/M metagenome (GOLD analysis project Ga0194123, IMG submission 155479) | Freshwater microbial communities from Lake Tanganyika, Tanzania - TA2015023 Mahale A surface | ecosystem: Environmental > Aquatic > Freshwater > Lake | place: Tanzania: Lake Tanganyika... | reverse complement strand
TAAACCTTCCATAGATCCAAGAGCTTTTGCTACCAACCACATTGATGAAAATTACATTCAAGGTACAGCAAGTTCTAAAGATCATTTTTTTTCAGCCCTAGCAGCTAGATTCTTCTTCTTACTTTTGTTGATAGCAGATCTTCTTTGGGGCATTTATGCAATCGCCTCTTTTGTGGTGAAGCTTTCTTTGCATCTACTCTTTTTTGGTAGAGTCAATTTCTTAAAAAGAGCGGTAGCTAGATCTTGGCTTTCCATTAAACGTGCACTTGTATGTGCTATTTCTCTTTTAGTGGCAATTTTCAGTCCAGCCCTCGGTATCATGTTTTCATGCATGTATTTCTTGATGTATGACAAAACAGGTGTCGATGAAGTCGTCCCATCTTCTTTAAGAGACCAGTTCAAAGAGCTTTTTCCAAGTAAATGATCTTGTTTCAAAGATCATTTACCTAAAATTAGCTACAATCACAAATAGATGTTGGTATTGTAGCTAAGCAAAAGCAAAGTGCATCTTGTGTAAAGTAGTGCTCTTTAAGACAAGAACATACCATTTCGATGGATCCATTTTTGGTGTTTAGATTTTTAGTGAGACAGTTGTAATAATTATCTGAGCATAGCTCTTGATCATCACTTAAGTTCATAGGTTTATCTTATTAGAATTTTGAAGTTTTTTTTTGACATGTATTGAAAAGTTATTGCCGTTTTTTTTGTAAAAATGCACATCCGCAAAGCATGTAATAATAATCGTCATAAATCGTTTCTAAACAACTACACATATCACTTAAAGTTGGGTAGGTCTCTAGCATGCAGTTGCAAGATTTTTGATATTGATTTGCGTCAAAATTTTCAAAACAACTTGTTATGGTATTACTGCATCCATCTATATTGAAATTCGTTTGAGAATGTTTTTTCATCTTGGCTCCATTTTTACTAAAGGTATCAGTTACATGGACAATAATCTGTGAAGTCAAAGACAGTAATACAAAAGCAATAATCTTCTTTTGTGATACTTTGGACACAATTACAAAAATCTATCCCTTTTTCAGGATATTTATTGCGGCAAAATATCAATATTGAATAGCACTCATCATATGTAATCGAATTGTTATTTTCCATTTTTAGCATCCACAAGAATCTGTTGATACATTTGCTAACTTGAGCAGCTTAATACAAGTGCATACGTCGTCAAAATATGCATGCATACACTCACAGTAACTCGTAGTTGTATGATTGCAGATTAAATCAGCAGACGCGCAATTCTGAGCTGTGCTTTCATATTTTTTTTCTGAATTTAGATTTTTGTTTCCCATAAAGGGCTCCTTTATTTGATTCAATTAAGAGCTTTAAATTGAACAGATATTATGATTTTCTTTTTTTTATATTTTATCCTATTAAGAGGGGTTTTGTTTATGAGCGTTGATTTTTAGCATGTTACATTTTAATATGCCTGAAGTTTTTACCATTCAAAATTGCAAACTCTTCTTTAGATTCTTGATTAAAAAGAAGAGCAACCAGCTTTTTTTGAATTTGATTATTGGCAGCATGGATTTGCTTCAGTATTCCATTTTTTTATGCATTCGCAGGCGCATTCTTTAGTCATTTTAGTATCGTTTACTAGGCAGTCACAAATTCTTTGTTTGTTTTGCATCTCATCTCTACAAAATACAAAGATTGGAAGCATTTCTCAGTTGTGCATAAACTTTCCTTTGGATTTTTATCTTTCTTTTTCTTGTAAAACTCTCCTTAAATTTTTTTATAAAATAGTAATATGTTTTCATAAATTAGATGGAGATATAAAATTAATTAAAAATTGCATACAATCTGTGTGTAATTAAAAAGCAAACAGGTTTTTCCTTTTACCATAAATTCCATAAACACGGCTGTGTTGAATAATTCGTCTCTGTAATCTAGAGGCAAAGCGGCTTCCCCCCACCTGCTTGAAAAATTTGCTAGAGAGTTCTTGCGAAAAATGTCCTAAAATAAAGAAACTCCTTTGCTGTCCTGGCAGACAAACGAAGGAGTTCTAAATGCGTAAACGCAATTGGTCAGAGTATAACAAACACCTGGTTAGACAGGGAAGTATTTCTTTCTTTATCGACCCAAAAATTTTTCGGTCCATGCAAGGTATCTCAAAGTCTAGGCGTATGAAGAAACGAGGTCGGCCTGAGCAATTTTCTCGTTTTTTGATCCAAATGCTACTCATGCTAAAGATTAAATTTCGCCTTCCTTACCGGGCATTGGAAGGCTTCGCCAAATCGCTATTTAGAAAGAAGGAGTTTTTGATCCCCACCTACTCACTGATTTGTAAAAGAGTTGCCAAGCTCGATATACAGCTGGAAAAATTGGAGTCAGCTCGCCCAGTAGTGGTCATTTTGGATGCATCTGGCATGAAGATTTGTGGAGAGGGTGAGTGGAAAGTTAAGATATACGGCAAAGCGCGCCCGAGAAAGTGGGTAAAACTCCATTTGGCGATTGATGCTGAGAGTGGAGTGATTCTAGCTGAGTGTACAACGACGAGCACAGTGGCGGACAGTGTTGTTGTAGACAGGCTTTTCGATGATATTCCCAATAGGATAAAGTCTGTGATGGCTGATGGAGCTTATGATGGGAAAAAGTGCCGAGATAAGATCAAAAAAAGAAAGGCAAAGGAGCTGATACCACCACCAAGGAATGCTAGGTATAGGCGTACCGACAGTGATAGAGATCAAGCGATAGCAGCCATTCGAGGTCTTGGTGGAGACAAAGAAGCCAGGTCAATATGGGGTAAGTTATCAGGGTACAACCAAAGAGTGCTAGTAGAGTCAGAGTTTTCTAGAAAAAAGCGATTATTTGGGGATCGGTTATTTTCAAAACGCTTTGATAAACAGTGTATTGAAAATACAGCGAGATGCCTCTTGTTAAATCAAACAAGAATGGGGGCCGTTTTGCCTTACCTTCGGTAAGACGGGCTGACGCCCTCTGTCCGCTCCGCGGACGCAAAACGGCCCTACCTCTGCGACCCTAAGCCGAATTATTCAACACAGCCCAAATATGGTGCATCCCATGATGAGAGATACTTGAAAGATGGAAAAATTGCTTTGTTCTGCATAGACTGGTCCTAAGGCATAAAAAGCGCTTAAAACTAGTCCTGAAACGAAATTGCCTGAAAATCCTAAGGGGGCCTTTTTTAAAACGTAAAAGATGTTGATTAACTCTGTTTCTATGGCGTTTGGAGAGCTAGCGCGCATCAAACAGACCGGAATAATCGAAATGCTAGCAAAAATCACAGTGATGCTAAAAGGTAGCAAGCTATTTAAGTCGATTGAATTGAGGAAGAACTGGCCAATACTTTGCGCAGAGTAAAGAGCTACCATGTAAAATGAAAGAATTTGGCCTCTAGTATTAGGAGAAGATAAAAGCAAAAGCCAGCTTTCAATAACAATAAATAACCCGGCGCACATCAATCCTGTAATGAATCGAAATATAATCCAAACATAAGGGTTGGTAAATAAGCTTTGGAAGACAACAGCAATGCTGCATATGGCAGCAAATACACAAAAGCTTCTTATATGTCCGATTTTATGAATAAAGGTTTCTAGTTTTAAAGCGCCCAGCATCATCCCTATGTAGTAAGAAGAATAGACTATACCTGTTAAGTAGAGAGCGCCCCCATCTGTAATGATCCGAATACTAGTGAAAGTATTGAAGAAACTGATCCCCATCATGATAAAAATCAAGCTGAGAACTGGAGCTACGATCTGTTTTACTGTTTCACGCAATCTATTTCTCCGTTTCTGCTAACGAAAAGCCTTACATCATCTTTTGGTAAGAGTGTTCCTTCAATTAGCTTCTTGGAGAGTACATTGACAACAGTTGTTTGGATATAGCGCTTTAAAGGTCTTGCTCCAAAAACAGGATCATAACCTTCTTTTGCTAAATGGGTACATATATCCTCGTCTATCTCAAGAAAAATTTCTCTCTCTTTCAGTCGCTTTTGCAGTTGAGCAAGCTGTATTTTGACAATAGCGACCATGTTTTTTTCTTGCAAGGGGAGGAAAGGGAGAATTTCATCGATTCTATTTAAAAATTCAGGTCTAAAATGGGCTACTAAAGCCGATTCTACCAATTTAAAAATGGCTTCTCTTGAATAGTCTAGTTTTCCTTGGCGCAATTTTTCTGTGATTTTTTCTGAGCCGATATTGGAAGTCATAATAAAAATGCAATTTTTGCAGTTTACTACTCTTCCTTTATTGTCTGTTAAACGACCATCATCAAATGCTTGAAGTAAAATATTGAAGATATCGGGATGCGCTTTTTCTATTTCATCAAGCAAAACAACACTATAAGGTTTATGGCGAATTTCTTGAGTAAGGGCTCCTGCTTCTTCATAGCCTACATATCCAGGAGGTGCTCCTAGAAGCTTAGAAACGCTATGCTTTTCCATGTATTCAGACATATCAAGCCGGATCATCGCATCTTCATTATTAAAAAGCTCAAAGGCAAGACTTTTTGCAAGCTCAGTTTTCCCAACGCCGGTGCTACCAATAAATAAAAAGGTTGCAAGCGGGCGGTTAGGATCATTTAGCCCGGCTCGTGATCGCTGCACAGCTTCGCTAACTGCCTTTACTGCAATGTCTTGGCCTATAACACGTTTTTTTAGAGAATCTTCAAGATAAAGAAGTTTGATTTTTTCTGAATCGAGCATCCGATCGACAGGAATCGAGGTCCATTTAGAGACAATCTGGGCAATTAAAGAAGCATCAACTTCTTCTCTTAACATGCGCTCTGGAAGGTTTTCTAGAATATGCTGAGCTTCTTCAATCTGTTTTTCTTTATTAGGAATCAGGCTATAGCGAATTTCTGCCAATTTATTGTAATTGAGTTTTCGCTCTGCATCTTCTTCTTGAAAATGGAGTTCTTCTAGCTCTTTTTTCTTTCTTTTTAGATCTTCGATAGCGCTTTTTTCACTTTCCCAGCGTTGATTCAAAATCGCAAGCTCTTCTTTGATCTCTAAAATTTTTTTCTCTTCACTAAAAAAGTTGCTATCTCTTTTTGCCGCTTCTTGTTTCACAATCAAGTTGCTGAGTTCTCTTTCTTTTCTATCAATAGGAATCGGTCTTGATCCAAGTTGTAAACGGATCATGCTTGCTGCTTCATCAATCAGATCGATGGCTTTATCTGGCAAAAAACGATCACTGATATAGCGATGGGAGAGGGTTACGGCAGCATGTAGAGCATCGTCATTGACCCTTACTCCATGGTAGTTTTCATAGCGCTCTTTCAAGCCTCTCAAGATGATTAGAGCATCCTCTACTGAAGGCTCTTCAATCATAACCATTTGGAATCTTCTCTCAAGGGCTGGGTCTTTTTCGATATATTTTTGGTATTCACCTAATGTTGTTGCTCCTATGCAATGGACAACTCCTCTTGCTAAGGCAGGCTTAAGTAAATTTGCTGCATCCATCGTTCCTTCTGCGCTACCTGCTCCTATGAGGGTATGTACTTCGTCGATAAAAAGAATCAATTTACCTTCAGAGTCTTCAATTTCTTTAAGGATGGTTTTGATTCTTTCTTCGAAATCACCTCTAAACTTTGTTCCGGCAACAAGCAAGCCCATGTCAAGTGCTACTACTTGTTTATCTTTAAGAATTTCAGGAACATCTTGCTGAACGATTCTATAGGCAAGACCTTCAGCTATAGCAGTTTTACCAACGCCTGGCTCTCCGATGAGTATCGGGTTGTTTTTGGTTCTGCGACTGAGGATTTGCATGGTTCTTTGGATTTCTTCATCGCGTCCTATTACAGGATCAAGTTTACCTGATTTGGCAAGTTCATTGAGATTTTTGCAATACTTCTCAAGGGCTTGGAAATTGCTTTCAAAAGAGGGGGAATGGACCTTTCTTCCTTGGCGCATGCTCAAGATTTTTTCTTCTACCTGCTTGATGCTGATCCCTTTTTTCTTAAAAAAACTGGCAAAAGGCTCTTCCGGGGTTTTGGCCAAAAGTAAAAAAAGGTGGTCGCTACTGATGTATTCATCGCCAAAATTTTTAGCTAGATTGTTTGCATTCATCACCATAGAATTTAGTGATGGACCCATTTGAGGTTTTGATGCCGATCCGTAGTTATACCTAGGCAAGCTTGCCATTTTTTCTTCGAGTAGTTTTTCCAGCTCTTTTGGATCAATCAAAAGTGATTTGCAAATGGCTTGAAAATAGCCGTTTTCTTCACGTAAAAGGGTGAGATATACGTGGTATTCTTTGATTTCTGTGTGAAGAAAGCTTTCTGCAAGCTGCAAGGAATTTTCCAAAGCAGTTGCTACAGATTCTGTGAATTGGGGCTGCATCATCTATTACTGTGGGTTGGGTTTTATTTCTCTAGCAAGAACATAACTTGTCGATCCAACTCTTGTAATTCTATAAGGGAAGCCTTCAAATTCTCCAGTTTTCTTCACTGTAACTTCAGGGCCTAGCGTCCAGCCTTCGGCTATATCAGAGTACGCCTTATGAACTAGAAACGTTCTAGAATCAGACAAAGTAAGGACGATACCTTGCTGTGTCACAGTTACGTAAGTTACAGTAGGATTAGATTTAGGCTTAGGGGGTGTTTTCAGCTCATCTAAAAATTCTTCCATAGGTTTTGGCCCTGGATTATCCAATATGCCACTATCTTCGGCAACAAGAAGCGGTAAAATCAAAAATAAGATCTGCAACATAAACACCTCCATCCTTTTCATTACGAAAAGAGGGATTTTTATGCCACCATTATAAATGATATGGATAAATTTGGAGAAGAGAATCGTGAAGATCTTCTACTGCATCGATCTTATGATTTGAGCTAGAGAGAATTTTATCTAGTATGAAATAGTGCTGCCAAGCTTTGTGGTATTGCAATCTTTTAATTGATAAAATGCAAAGATAGTATTCAACAATTGGATCGTATAGATCGATTTCGTGGTAGCGACTTAAGGTATCTAAGGCTTCTTTTGTTCTTCCTAGCTGAAGCCATGTGATGGCTAAATGGAAAATCCCGTCTCTAAATTTAGGATAGCGCTCCAAGATTTTTTGCAGCTGTTCTTGCTTTTCTAGAATGGATTCACGCCGCTCATCGACATGTGAAAAAGCTATTTTGATTCCCTCTTCATCAACTTCGCCATTTAGGTAATCCTCAACGATTGTATGTTGGTGGATGGTGTGCATGTCGGGGGAATGTTTTACCCGATCAAATAATTTAAGGGCCTTTTCTTTTTCTCCAAGAAAGAGATGTTGAAATCCTAAAAATGTGTCGATAAGAGGATCGGTAGGGATATAATCTTTTGCAGTCAAATAGAGCTCTTTGGCTCTTTCGTAATTCTTCGATTGCCAAGATCTTGCTGCATGGTTAAAAAAGTGCATCCCCACAAGTTCTTTTAGTGTTCTTCTTGGTAAAGACTTCGTATTGACGGTAAGGTAGTGCTCTTCAGGCAGATGGATGCCTCTTGCTGTAGTTTCAATATTGATCACTTCATCAGATTGAGTAAATGATAAATAGATGTGACCTGGAGGTGTGATGATTTCAAGAGGTAAATAGATCCTTTGCGCAAGACACATATACAAAATGGATACCCCTAGGCAAACGCCGTGTCTACTATCCATCACAGAAGGTAAAAAGGTATAGATATCGAGATCTTGATCATTGTTCCACATCGATTGAGGGGGAAAGCGGTAGCCCATTTCATGGAATATGAAATGATTGATCGCATCGAGTTTTTGCTCATACGTTGGGTTTTTAGGGAGCTTTGCTAAAATTTGTAGCGCCATTAGATCAAGTGAAGCTTCATAAAGGAGCAGTTTCTTTTTTTCTTCTTCATTAGAAAAATCGAATTCATGTAGCAAAATGCTTCTAGCAACATCTACTTCTTGTGCATCTAGTTCTAATGTCTGATTTGTCGAAGTGATCAGATGCCCTTTCAAGCTTCGATTTCCTAAAAATTCTCCTAATCTATCAATAATCTTGAGTTCTGAAAGTGATAAATTTGGACTATAGCTTGTAGAGCCTGTAGTTGTTAGAGCTATAATTGCTTCTAAAGAAACTAAAGGCAAAGTGAAGTTTCTATATTCTTCAAGCGGCAGGGGGCGGTGTAAATTGATCAAGTTCCAGGCCTTATCAAACGCACCTTCGGCAGTTTTTGTCTCTTTATAGAGTGTATAAAAAGCAAAAAGTTCTTTAAGAGAGGTTGAATCTAGGCTGTCATAAACCGCTTGAACGCGATCTTCATAAAAAATAGGGCGGTAACAAAGCAGTAGGACTAGAAAGTAGCGCATATCCTCATCTTACAGATAAGGGCAATTTGCGCAAACACCTTATACAATTTGGAGTTTTGAGAAGTATGTTATGTATTTTAGGGTATCGATCGATTTTTCCATTTGATTGTTTTTGGAAAAATCCAAAAGAAGAGTGCGTTTGTGCAAAATGATATCCAAATAGATGTGGTGTAGAGTCTAAATGAAAGATCAAAGGGGGCAAACTGATAGATAGCATAGCTTCCGATAAAACCTATTAAGGTCATGAGGATTTTTTTATAAAAACATTCATCGGGGCGAATAAAAAAATGAAAAACGGAGGTTAAATAGATCCCCATAGCAAAACCTGAAAGGAGGATGCAATACGAGTTAATCAAACCTTTCGGATAGAGTAAAAGGGTAAATAAAGCGGCTAGGTGAAGAAGTAAGTTAGTAGCTAGCAAAGAAATAGAGCCTAAGAATTTTTCTATCCAAGGGAATAGATATAGATAGACTCCAAAAAGTACACAGCCTAGCAAATAGCCAAAAAGGATATCATGGATAAAATGCATTCCTATGTAGACCCGAGAAAAACCTATCAAGAGGGGATAGAGGATCGCAAGAGTTTTGATGATGCGGTTTTTGCTGTGGTAAAAGATCAATAGACCTATGAGCATAGAAGATGTAGCGCCGCCGCTTGGCAATCCGTAGTTTTTTGCACATTTTAGAGCGATCGAGGGGTCAATATGGCAAGGTCTTGGTAGTTGCAGCAAGGTTTTTAAAGTAGAGACTGAGAAATTGGATAAAATAGAAACAGATAGAAGACGTAATCCCCATCTTGGAGAGGTGAGTAGATAAGCTAAAGAGCAGATAAGGAAATAAAAAAGAGGTGTATCAAAAAAATCTAAAAAGAGGAAAAAATTGCTAAAATCCAGTGTTTGCAGCTCTCTAATCCATTCAATTTGGGTATCATAGAAAGATGAAGTGGTCATTTTTTTGGTAAAATTGATCTAATAGCTTGTTTTAGAGGTTCATGATTTGAAAGCTCTTCTAGAGATATTTTAATCTTATACGTCCAATTTGTATCTAAAATTTTTCCGGGTATGTTGATTCTTTCATCTTCTAATCTAGGTGAAACAAGCTCGTCAAAAAGGGCAAGGTATTCAGATAAAAGATTGATATGAAATATCGAGCAAGCTGAGTGGCTGTCTTGTAAAATTTTGGCGCGATTGGCTTTTGTCAAGATAGGCTCATATGCAATATTGCTAAATTTAGAAAACTCTTTGGCTTCTTCAGGAAAATTTTGCCACCAAAGAGCAAGCGTTTCACTATCGTGAGTAGATACAGTGCAAAGAGCCAGTTCAGGATAATCTCGATAAGCTATAAACGATCCATCTTGATCGTATTTACGCATCCAGCGGACCACTTTTGTACCGGCAATGCCAAGTTTTGCCATATTTGTTTGAGCTATTACGGTATTGAAACCAAGATCTTCACCGATAGGAAGCATGGTTGTAGAGGGAAGAAGCTGAGTGAAAATAGAAAGTCCTTGTTCTTGCTGCTCTTTTGGATCGCTTGGAATAAAAAAGCCCTCTTTTGCTTTTTTCCCAAGTTCTATCGCCCAAATTCTAAAAAAACCGATAATGTGGTCTAAACGGTAGATGTCAAAAAAGTTTTCAGCAATTTGGAGTCTTTGTTTCCACCAAGAAAAGCCTTCATTTTTTAGGGCTTGCCAGTTGTAAAGGGGAAATCCCCAATTTTGTCCATCTTCTGCATACTGATCAGGAGGAGCTCCTGCTGTGTAACGTAAATCAAAAAATTCAGGGTGGAAGTGGACATCAGCACTTTCTTTGTTGATCAGTATCGGAATATCTCCTTTAAGAAAGATCCCTTGCAAATTGGCATAGCGTTTTACCTCTGACATCTGCTCAAAACAAAGGTACTGAAGGTATGAGAAAAAATCGGGGCTAAAATTTTCTATCGATTTTTCCGACTTGAACGCACTGTAAGAGCTAAGCCACTCATGCTTTCCTAAAAATTCAATGTAGTCGCTAGGCTTTTTGGTGGATTGGTAGTATTCATGCAAAAATAGCATTTTTTGCTGTAAAATCTCTTGGTAGGGGATTTTGGCTCTTTTTTGGAATGGATGGAATCTATCAAGATCACTTTTTTGGACTTTAGGCAATTTCCAAAGACTTAAAAATATTGGATTTAACGCAGAAGAGCTGACTGCTAGATAAGGGCTTGCCTGATCGTGAGTGTCATTGATAGGCAGCAGCTGAATAATGTCAAAGCCAACTTCTTTACACCAATCGATCAAAGGGATTAAATCGTAAAATTCCCCAATGCCGCAACTTTGATTTGTCCAGATAGAGGATAAAATAATGTCGATGCCATGATGGGGATAATACCCTATTTTTTCAAAAGCTTGCGCTGTAATCCAACTATTGTTGATCATCTTATTGCTTTATTACCCTGTTAACCCAATTTCTAATTGCAGCTAAAAGAGTAAGGTTCAGCGCAATCCGAAAAAGTTTGGCCCGCTAGAAGGGCGCTCATCGGCGAGCACTCCTTGAGGAGCTGTTTTCCCACTTTCTATAGCACGTTTCCAATTTTCTGCTTTGTGAAAAAAATCGAGGATGTGCTCATGCAATTTTTTTCCGCTAATGTCAATCATGGGTATTTTTTCATACAAAACAAGCTTATTGAGTTTTGCAACAAAAGCTAAAATTGTTGTTGCATAGCTAGATAAGCTGTTGGCTTTAAGTGCTGATTTAAGAACTTCTTCTCTAAATTTTCCAGGAGAAAGTTCAGTAAGCATAGCTGCTAAAAATAGATATTCTCCTGCTATATCAAGCTCCATCTGAATCTTGATTTGTTCATTCAAAACAATTACACATGCTTTATTAGAATCAACAGTTAGATCTACATCTAAAAGAGGGGATAGTTCATTCAATAGCTCTTCAAAATTTTTCATTCAGCTTTCTCCTCCTCTTCTTCTAGAAGGTCGTCTAACTCAGAAATGGTTTCTATGAGAATCATCAAAAGGTCTTGGCGATGTTTGGTCGATTTGAATAAACGGGGTGATACACCGCGAATGGCATCGCGATATTGGGTAAAGATGATCACTTGTGCGGCAACCTCGGCAGATATCCCTAGGGATTGGGCCAATTTAAGCACCCTTTCAGGAGAAGGATATTTTTCTTGAAGGAGGACGACAAATTGTTTGGCTAGTAATTCAAAATTGAGCCTTTGAGGAAGTGTAAGATGCTCTTTAGAAAACAGTTTTGCGATCATTTCCATTCTTAGCTGGAAAAAACGATAAATTCCTATGATTGCCTGCATGTTTCTTGCTTCTGAAAAAAGGCGCTGCAGTTCATTTCTATCGATAGAAGTTCCCTTGGATTTGAGGTCAGCTCCTATCGCATGCAAAATGAATTTGATAGCGGTCTTTAGCTTTTCATAAGAAAAAAGGTTGTTGAGCTCATCAAATAAGTTAACGGCTTCTCGAGGATTGCCTGTAACGTCTCTGTAGAGATCTCTTAAGTTTGTCGGCGTTCCTAGTCCTTGTTTAGCAAAGGCTTGAGCTTCTTGGTTGATGTTTCTGCCGGCAATGATTTCTCTATTGTATTTTTCAAATAAGAGCTCTTTGGCTCTTCTGAAATGGATTCCTAATTTCGAATTAGGGTGGGTCACTTGGACTAGATAATTGAGAGCTTCATCAGCCAAATATTGATCGGGATAGGTTGCAAGAACTTTAGATAGAATGCTTTCTGGGGTGTCATTTTCACCAAATAGCGATAAAAGGTTGGTCAGTACCCGGGTTTTTAATTCCGGATTTTTCTGTGTAAAATCTTCAGCTACTTTTTCTACAGCTTCTATGAATTCAATCACTTCATCATCTGATTCTTGTGAGCTTTTTTCTACATCAGGGCGCCGTATTCTGCGGTCAATAGTCTCAAAACGGCGTGCTATCGCTAAAGGATTGAACGCTGCAAGCTCACACCACTGCTGCAGTTCTGCTTCGCTGCTGTCAACGCGAACTTCAATATCTGCAGCTTGCTGTATATCTCTAAGCTGCTGCATGCGAAGACGCTCTGCTGCTTTTGATAAGCCACTAACCCCTTGTATATGACGATCGTCAGACATCTATTTCTCCCACAGCTTTAGAATGAAAGATCTCCCATATATAATGCAACATAGACTATACTCTGGCGAGCATATTCCCATTTTTTTGTAAAAATGGAAAACTACTAAAAAATAAGAAGATAGCGCAGGTTATGGAAGGTTTTTGTTCATTAGCATCTGGATCAAAAGGAAATGCAACATACGTCGGTACAAAAGAGACGAAAATTCTAGTAGATGCAGGTTTGAATTTTAAGCACTTAACAATCAGACTAGAAGAGATTGGTGTTAATATTGAAGATATTGATGCAGTTGTCGTGACCCATGAACATACCGATCATATTAAAGGACTTGAGATACTATCAAAGAAATTAGCCATTCCTGTTTTTGCGAATCGAGAAACTGCTAAAGGGATCTCTGAGGCATTTGAAAGCCGTCCTAAATTCAAAATATTTTCTACTGGAGAGCCCTTTTCTTTTGGGGATTTAGAGATTTTTCCTTTTAGCGTTCAGCACGACACTCTAGATCCTGTAGCATTTACGATCCAATCGCAAGGAAAAAGACTAGGTATTTGCACAGATTTAGGATTTGCTACATCTTTGGTAAAATCCCACCTTTGCGATCTCGATGCGTTAATCATAGAAGCAAACCACGATGAACACATGGTTCATGCTTCGTCTAGGCCTTATGTTTACAAAGAAAGGGTTCTAGGAAGGCAGGGGCATTTATCGAATAAAGCATCAGCTGAAGTGATCAAAGCTGTCTATTCACCCCGTCTAAAAGAGGTGTTTTTAGCGCACCTTTCGTCAGAGTGTAATCACCCTAAAGTAGCTTTAGAGACTATAGAGTCGATTATACATAAAGACAGCCCCTTGGACATCACGTTAGAGGTTTTAGAGCAAGATAGGGTTAACCGATTTGTCCCTTTGTTTGCATCTTTGTCACTAAAGTGATTCAGCCAGACTGTCCGATCTAGGTGAGCCGGATCTACTAAAAAATGCTTGGTTTAAAAATAGACCTATGTAGTTTGGGCTCACAATTTTTGCATGACTACCCATCATATGTTGAAGGGTTTCAGCATTTCCTGCTTCCCAAAGAGGGATCCCTCGCTCTATCAAAAGCTGCTCAATTGCCATTTTATACATCGCTTTTTGTTCAGGCAGCGGATCATTTGGATTTCTGTTTTTTAAGCACTGCTGCATGAGCATTTCAGCTCTTGTTTCTATAAACAATTCTCTTTCAGATTCGGAAAAACAGCGCTTTTCTTCATTATTAGGGATTTTTTTGAGAATTTTTCTGATATTATCATTTTGAGGTAGCCGCAATTCATATGAGCTATTAGAAAAAGGATGTTTGGTTTCTTCTAATTTTATTTCTCTATTCATCAAAGCTAAAGAGCTGCATTTTTCATGGATATTCAGAAGATCTTTTTCTGTTAACGGCTGAAAGGAATTTTCATCAATTGCATCTTTATCCTGGATGAGAAAAAACCATTTGAAGAAGTCCATAATAGCTAACCATATTTCATACAGAGTATCGGTAATTGCGCTCCCTTTAGGAATGATCCCTTCAGAGTGGATGAAAATGGTTCGCTGATCTTCTTTAGGCAACTGTTGATGCTTTTCATCTTGATAGATGTGCATTGCTTCAAAACAGCTCGATCCTCCTGTTTTTTGAACAAGAACGTTGGATCTGTGTAATAAAGGGGCTAAAGTATCGTCATCTTGGTGAGTAAAGGGAATAATCTTGAAATTTTCAGGCAACCCGCCACTACTTTGATAACTTCTCAGTCTTGTTTCTACTTTTGCAAGAAGTTCATTAGATTCTGTTTCTGAGTCCGGTTTTCCGCAGTAGACAAAAAGATAATGTTTATTCAAGCTTTCAGGTGCAAACTCAGCTTCTTTTAGAGCAGCTTGTAAAAAAGCGTCGATATAGCCGTTGACCGAGGCCCCCGGGGGCTGGCTGCCAAGCATGATTGTGGCTACTTTGTCTTCGCTTCCGATATTGATAGTAGCTTTTTTATCCGAAACATTATGTTCTGAAGACATGCCTAGGTTTAGTATTTGTTTTTCGTGATCGTTATGCACTTTGATACGTAACTCTACATGCTCTCCTATGGTGCACTGATGCTCAAAAAATGCTTTTCGTATAGGAAGCTTCTTTGTATAAATTACACGAATTTTTCCAACATGCTTTTTCCAGAAACTTTTTTCAGTTTGTCCGTCTCTACATTTAGGACGGCATGGGGCATACAAAGTAACAATTTTTGTTAAAGCAGGGTTGTTGCCGATCGAATTTAGGGATTTAAAAAAGTGCTCAGCTCTTTTTGTAGGTAAATCGGTCATATGCACTTGTAAACGCATGTTCCAATTTTTTTCACGGTTTACTACCAAAATCGCTTGAGCAATAGCGTCGATACATAAAGCTTGAGTACATACGATTCTCTCCGGCTCTTGATCCATGCTGCGAAGATATTCGGTGAATTTTTTGAATGCTATTGGGTAAAAAATGATATCGCTTATCCAGCGCAAATTCGCTGTTGCTTCAAGTTCAGCAATATCGCCTCTTTTTTGAGCTTCATTCCATCTTTGTGCGCTGTATTCGCCAAGATTGCCAATAAACGGAAGCTTAACGCTGCCAATGACCGGAAATTCTTGATTTTCTTTAAGAAAATTGATCCGTCTTGTTGTGTGTGGAGCACAACCTTTTCTTGAAGATTCATTCCACTCTTTTTCTACAGCATTCGCTACTGCGATATGTCCGCCACCACCATCTGAATCAATAACAATCTGTATCCCGCTCATAATATTTCTATAATTAAATAAGTTACGTAATATTATAAACTATTAGATTATTAAATCGAACTAAAATACAAACTTGATTAAAGTTTAAATTTTATTTTTACACTATTAGATATCATCGCTGGAAAAGCCAGGTCTTGAAATCAAGACCCTTCTAGGCTTACTGCCATCTTGAGGGCCAATGATACCATTAGATTCGAGCTCATCAATCAAAGAAGCAGCTCTTGCATAGCCGATTTTGAGTTTTCTTTGTAAAAAAGTAGTAGATGCAGCTTTTGAGCTTGTTACGATATCAAGCGCTTTTTGGTATAAAGGATCTCGATCACCCCCAGAGGAAGAAGATTGGGAGTCAAATTGCTCTGATGAGAGTTGATCAAAAGAGTTGAATAGATAGTCAGTAGAATATTTGCTGCAAATATAATCGATCACTCGATTGATATCTTCATCGCGCAGATAAGCTCCTTGAGCACGAAGAAGCTCAGAAGTGCCAGGAGGAAGAAACAGCATGTCACCGTTGCCAAGTAAGCTTTCAGCTCCGGTTTCATCAAGAATGATTTGGCTGTTGATTCTAGAAGCAACTTTGAAAGCGATTCTGCAAGGAAAATTTGCTTTGATCAAACCGGTGATAACTTCCCGAGAGGGTCGTTGGGTAGCTAAGATCATGTGGATGCCAACGGCTCTAGCCATTTGCGCAATTCTGGCAATAGGTGTTTCTAAATCGGCGTTTGCGCTCATCATTAAGTCGGCAAATTCGTCGATGATTGCAACAATAAAAGGGAGTTTTTCCGGTATTTCGATATCGAGCGCTTGCTCTACTTCATGATTGATTTTTCTTTGATTGAAGCTTGCAATATTGCGAACACCGAGCACTTTTAAAAGCTCGTAGCGAGAGGTCATTTCCTTTACGATCCAGTGTAAAGCAGCATAAGCGCCAGAAGGCTCAGTGATCACAGGGGCAATCATGTGAGGCAGTCTTGTGTAGGGGGTCAATTCCACTTTCTTTGGATCAATTAAAATGAGCTTAAGTTCATCAGGTCCCATATTCATGAGCATGGACATGATGATCGTGTTGATACAAACTGACTTTCCCGATCCTGTTGCACCGGCAATAATACAGTGGGGCATTTTAGTTAAATCACACATCATCTGTTCGCCACTTACTGTTTTACCTAGTAAAATAGGGATCTGGAAGGGGCTATTTGATTTTCTGTAGTGAAAAAGCATCTCCTTAAATCCTACTTCTTGAGGATAAGGGGAGGGGACTTCAACTCCGACGGCTGCTTTCCCAGGAATTGGTGCTATGATACGAATGGATTTAGCTTGAAGCTTTAGGGCAATATCATTAGACAACGCGGTGATTTTTTGCACTTTAACGCCGATCGCAGGATGCACTTCAAAGGAGGTGATCGTCGGTCCGCAGTTGATTTCTCCCACTTTTGCTTCAATACCGAAGCTTGCAAGAGTCTCTTCGAGTATTTCTGCTTGTTCAGCTAAATCTTTTTTTAATGAGGGCTGGTCTACTTTTGCAGCATTTGTAAGAAGATGTAAGGGAGGGAGCGCGTAATTAGATGAAGATTTACTTTTGAGTGTTTTTGCTTCTAAAAGCTTTTCAAGTAAAGCAGGCTTTTCTGCGATTGTTTTCTGCTCTCTTCCTTGCAAAGATATTTGCAAAGAGGAATGGATTTCTTTTGGTAGGGATTCTACAGGAGCTTCGATAACCTCTTCAGCTTCTTCAATCGGTTCTTCTTTTCTTTCTTTTAATGGACGTGAAATCTGTTTTCTAATAGCTGCATAAGGATAGCTCGGCCGCTTCACCTCTTCTACAAATACAGGGATTTCTTCTTTTTGTTCAAACCAAGAGAGAATGGCTTTATGGATTTTGAGTAGTAAGGTGAAAATCATCAAAGCTAGATGCTTGATTACTGCTAAAAAGGCGAAATCAGAGAGTAAAATCAAAGAAACAAGAAAAATAGTCGAAGATATAAAAACCACACCCACGGTGCTAAATAAAATTTTTAAGCTTGCTCCCGGAAGATCGCAGTAAAGGTAATAAAGAGGAACTCCTCCTAGATAATATCTTGTGTAGCGAGCGGGATAAGGCGGATGAATGACGACAGATTCTGAATAGATGCGATCTAGAATGAGGGGGGATTTAATGAGTTTGGTTTCTGCCGCAGCGTTAAGTAAAAGGCAGGTGGAAATCAAAAATAATGAGAAATAGAGCATTTTTGTGGCAATAATAGAAATATCTTTCGATTTGATCAAAAGATAGCCAAGCCAAAATGCGTAAATAGCAATCAAATAACTGCCAAAACCTATGCAGTATTGAAATAAAAAGGCGATGAAATGGCCAGTAATTCCTAGATAATTACTTTCAAAATTCGAAGGATTAAAACTGATGAGAGAGAGTAAAAGCAAAACGCTAAAGGCAATAAAAGCTAGCCCTTTTGCTTCTGGATGATGTTTAGGTTTTTTGCGAATTTTTTTTGGCTTATCCATGCCCCTACATATAGCATGTTTTGAATAAGAGAGACAGAAAAAATGGGCGGCGAATGGGCTTCGAACCCACGACCCTAGGAATCACAATCCTATGCTCTAACCCCTGAGCTACCGCCGCCACGTAAGACGAGAAGGAGTTTACACTATTGATTGTTTTTGCGTCAATAGTCCAGTGTATATTGTAGAAACTACCCATAATACACTAAACCACAAGGGCATGTGCATAGATAAAGCGAATCCCCATTCTCTGGGATAGAAAAAAATCAGCTCTAAAATTATGTGCGTGTAGGTGTCAAGAAGCAAAAATAAGATCTTAGCAATCCCCAAAGAAATAGGATAAATAAAGAGAGCAAGTAAAGAGATCGTAAGCGCTAAGACAGTTAAAAAGGGGAAGAACATATTGTAGACTAGACTAAGAAAGGGAAAAGTTTTTGTGCAGTATAATAGCGCAGGCAAAGTTCCAAACGAAATGGCAAGATTCAAAGCCATCGATTTTTTGATCATTCTAAGAACTAAATAGCCAAATTTAGAAACCGAGTTTAGTTCTTTAAAACACTCTAAGCATCTCGTTGGCATAAAATTTGATAAAAGCCCTTCCATGATCGGATAAAAAACTATTAAAGAAAACGTCGCAAGAAAGCTCAAGATAAATCCCATGGAGTATTTCATCTGAGGAAAAAAAAGATTTAAAAAGAAAAGAGCTACTCCAAGAGTATTAAGTGAAGAGGATTTTTGGTAAGTTGCTATGGCAAACAAAAAAACCAAGGAAGAAATAAAGGCTCTAAGCAAGGAGGGGCTAGATCCAAGGTAGATCGCATAAGAACTAGCAAGTAAAAGTAGTAAAATATTGTGCGTTTTTTCTCTGCAAAAGGGAAGTAAGATCAAAGAAAAAAAGGCAAGTAGGCAGGTGAAATGGAGCCCTGAGATGGCAAGCAAGTGGCCAAGGCCTAGTTTATTGATCAAAATAGGTAAAACATATTCATGAGTTTCTGCTGTAGCTAGAGCGCTGATAAAGGCATATGCCTGAGGCGAGGTGAGGTTTTTTCGCAAAATGCTACGTATGGTTTCTTTCCATTCATAGCGCTTTTTTGCTAAACCTAGAGTTTTTTTTATTGGTATAAACGCTTTTTTCGTCGATTTCCACTGATAACTTTGATCCTCTTTTTGAAAAAGAGTTCCTTCAATGAGATAGTCATATTCTAAAGAGGGTATTTGCTCTTTGTATCTATAAAATAGGGAAATGGGAATGTCGTAGAGATTTTCAAAATATTTGAGATCACCTTGAACAAGATACCCACTAGAAAATGAAGTCTTACATTTTTTTAGGGTATGAATATGAAAGTACCCTATACCTGTTAGTGGTTTTTCAATCTTTGGGGGTAGCAAAAGTAGATTAGAAAGAATTCCAAGTGATGCGATAGAAAAGATCAATAAGAGCTTTTTTTTATCTTGCAAATAGGTTGAAAAAAAGAGGGGGAGAGTTAAAAAAAGGGGAGGATACTGCCCCATCAATAGAGCAAAAGCAAATAAAAGAGCGGGGTGGGTTTCCCAAAATTTGCGAGAAATCATGGGCAAAGATGGTATATAAAAATTCTATTTAACGACACAAAAGGAAATTTTTGGATCCTTTAGATGGAAAATCTTAAGGATCCAATTCGTTATTTCTTATGTGGTTTGGGGATTTTTTCTTCAATTGAGCCATAGATAACTCTCGATCCTCTCTTTCCTGTCCAGGTATGTAGACACCATTCGAGCATGACGCTGATTTTATTTCTATGCCCTATGAGGTAGGCAATATGAACAAAGCCCCATATTAGCCAGGCAAGAATGCCTTTAAAGCGGATGTTTTTGAAATATCCTACCGCTTTCCAGGTTCCGATTGTTGCAAGGCCCCCCTTATCAAGGTAAGAGAACCCCTTTTTTCTTAATGGGGATAGATGCTTTTTGCTTATTTCTTGATAAACGAGCTTCCCAACGAATGTTCCTTGCTGTTTAGCAGCAGGAGCAACAGCAGGCAAAGCAGCTCCTTTATACTGGAAATTAGCTGCATCACCTATCACAAAAATTTCATTGTGCCCAGGTATATTCAAGTTGTGATCAACAAGCACTCTTCCCGATCTATCACATTCTGTGTGTAGCGTTTTCAATAAAGGCGAGGCTTGGTTTCCAGCAGCCCAAAGAATGTTTTTGCAAGGGATGAAACCTGTGTCTGTTTGTATGCCTTCTTCATTAATATTAGTTACTTTGCATTCTGTCAGAACTTCCACCCCTAATTTTTCTAGATCTAGTTTTGCCCTGTGAGAAAGAGCTGGGTGAAATGGGGGGAGTATGCGGTTAAAACCTTCAATAAGAATGATTCTTGCTTTTTCGCTAGAAATACGAGAAAAATTCTTTTTCAGAGTCTTTTTACAGATTTCTGCAAAGGTTCCAGCCAGCTCTACGCCTGTAGGACCTCCCCCGACAATGGCAAATGTAAGGTATTTGTAAGCTTCTGCTAAATCAGGGCATCTTTCAGCGATTTCAAACGAAGTAAGCACTTTTTCACGAATAGTAAGTGCGTCAGTAAGTGTTTTTAGCCCAGGGGCATGAGTTTCCCATTGATCGTTTCCGAAATAGCTATGGCGAGCCCCTACTCCTATGATTAAGTAGTCATAAAAGTGGCGGTCTTGATTTCCTAATGCAACATACTTTTGCCCTTTATGGATTTCAACAACTTCTCCCATGATCACAGATACATTGTCTTGATGGGCAAAGATTTCACGAATGGGCATTGTGATGTCTCTTGCAGAAAGCGAGGCACCTGCAACTTGATATAAAAGAGGTTGGAACAAGAAATGGTTTGTCTTGTCGATGATAAGTATTTCAGCGTCACAGCCTTTGAGTTTTTTAGCTGCTGCAATGCCTCCGAATCCGGCTCCGAGGATGATAATCTTCTTTTTGTCCATAGCTCCACTATGTAGAATTTTTTGTCTGAAAAGCAAGCATATATTCTAAGTGATCGTGCAAAAAAATCTCAATCAAGATAAAGTGACTAGTTATGTTACTGATACGTGATTTTTTCGAAAGGTATAAAGAACACTTAGGTCTAGAGCTTGTAGCAGGTGAAGCGGGTCTAAGCCGTCCTATAAGAATTCCTGAGATCGAAAGGCCCGGTCTTGCTCTTTCAGGTTACATGAAAGGGTATAATGAAAAGAGGATCTTGGTCTTTGGACGCGTTGAAATGGAGTATCTTAAAGATCTAACACCCCATTTACGACATAAAAGACTCAAAATGGTTTTTACCGAGCAGCTACCTCTAGCGATTGTAGCAAGAAGGTATAGACCACCTAAAGATATGCTTAGAATCTGTGAGGATGCAAAAGTTCCCCTTTTTCGCTCACACTTATCGACAACAGTTCTTTTGAGTAAGCTCACGGTGGTTCTCTCTGAAGAATTTTCACCCACAATTTCTTGCCATGGTACTTTAGTTGAGGCATTTGGTGTAGGTGTGCTAATTCAAGGAGACTCTTCTGTAGGAAAAAGTGAAACAGCGCTTGGACTTATAGAAAGAGGACACAGGCTAATTTCTGATGATGTGGTGATCGTAAAAAAAAGGGAAAGAGCCTATTTAGAAGGGACAGGCCCTGAGCTTACACGCCATTTATTAGAGATCAGGGGTATCGGAATTATCAATGTAGCACATTTGTATGGAGCTGTGTGTATCAGCGAGGTGAAAAGAATTGATATCATAGTCAAATTAGAAGCTTGGGATAACGACCATTTTTACGACCGTGTAGGTTTGGAAGAGAGGTTTTGTGATATTTTAGGAATCCAGCTTCCTTACTATGTACTTCCCGTGAAGCCGGGACGTGATGTTGTTTTGCTTTTAGAAACGATAGTACTCAATCATCGACTCAAGCAAACAGGATACAATTCAGCCAAAGAATTTAATGTAAAACTTTTAGAAACAATAGCTAAAAGGCAAAAGAAACAATTACCTGCGAGTCCGGTGGAAATTAAATAGATTCAAAGGTATACTTCGTCAAAAAATTGTGAGAGATAGAGTGCAAGAGACTTCCGAGCAGCTTGTGCTGCAGGGATTGGCTGTTAGTGAAGGGATCGCAATAGGGGTCGTTTTACTCATTGAAGAGCTTACAGATGATCACTTTCCAGTGTTTTCTATATCTACCTCTCAAGTAGCAGAAGAAATCGGCCGTTACCGAAGAGCTGTTGACTCAAGTCGCAAAGATCTTGAAAAGCTTCAATACAATCTTGTTCAAGAAGGATCAAAAGAAGCTGTAACGATCATTAATACACATATTCAAATGTTAGAAGATCCGATCATGACGACCATTATGGAAGAAAAGATCGGAGCCATGCTGCACAACACCGAGCACGTTTTTCGTACTGTGATTGCAGATTATGAAAAACAGTTTAAAAGCATACCTGATGAATTTTTTCGTCAAAGATTCACTGATGTAAAAGATCTCTCGAATAGAATTTTGCGTCACTTACATCCTAAGGTAAATCACGAAATAGATGAAGTTTCTAACACAATCTTGATTTTAGATGAGCTTACACCTTCTCTTACAGCAGAGCACTCTTCGATTCTAGGTTTTATTACAAGATCAGGGGGAGGAACATCTCATGCGGCTTTAATTGCTAGAGCCAAGGGAATCCCTTATGTGTCGAATATCAATATCGATGAACTTAGACCCTTTTCGGGGAAAATTGCGATTGTTGATGGCAACGAAGGAAAAGTGATTGTTGATCCATCCGATGAAGAGCTTGCTAGATATCAAGATAGGATTGTATCTCCTAAAAAAAATGAGCAGCAGTACCCAGTACGTGTAAACACTAAAGATGGTGCTCATGCAGATGTGTGGGCAAATATTGAAGATATATCCGATATACGTGCCTTGCATGAATTAGAAATAGGGGGAATCGGTCTCTTACGTTCAGAATTTTTGTCTTCAAAAAACGATATAGAGTCGTTTAGCGAAGAAGATCAGATTTCATTATATAGCGAAATTATTGAAAAAGCTCTTAACTTGCCTATCTATTTTCGAGTTTTTGATGTTGGAGGAGATAAAAGTTTTTCATCAATTACTTCCTCTGAATCTAACCCTGCTTTAGGCATTCGTTCGCTACGTTTTTTGCTACGATATAAAGAAATCTTTGAGCGTCAAATACGAGCGATTTTACAAGCAAGTTGCAACAAAGAGCTCTATCTTCTGCTACCTTTAGTAACAGATGTTTTCGAGCTGTTAGAAGCAAAAAAAATCATTTATCAAGTAAAAGATGATCTTTTAGAAAAAGGGCTAAAGATACCCCAATCAATCAAGATAGGCTCTATGATAGAAATCCCTTCCGCAGTGATTCTATCAGATCAATTAGCTAAAGAAAGTGATTTTTTCTCCATTGGTACGAATGATTTAACGCAGTATACTTTGGCTGCAGATAGAAGCAATTCCGATTTGTATAAACCTGCCCACCCAAGCATTTTGCGAATGATTGACGTGGTAGTGAAAAGTGCAAATCAACAAGGTATTAAAGTAAGTGTATGTGGAGAAATTGCTTCTAATCCATTATTTACTCCACTACTTTTTGGTCTAGGAATACGTCATTTTTCTTCTCCACTTCGCTATATTCCATTAGTAAAAGAGAGAATTACACAGTTTTCAAGCCAAGAAGCAGAATCCATAGCAAAAAGAGCATTAGCTTGCATATCCGCAGATGAGGTTACCCGACTTTTAACCGATTCTTACGTTCGCTCATAGATTCTTAATAGCAAAATCATCCTTGAATGTTTCAATCAAAAAAATGATGACTGAGGTGGTTTTTGCTTTCATTAGTGCGATAAAATTAAAAAACTTCAATATTTGCGATTTATAAGTGAGTATTTATAAGTTTTGATTTATTTTTATTTTTATCTAAATATTAACTCGTTTTAATAAAAAATAATATTTATTTTGTAAAATTTTAAAATTAATATTTAATAATTACAACTATCTCTTTTTGTAGTATTATTGATTTATAGTTTGTCCTAAAAGAGAAAATCATGGTTTTACGAACAATAGCGGAAATCTATCCAGACAATAGAGATGGATTACACCAATTTGACCTTTCTTTAGTTGAGGTAGACAAGAATACAGCTCCGATAAATGTAAATGAGCCTGAAATACGCCTGGATAAAATATGGCAGGTAGTGGGCATCATCTTTTATTATTTATTTTTTCCAATCACCTTTGTCGTTAAACTCATCATTACAGATGTCTATCCATGTAATTTATTAACAGAGCTTGTAGGTCGCGCAACGATTTTGGCTTCGGATCTCATCAATCCTCTATTTGGAGAGCTTGGGCCGTGGTTCATTCGAAATTTAACCCCTTTTTCCCCCATACAAATAGATCGCATAGCTAAAGCTAAAAAAGAATTTCTGCAAATTGGAGCGGAATTTACTGAAATTATTTCTCCCGACAATGAAAAAATTGAAATAATGCGAATCACGCAAAGAGAATTTATCAAATCCTTAGTAGATGCTGGAGGGGAATTTGAGTTCAAAGATGGAAAACAGATCGTCAAAAATTTACAAGATGAATTTCAATCATTGCTTACGAAAATAGGATTTCATCAAATAGATGGCGGTATAGTGATACGAACGGAGCTATTGTCAAATCAATACGTTGAGTCTTCTTCTGGACTTGTTCTTAGAATCCATCCCAATTCACACCTAATGGTGGCAGAAAAAAATCTCATAGCTAACCATATTGTTTTAGGCAAAGACTTTGTTACATTTGATTCTAGAGGTTACAGGGAAGGAAATTCGCTATGTTCTGAAGCAGGAATATATATTGATGCAATGACAGTATATGAACAAGTGCTCAGTTGGGGCTATTTGCCGCAAGATATCTGGATTACTGCAAAATGTGGTGGATCTCCAGCTGTATTATTTCTTAAAGAAAGATATGGGCATGATTTTAACATGGTATTAGAAAATAGCTATCTTGATAAGAAAAGAACTAACAGGCAAAACGTCCCCTTAGCTCATTACATTGGCTGGGATATTTTGCAATGTCTTGATGTAAAAAAAGAAGAAACTATTCAAGTTGTAAGAAATCTGGGTTTAGAGCGTTTTTGCGATCGCTTTGAAAATGAGAGTAAATTGCGAAGAATTGACGAAGCCCATTTAAATAGAAATTGGCAGGGAAAAACGGTAATTATTAGCGCTCAGAGAGATCTTAGTGTTGAACCAGAAGCTGGATATGAGCTTTCTAGACTTGCTGCGAAAGTCTCCAAAAATTGCTACCATCTCATTCATGCTCTGCCCGACGACCAAGCAGATGGTCATAGAGACCAGGCTTTAGTAAACGATCATCAGCTTATAAGGATTTATTCGCAGATTTTACTTAAAGCAAGAGTACATCACGAACACTATGAGCTGAATGTTGATAATCAGCCAAGAATGCCAAAAAGTTTAGAGAATTTAAGGTTTCAGCTGATCGATCAAAACACTTGTTTAGACGCCCAGAATTTTAACTGCCAGATTTTTTAGATTTACACCCTAAATGCTTTATGGATTCGATGGAGGGGGATTGGGATTTTGCTTTTTCTCAATCAATTCTATGGCAGCTTCTTTAAGGGTAGAAATTCCCTTTTCAAAGCCAAGCTGTCTTAAAATCTTATCAAGAAATTGAAACTCGGTCTGCAACTGGTCGTTGATAGACTCGAGTTTCGCAATTCTTTTTAGTAATTTGTCTTCATTATTATTCATTTTTATTATTGCGGGCTCTTTTCAGCAGCCCGCACGCTATTATTATCGGTATGGCTATATATGAAAATAGCGTGCCAATTTTTAAGTTATTGATAATAAGCGCGTGTAAAAAATGAAGAGAAAAGAGGGGAAAAAAATGCCCGGGAAAATGGTCCCGGGCGGAAAAAGATGCCTATTTGTTTAAGGCTGTGATGTAAGAGTTTCTCTCTGAGAGAGTGTCGAATTTATTTCTTGGGACTTTGACTCCTTCGAAATACCAAGAAGTCCTTGCAATACCATCATAATAAGCAATAGATGGTCCATGTTTTAGATCTTCTTGCCAGAGGATTTCTTCGATCAATAAATCACCATCGAGATACTGACGCTCTGTTCCATGTCTTAGGCCATTGACATAAGGAACTTCTTTGTATCTGCAGCCGTTTTGGTAATACGTAGCAACACCGTGCAAACTTCCGTTATTCCATTTTTCAACTGCTAAAGGCTCTCCTGACATAGAGAAGATCTTTTTTTCTCCATGGAGCTGGCCATTTTTGAAAGATGCTGAAGTATGTGGAACATTGTTAGGATAGTAGGTTTCTACGTATGTAACTTCGCTAAGATTGTAAACTTCTTTAGAAAGAATATCACCGTTCTGGTTGCGAGAAATTTTTTCTCCACTACCATTGTCAATACGAGAATCAAGTTCGTTAGACATATTGAAGTATTTGCCAGAGATCAATTGATCTGAAGAATATTCTTCACGTGATCTTGGAGCGCCGTTTGGATACCAAGATGTAATGATGATGTGATTTGGTCCTAAATACTCTTCTTCTTTTTGTTTGATCCCGCGAACGCTGTATTCCATCCGTTTTTTAATCTCGCCGCGATTGTAGACTTCTTCTTCGCGAACGGTTTGGCTGTGTGGATATGTTTCTGTTTTGCTGCCGTGAAGTTGACCATCTTCATATGGCGTAACAATAGAAATTCCGCCACGCTTAGTTGTAATGATTTGTCCTGGATAATTTTGCGATTCCCATTCTTCGCGAGGCACATCGTATCCATATTTGTGGATGTAGCGTTGAGATACGACGTCTTTACTGTTTTTTGTACCTGTGCATGCAATCATACTGAGTGCAGCAGATGCTAAAAGAATATAAGAATTCTTGTTCATGAAAAACCTCTCTAATGTCAGTAGACAAAGAATTGCGCAAAAAAGGCTTTTAGTCAACCAATTTATGGACAGATTCTTTGTGTAAGTTTTCTACTGTATCATAGTCAAGAGTTGAGCTATCGTCTCTGTAGGTAAATCTCAGCGTGACATTTTTGTTTTCTTCACCGATGGAAGGATGTTCATAGATGTCGAGCAGCTGGATATCTTTTAGAGCACCTTGCTTGAGTTTTTTACATTTTTCAAATAACAGATCCAAAGATTGTTTCTTCGGAATTGTGATCGTAAGATCGCGTTCTGAAGAAGGGAACTGAGGAAGCGGTTTTTGGAAAATTTGCTTTTGAAGATAGGTTGTTAAAGCACTCAATTCGATTTCTGCAAAAAACACCTCTTCTTCGATATCAAAATGCTCTAGTGTCTTAGGGTGCACGCTTCCAATAACACCAATTTGCTGATTATCAATGTAGATAGCAGCTTGCTGATTGGGGTGAAAGCCTGCAAAGTTTGACTTAGTGAAAAGAGCATGATCTAAAGAAAGGCTGCTAAGAGTGTTTTCAACAATCCCTTTTAGATCAAAAAAATTGAGCTTTCTTGGTTTGTCTAAACAATGGTGCGGTTTATTTTTTCCTGAACAAGTGATGGCAAGAACCATTTTTTCTTCAAAGCGATCTTGATATTGAAAATGGATGTGACCTATTTCAAAAGCATAAAGATCATGGCAGCCCACATTTTTATTTCTTGCAAGGCATAGAAGGTGAGAAGATAAAACGGATGATCTTAGCACAGATTGATCAATGGATGAAGGTTTTAAAACGCTTACACATTCACGTGAAGCAAAACCGTTTTCTAGTTCGATCTTAGCCAATTCAGGGCTTACGAGATTGCATGTAATAAATTCTTGCAATCCTTCGGAAACTAACCGTTTTTTTAGCTTTCTCTCAAGTAAGAAATAGGGGTTATGCTTTTTGTCAGAGTTGTGCACAAGAGGAGATTTTCTCTCTATGCGGTTGTATCCATAGAGTTTTCCTACTTCTTCAATGATATCAACCTCTAGATGGACATCATTTCTAAAGCTTGGAATTTTGACTTGTAATACATCGCTGTTATCAGTGGTTACTTCAAATTCTAACCTTTGCAAAAGCATCACAGCTTCATTAAGGCTGATGTTGGTTCCAAGTAAGCGATTGATATGAGAAACTCTTGTAGAAACAAATCTTGTTTGTGTCGTTAAAGATCCAGAAATTAGACAATCAGATGAAGCTTGACCTCCGGCTAGCTGAGCGATGAGCTCTGCAGCTCGATCCATAGCTCTTTCTAAACCACCTCTATCAATTTCATTTTCAAAACGTGAAGAAGATTCTGATCTTAGGCTAAGTTCTCTACTTTTTTGGCGGATAATGCTCGAAGAAAACGCAGCAACTTCAAGCAAGATATCTCTTGTATTTTCGCTTACGCTAGCTTCAAGTCCTCCCATGATTCCTGCAATAGCAATAGGAGTTTTATGATCAAAGATCATCAATGTCCCTTTAGGGATTTGATAGGTTTTTTGATCAAGCAGGGTAATTGAGATTTCTTCTTGAGCTTCTTCGATAACGATTTGTTTGTGCGCAAGTTTTTCTGCATCAAATGCATGCATCGGCTGACCTAGCTCAAGCATCACATAGTTGGTGATGTCGACAATCACGTTGATAGGGCGAATGCCAGCACTTTCAAGAGCCTCAGCAAGCCAATTAGGTGATGGGCCTATGCGCACACCTTTAATAAGCCTTGCTGTGTAGGTAGGGCAATGTTTTGGTGCGTTGTTAGTTAAGGTAAATTCAGCGCTTGTATTAGAGCAGTTCCCGGCAATTTTAGGAATTCTCGGAAGGGTGTAAGGAATTTGTAGAGAAGCACTCAACTCTCGAACGATACCTAGGATGCTTCGGCAATGACCCAAATTAGGGGTCAATGTGACATCCAATATAGGGTTGTAGAGATAGTCTTTAAGATCCATCCCAAGGGGAGCATCTAAAGGAAGGTGGTAAACTGTCGGAGCTTTTTCCTTAATTAGGCTCAGTTCGTTTAAGCCTGCAAGCATTCCTTCTGATTCGACATCTCGTATTTTCCCTTTTTTGATTTTCAATGGAGAGTCAGTGTCTAAAAGAAGGTTAGCACCCGCTTTAGCAAAAGGGACAATCATCCCCGGCTGTATAGTTTGGTCTCCGCAGACAACTTGGTAATATTCTTTGCCGTCAAATACTTTGGCTACTTTTAACCTGTCGGCATTTGGATGAGAAGCTACAGAGTCAATTTTGACAATGATCACTCCGTTGAAATGATAATTTTCTCCTTCAATCGATTCAACCTCTAAACCTTGCAAGGTCAGGGCATCAGCGATCTGCTGAGGAGTTTGCGATAACGGAATATATTTTTTTAACCAATTTAAGGGGACTTTCATGAAAATCCTATTGTCTACTGAGAAAAAAGTGTATAACATGTGTCTTTAAAGTGGTAGGGGAAAGTCAAAATGCAAGATCCTTTGCTAAGAAAGATGCGCATGCTCACTCAGCTAATCATCTTTAGCGCAGCTCTTAACATTGGTCTTATTTCTTCTCTTATCTACATAGTCGCAGAAAAAAAATGGCACCGTCAGCAAAAAATAGAAATAGCGCCTATATCTTCTTTGACAAATGCAACAGTAATCAGAACGTTTTTTGCTTATTCCTATCAAGATTTGTTAAGAGAGCTTGTCGATACCCAGCTTGTAGAATATGGCTACACAAGAAGGGATTTAGCTCTGGCTTGTCTTGTTCAATTCCATTATTTTGATATAGAAAGAGCTTTAGCTAACACCGAATTGCAAAAAAGAGAGCTGGAATTTATCCACCGCGACGGAGGAGAGCATGTCAAGTTGACAGTCTATCCTGGGTTAAGCGATGCCCATTTTGAAAGTGTAAAACTTTTGGCAGCTAGGGAAGAGTGGCCTTTAACTTCTGAGGGGCTTTTTTATGAGCTAAAGAAAAATGAGGGGAGTTTGTCAGCAAGCTCCTTGCAAGAAGCATTTTTTGCTACACATGAGTTTTATACTCTTTATACCTTATGTGCTCGCTCATTTGAGGGGATCAGTCAAGAAGAAGTTTTGACGCTTTTACTTGAAGGTTCTTGGAGCTGTATTCATAATTTTGTTGTAAAAGTGCGCTCAGTTTCTGATCTTAGTTTAGACCATTTAAGAAAATTTCTTATTGAATATGTGCCAGATTCTCAGACAGCTATCGGACTTCTTATCCAAAATGACAGTGATTATCTTCTTAAAAAAGTTGAAGATAAGGTCCTTATAGATTTAATTTTAGCAATCAAGCAAAACGATTTGCATACAACGCTATTTTTAAAACAGCTCCTCTGCTCTGTGCGAGGTGATAGTATTAGAAAGGCTGCAGCTTCTAAACTCTATGAATTTGCTCAAGAAGTCATGCCTCAGCCTTATGATCATGAAGTCTCTGTCAAAAGATTTCTTCCAACTTTATTTTCTCAAACTGTACCTCAAGTAGAGCCTAAGAATTGTTTTGAGAAGATCAAAGTAGTAACAAAAAAACATGTAGTCCAAGAAGGTGATAGCCTTTGGAAAATTGCTAGGATTTATCGAGTTGAATTAGAAGCGCTCATCAAAGAAAACGGCTTAGATCCTGATAGCTGCTTGCCATTAGGCAAAGAGCTGATCATTCCTTAAAAAATCTGTTTTTTTAGCTAATTAAGGATAATCTACGCCACCTTCGCAAAATGGGTTGCACTTACATATTCTCTTGATCGTAAGGTAAGAGCCTTTCAAGGGGCCATGTTTTTTAAGAGCAAGCAAACCATAATCAGAGCAGCTGGGATAAAAGCGGCAAGAGCTTCCGACAAAAGGTCTAATTGTCCATTGATAAAGGTAAATGGGCATTTTACAAAAAAGAATGAGAAAATTTCTTGCTTTCATATCGATATTTAGATTACTATAGTCCATAGTTTTTTTCCACAAACGCGAAGGTGGTGGAATTGGTAGACACGCTACTTTGAGGTGGTAGTGGGGTAACCCTTGAGGGTTCGAGTCCCTCCTTTCGCATAACAAAAGGAACTAGTCAACAATGAAAAAATGGGCTGGTTTTTTTATACTGGCAGCCAGCTGTTTATCAGCAGCTAACCAATCAACGATTCCCGTCGTAGACATGCAAGATTTTTACGACGAAGAGCGTCACGAAATTTTTATGGAAGAGCTCTCAGGAGCTCTCCGTAAATATGGTTTCTTTGCAGTAAAAAATTCTGACATCAATATTGAAGTGGTCAAGCAAGCTTTTGAAGCTATGATTGATTTTTGCGCTTTAGATCCTGAAGTCAAAATGCTCTACGATGCGTCTAGCACAAATGGACAAAGAGGATATGTAGCCTTAAGAAAAGAAGTTGCAAAAGGCTCGCTTTATCCTGATCTCAAAGAATTTTATCACGTAGCTGCTGAAAGGGAAGAAGAACAATATGAGCGGCTTGGTTATTTGAAAAACGTATGGCCTAACGAATGTGATTTTCAAAGACCTGTTCTTGCTTACATCAATGAATTAGATAGATACCGAAAGCCTCTTGAAAGAGCTTTTTCTGAACTTCTTGGCCAAGAAAAGCAATTCATCACCAACATGACAGATGAAGGGGACTCTCTTATGAGACTCATTCATTATCCAGCTCCTAATCAAAAAGATCCTAACGACCAAGCTATCTGGGCTCAAGAGCATACCGATATCGATATGTATACCATTTTGCCTCCTGCAACAGCAGATGGATTAGAGGTGCAGTTAGAAAATGGCGAGTGGATCGCAGTACATGTCCCTGATGATACTTTTATCGTAAATATGGGAGATTTCTTTCAGAATTTATCGAACGGGTATTTTCGTAGCGGTCCGCACCGTGTTAAATCTCCTTTAGGACAAAATCATGAAAGGTACTCGATTGTATACTTTGTCCATCCTCGCTCTTTAGATAAGATGGATCCTTTACCTCACATGATTGAAAAAACCGGAGGGCAAAAGCTTTTTGCAGACGCTACGCGTATAGAGCTTTTGATGGAAAGACTGGCTGATCTGAACTTAGCTTCATATGACATGCTCGAAGATTTAGCAGATTCGAAGATCATAGAAAGGCTCATTGAGGTGAATAGAGCAAGTCCTGATGCTATGAATCGTCTTAAAGAAAATGGGCTTGCAAGTCAAGCAGTCCTTGATGCGTTAGCAGGTAAATAAAAAGACCTTCTCTTAAACAAGAGAAGGTCTTCTTTTCTAAAAGGTATTTAAAAAGGAAAATTTAGAATAAGCTAGCCATATTGTTCATCGGCGCGCTTTTTTCCAGTTTTTCAGAAGCATCTTTGAATGCCGCGACGATGAGATCTTGGAGCCCTTCAATATCATCTTTGTCTACACATTCAGGTTGAATTTGTAGAGATTTAAGTTCTTTTTGTCCTGTTAGAACAACTTTTACTAGTCCATTACCGGCTGTTCCATGGAATTCGCTTTCATCTAGCTCAGCTTGGATCTTTGAGAGCTGCTCTTCAAATTGTTTTCTTTGTTTCTTTAGTTTTGAAAATCCACTGCCCATGCAATTATGTATCCTTTTTTAATAAGAATGTTTTTTTAAGGTTCCACCGAGCTCGACAGCCGCAAATCGTAAGAGGGTCTCTTGTCTAATGCTTTCGTCAAGCGAAGGGGGGGTGGAATCGATTTTTATTGAAGCATTTTGCTCTATGGCGGGTAGTTCTGTAGGAACTGATTTTTGTTCAGTTTGAGGCTCTATGCCCTTTTCTATTTCTGAAGAAAAAGAAATTTTAGCCTTTAGTGGTGTATCTTTTTCTTGAACGCTAGACCCATTTTTTTCTTCGTATTCCCTTAGACTTTGAGCTGCTTTTTCTAAAGAGATTTCACTTTGGACTACTTTTTTAGGAGCCTGTTTTACTTCTTCAACGGGATTTAACGCTTCTACGGGTTTTGGCGTTTCTGTAGCTTTAGTCTCTATCGTTTTCGTTTCTATTACTTTAGGTGCTAAAGTAGGAGCTACAGTCTCAATAGGGGCTGTTTTTTTTTCTGCTAAAGGGGCAGGGGGTGCTTTGGGCTCATTTTCTTCTAACTTATCTAAGATGTCACTAATCGAAACACGCTGCTTAGTTTGAACGATATAGAGCAAAATCATCTCAATTTCGATTCTACTTAGCTCAAGAGTTTGTTTTTTACTTTGTAAGGTGATTAGGTAATCGATAATAAAATGGACTTTTTCAGCAGAATAAATTTCTAAAGCCCTTTTGGCAACTTGCTGCTCTTGTTTTGTCCAACGCTTAGTTTCTTTTGGGTTATAGTGAGCAAAGAGGATATTTCTGAAGTGGTGGATGAGAGAGTCTAAAAAATAATTGGTGTTGAATCCACTAAGAAAGATCTCTTCGGCAATTTCAAAAACTTGGTCGATTCTTTGTGAAAGAAATGTTTCATCAAGTTTGCTAAAAAGTGTCGACGGCAAAAGAGAGAAGATTTTAGTTGCCGATTCTACTGTGATAGGGGGGTCTTGGGTTACTAGTATCCGGTCAAGTAGCGTTTCGGCATCTCGCAAGCTACCTTCAGCAAGTGAGGCGATCAGTAAAAAAACATCCTCTTCTACGGCTATTTCGAGCTCTTTAGCAATCGAAGCAAGCTTTTCAGCAATAAGAGATTCTTGAATTCTTTTGAGGTCGAAACGCTGGCATCTACTTAAAATCGTAGGAAGAATCTTATGGGGCTCTGTTGTAGCAAGAAGAAATTTTACATTTTGCGGCGGCTCTTCAAGGGTTTTTAAAAGCGCATTAAAGGCTTCTTTGGTGAGCATATGCACTTCATCGATAATGTAAATTCGATATTTCCCTTGGAAGGTGGCAATTCCAATATTTTCGCTAAGTTTTCTTATATCATCGATACCACGGTTTGAAGCGCCGTCGATTTCAACGACATCCAAACTTCTTCCTGCAATAATTTCTTTGCAAGATGAGCATTCGTTACAAGGCTCAATCTGATCTACTGGAGATAGGCAATTAAGGGCTTTAGCAAAGATTCTTGCTATACTTGTTTTACCAGTTCCGCGAACACCAGTAAATAAATAAGCGTGAGAAGTTTTTTTAAGGGTAAGGGCATTTTTTAAAGTTTGAACAACCCCTTCTTGGCCGAGGACATCGGCAAACCGCATTGGACGAAACTTTCTTGCAATAGGACGGTACATCACTCTATTCTACCCGAAGATCCCCATTGGACTCAATTTTCTTTTTTGTTATTTAGAAAAAACAGATATGATGGTGTTATGATCGCTTCGAAGTACAAGAAGGCCGCTCCTCCTACGTGGAGAGAGATTTTTACAGAGAAAAGAGGTGGAGCTCGCTTGCTTGTGGGCCTGATCTTCGTCATTCTTTTGGCGACTTTTCTCCATTTTCGCGAAGTAAGAATCGATGTTTTAGAGCTCGATGCCACAGCTAAGGGGTATATCGTTGCTCAAATAGATTTTTCTTTTCCCGATTCTGAAGCAACCTATGTTCTTAAGCAAGAAGCGATAAAAGATGTAGGAAATATTTATAGATTCAGAGAGTCTGAGATCAAGAAGGTTCGTCATCGCTTTGAGATGAACTTAATCAACAATCCACTTTGGAGAAAAGAGCAGGATGCAACTTTTGAAGAGATGTACAATGCTCTTGATGCTGTCGTAGACACATTGAAGTCTGCAAATATTACCGATTCGCGAACAAACAGCAAGAGAGAAGAGTTAAATCTTCCTCAAGGAACTTTTTACACTTCTAGTGATTTACAATTAGATGAGCCGGTGGTTCTTGACCCTTCTTTTTGGAGACAAGTCTCTGTTAATGTGATAGAAGAGTACAATTATCCTAAAGCTACAGTCGATTACATCATCCGTTTTTTTGGTGAGCACCCCTGGCGACTGCAAAACGATCTCGATTCATACCGTTATTTTAAGAGCCTAGTTGAAAAAACGATCCCCGAAAAATATACTTACATTAGCGCAGGAAGTAAAATCATCGATCAAGGCGAAAAGGTTACAGATCGTCACCTTTCGATGTTAGGGGCAATGAAAAAAGCTCTGGCAGATTCAAGAAATCTTTGGGAGTGGGAAACCATTTTAGGTTCATTTCTATTTGCCTTAAGCCTTACTTTGGCGGGAGTTCTTTATTTAAGGATTTTTCAGACAGAGGTCTACGTTTCTTTTAGACAGACCTCTTTAGTTGCCTCGATCATTATTTTGACGCTCTTTCTTTCTAAACTCGCCGAGTACATTTTGCTGCAAAATGATCATCAACTCATTGATTTTGTTAGATATCCTATTTTCATCCCTTTTGCGACTATTTTGTTTTGCATGCTTTTGAATCAGCAGATTGCGATTTTATTCTCATTTGCTCTTACAATCATCATCGGTATAACACTAGCAGTAGAGCACAGCAACTTCCTCTTTATCAACTTAATCACAGTGATTGGAGCGATACTGAGCTCCCGTTCTTTGAAAAAAAGAAAGGATGTATTTAGTACAGTTGCAAAAGTTTGGTGCCTTGCAGTTCCTGTCATGATTGCGTTCAATTTAGTTGGATCAAGCCTATTTAGCATGGCAACCTTAACCGATTTTTTTAGTGCAGGGATTTGTCTTTTCATCATTGCGATGCTTTTGATCGGCGTCATGCCTTTATTTGAATCTTTATTCAACGTCATGACAGATATTTCTCTTATGGAATTTCTCGATCCTAGCAATGAGCTTTTACGAAGACTTGCGCAAGAAGCTCCGGGCACATACCATCACAGTGTAACTGTCTCTAATTTAGCAGAATCTATAGCTTCAGCAATAGGAGCAAATCCGATCTTGGCAAGAGTTGGAGCGATGTATCACGACATAGGCAAAACCAATAATCCCCATTATTACACCGAAAATCTTCTTCTAGAGGGCTCAAGCACCTTCAATATTCACAAATTGCTACTTGCTACAGAATCTGTACAAGTAATCAAATCTCACGTGACAGAAGGGGAGTATATGGCAAGAAAATATAAGCTTCCTTCGCAGATCATAGACTTTATCAAACAGCACCACGGCACAACTTTGATACAGTATTTTTATCATAAGCAGCTTGAGGAGATCAAAGGGACCAAGGAAAGAGTCGATGAGCAGCAATTTAGATATCCTGGGCCAAAACCGCAAACAAAAGAAGCTGCGATCTTGATGATTTGTGATTCTGTCGAAGCGACCTCAAGGTCTCTTGAAGAGTTTTCAGAAGCAAGTGTGCGTAAGATGGTCGAGAAGATGATTTTGGATCGAATTGAAGATGGGCAATTCGATGAATGCCCACTGACGTTTCATGAGCTTTGGATGATTAAAAATAAGCTTGTGACGCTCATTTTAGCTAGCGCTCATGCGCGTATACGCTATCCTAAAAAACCTGAAGGGTCGGGTAAATAAAAGGTATTTAAATTTTAGGCAGCCTTCTTGCAATCGTTTTCTTTAGAAGGTAGGATTGAAGTCTAAAAGGAAGACACTTCATCAGATAAACCAAGAATTTAAACTTATAATTGTAAATAAGATAACGTTTTTTCTTTTCTATTTGCCAAAGTATTGCTTTTGCTACTTGCTCTTGACTCATCGCCATCTGAGGAGATTCTTTATAAAATCCATGCGATGCTTTTACTGCAAATTCTGTGGCTACTGAACCTGGGCAAAAACAAAGGGAATAGATATTGAATGGTTTGAGTTCGTGGTAGAGGCTATTAGATAGGTGCAGTAAATAACGATTGGCGGCGCTATAGCAAGCAAAATAGGGATAGTAGAGAAAAGCAGCTACAGATGAGACATTCAAAATTACCCCGCTTTGTCCATTTTTTTTCCAATAGCAAGATAAAGTAGAGATGAGATGTGTTGCAGCTAAAACTTTGAGTTTTAGGGTTTCTTCAAGTTCTTTTTCTGTATGATTTTCAAAAGCTCCGTAATAACCTACTCCAGCATTATTGATGAGGACATTTGCATTAAAAGCTATGATTGCTTCAGCTGCTTTTTTATAATCAAGAGTGAGATCAGAGCAAAATATAGATATAGAGGGGAACTGTTTTTGCAAAGCAAGAAGCTTTTCATGACTTCTTGCTATTGCTAATATAGCTACATTTTCATTTGCAAGAAGCTTGCAAAGACTACGACCTATCCCTGCTGTCGCTCCCGTTATGCAAAATCGCTTTGGCGTCATCAAGCATTCTGTCGAGCTCTTTGTCAGTGGCATTGATATCGTTTTTAGTAACGCATTTTGCCTTAAGGTTTCTCATCTGTCCATAAATTTTTATTTTAGGTTCAGTTCCTGATGGACGGATGATGATCTTAGAGTGGTCATCGAGTTCTAAACAAAGAACGTTTGCTTTTGGAAGATCGTTTTGTCCTTTCATGTAATCTATAACGGAGACGACTTTGCGCTTTCCTATGGAAGTTGGTGTATTAGATCGTAGATAAGCCATGATCTTGAGCATTTTTTCTCCACCTTCCTCAAGTTGGATAGAAATCGCTTTTTCTCTGTAAATACCATAAAGAGAGTAAAGTTCATAGAGCCTATGTAAAAGGGTTTTCCCTTGTTTTTTGAGATGAAGAGCCATTTCTGAAGCTAGTAAAGCGCCAATCGTAGCATCTTTATCTCGCGCATGCGTGCCGTATAAATATCCCATGGACTCTTCGAATCCAAATAGATAGGAATATGAAGG
>Ga0194123_10001362_pt1 | contig 37490 bp, 38 predicted proteins | sample TA2MahsurfametaG_5_FD_155479 | JGI IMG/M metagenome (GOLD analysis project Ga0194123, IMG submission 155479) | Freshwater microbial communities from Lake Tanganyika, Tanzania - TA2015023 Mahale A surface | ecosystem: Environmental > Aquatic > Freshwater > Lake | place: Tanzania: Lake Tanganyika... | reverse complement strand
GAAGCCGCTGCTCGCAGGTGTTGCTGGGCTGGGGGCACTCCTCATTGGCGTGAACTCCCTGTCGGCGGCCGGCGTCGTGTGGTCTCCACCGGTCTTCGCGGATGTGGCGTTCATCGGCGTTTGTGCGTGGTTCCTGCGCGTACTGTGGTTCCAGCGCGAGAGGTGGGGTGAACTGTCCGGCACAGCACTACTCGCCTTGGCCCTGACCCTCCTCCTCCGTCAGCCTGACGTCCTCGCACAGCCCTTCACGTTGGTCATTGGTGGCTCTGCAACGGCTGTGATCGTCGTGGGTTTGGTCTGGAGTTTCCTCACCGATGGCGCGGAACCGGCACACTCACCTCGAGGCCTGGGACGCGATGCCCGACTTCTATTGCTCCTCGCGAACTTCCTCTTTGGTGCGACGGTCGTCGCATGGGCCACGATTGGGCGCCAGCCCTTGCTTGCTGATGCACTCGGTCAGGCGACCACTCTGGGTGTCCAATCGATCGGTACCGCACTCATCGTGTCGGTCCTCCTCACCGTTATGTTCGGCGCAGTTCGACAAGGGTGACGCCTTGCCGGACCGCGTGGTCTCCGCCGCACTGACGCAGCTGTGTCTCGTCGGTCCAGACGCTCTCACCATAGAAGCAATCGCCGAGCGCGCACATGTATCTGCCGGCTTCATTTACAAGCACTTCGGGTCGCTATCCAACGTCTTGCGCAATGCGCTACTGGATGGGCTCTCCGCTCACCTCGCGGCCATCCCCCGGGAGGGTCCGCTTACCGCCGGTCTCCTCCTCGAGATGTCGACGCACGACCATGATCGTCTTCCCTTGGAGGCGATCCTCTCTCTACGACGCTTCCCGGAGATCCGCGAGATAGTCGGACCTGCGACGACCGCGCTCGTGGAACGCATCGGTCCGATGAGGTCGTGCGTGGTCTTCGGTTGCCACGCGGTTGCAATCGCAGGTGTGTCCCCCACCGAGAGCGACGTGACTGCTCTCATAGCTCTGGAGTATCGAATACAAGGCGGTGACATTCGCAATGTTGAGTCCGTTGCACCCGAGGAATCAGTCGGGGATTTGTCGATACCTCACCCACCGCCGCTCCGCAATGACCCGACGACTGTGCGCCTGCGCGCCGCCGCGTCGCAACTACTCACCGAGACCGCTGGGCAGGCAACCATTCGAGATATCGCGACAAAGGCAGGCGTATCCACGGGCGCGGTATACCGTCGGTATGAATCCAAGGATGACCTCATCGGTGACACGATCCAGGCCCGTGTGACCGAGGATCGCACCACGTGGCTGATGGATTTCTTCGAGGTGCTCACGAATCCCGGAACGGGCGATCCTGCACGCGTACTGAGTGATGTTCTGGCTGAAGCTTCAGAGACGACCAAGGCGAGCACTCGCGAATCAATCGAACTCCTCATCTCCGCTCGGGGCGGCCCCGCCGCGCGGATGGCACTTGCAGGCCGCTACACGAGTGCCATTGCGACCAGGACCGCCCAACTGACCCGTTTCCGAGGATCCGCTCTCATGAGACATGAGGACTCGCCTGCAGCTCTGGCGTGGGCGTTCCAGGTTGTCCCGATGGGTGCCCGCATCCTTGGACTCGCCACGCAGATGCCCGATTCGACGGGCTGGTACCCCTCAATGGTCTCGCTGTTGCGCGCACTCTGATCACTGCGGTCGACGTGGCGAGGTCAACTCCCCGGTGCGACAGTGAAGTACGCGCACGCAAGCTTCCCGGAGCGCTGACCGACAACGCACAAAGCTGGAGACCCCCACGACGGCTCGTAAATCGCCGTGCTCGGGGCAACCACCCAGGTGAAGTTGCCTTGCTTGTCCGCACGACGAAACTCCATCGAATACTCGTTCATTCGGCCTTGGCCGAAGATGTTGTAATTGAATCGCCGCAGGCCTTCGTTCGGTTTGAAGCCACGGATCGTCACCGTCAATTCGTTTGCGCTCGTGAGTTCCTGTGGCGAGATATTGATCTTCATTCCCTTTGAGAGTCCTGGCTCCTCGGGTCTACCTTCAAGGAACTCGACGCATTCCGTGCCCGTCAGCAGCGGCACGCAGACTCGCGCGGCCTGTGCGGTGCCTGCACTCACGGGCGTAACAAGTAGTGCCGTAATAGCGGCGCTAGCCAGTAGTCGTCTTTTCATCATCACTCTCCAGTCGGTAGTGGTTGGCAATCCGATTCAACGGTCAGGCTCCAGTCCCCTCCAGAGGATGTCCACGTGCTCGAGAGATCGACGGAGGTGGGGATCAGCATTGGGTTCAGTGTGGACTGTTCCAAGGCTTTCAGGATCTCTCCTCGAGCAACCTCGTCGATGCCCGACGACGGTCCGAAGTGGAACTGCACAGATGCTACGTAGGCAGCGTTGTTCGTGGAACACAGCCTGACCGTGGTGTCTGGGCCACGAATACCAGGGGAGTCCCACACACTCGCGTCAGTTGCGCGCACCACGGCATCTTGGGCTACGTCATCGATAGCGAAGGCCAGTTGCATCGCAGCGTCGGTGACGGCTCGGCCTTTCGACAGAGTCGAGGTTCCCCACACTTGGCCGGCGATCAGAAACGGCAATACCGCAAGTCCGACGATGCCGATCAGCAGGCGCCTGCCGGTGGGTCGAATGGCGAAGGCAATCAGTAACGCGATAGCTGCGATACCGATCGCTACGGCAAGGGCCCCGAAGACCAATGTTCCCGTCTGCGCCGGAGCACAGCTCGGACCGAGGCATTCGATCGAACCGACGGCGAGGAATACCAGCGCAGCCGGCACGAGGAGGACACAGAGGGCTGCCCCGAGCACCACGATCATGACCATGACCCGGAACCAGAGGGCGTAGAACCACGGCACAGGCCTGGTTCCCACGGACGCTTCTTCCTGGACCACGTCTGGAGCTCCTCACCCTCAGGCACCCAATGATCGGACCACCCGGCCCAGAAAGGTTGAGCCACACGAACTCGTGAGGCTCCGTTACCGGTACGTTTCACGGCGTGAGCGATGGCGTGGCTTCCCGATTCGGTGAACTCCTTCAAGAAGAGTCGGTGCCGCTACGCGGTGACGTGACCCTCGCCTTGGCACGATCGATCGGCGCCCGTGCGCAACAGCGTGGCGAGGACGCAGGACACCCGATCGCCATCGCCGTCCGCCTCGGTGGACGAACGGTGTTCCAGGTGGCCCTGGACGGGAGTGCCCCCCTCAACGACGCCTGGTTGATGAAGAAGATCCACGTCACTGAGACGTTCCACCAATCCACGCTGCTGGTGCGCGCGGAGCACGAGGCCAACGGCAAGGACTTCCATGCCACGCACGGGGGAACGTCGGAGTACTGGGCACCGGCCGGGGGTGCGGTCTGTCTGCGGGACTCGACCCTGACCTTCCGCGGGGTTCTCGCGGTCTCGGGCCTCACGCAGATCGAGGACCACGCACTCTGCCGAGAGGCATTGGCGTCCTACAGTTAGAGCGCATACCACTACGCATCCCATTCTGGTATGCTTCTGGCGTGTCCATTCAAATCGCTGTCCGTCTGCCAGACAAGATCGTCGAGGAACTCGATGCCCTCGTGGCCTCCGGGCAGGCACCCAGTCGGGCATCGGTGGTCGAGGCAGCCCTGCGCCGGGAACTTCGCCAGCACCTCTATGCCCGTGAGGCCGAACTGCTTGCCTCACTTCCGCCGGACGATGATTTCGATGCCATGCACGACTGGGTTGCACGCAACAGGCCGGCGATCGATTGATGCGACCGATATACCTGGCGCGGCTGGAAAAGACACGTCCCGTAGTCCTGCTCACTCGGGAACGCCTCGTTCCTGTCCTGACGAGTGTCACAGTCGCACCGATCACGAGCCGCATACGCGGGATCGATACCGAGGTTGCCGTAGGCCCGTTGAACGGAATCGAGACGAACAGCGTCATCAGCTGCGACAACATCACCACAATTTCACGAAGCGATCTGGGCCGTCCGATCGGATTTATCACCCTCGAGCAAGAACATCAACTTGCTGCGGCCATCAGCCATGCGTTCGACTTAGCTCCCGCGCCCTGATCACACCGATGATCTGCCTGCCGACTCCACTCGCAGGGGTGGCACCTGGATCCACGGGAACCTGATCCATCTGTCGGTGCTTCGCCAGGCGAGTTCAGGCTTGTACGTGGTTGCGGGCTTGGAATACAGGACTGCAACACGAACATCCGCACCCGCAGGAAGCAGTTGCCGGACGAAGTGCAGCGTCGCCCCGGTATCGGCGACATCGTCGGCAACGAGCACGCGCTTGCCCGAGAGATCGGCGAGGTAGGGCTCCTGGCCAATCAGGATCGGTTGCGGGAGCGTCTCACCGGCGTCGGTATAGAACTCGACGTTGACGTGGCGCACGTCTTTGATGTCCAGGGCGTAGGCGATTCCCGCGGCCACGAAGAGTCCCCCGCGCACAACTCCGAGGATGGCATCGGGAATCCAGTTGTCATCGACAAGCGTCTGCGCCAGGTAGCGGATACCTACACCGAAGTCCGAGTAGCCGAAGGTCTCGAGTTCGGACTCGGGTGGCATCGGCATGGTTAGAGCTGCGTGCGGTGGAAGTTCGCAAAGGATCGGCTCGGGGTCGGGCCACGCTGACCCTGGTAACGCGAGCCGTACTTCGCCGAGCCGTAGGGATGTTCCGCGGGGGAGGAGAGACGGAAGAGGCAGAGCTGCCCGATCTTCATCCCCGGATAGAGCGTGATCGGCAGTGTTGCCACATTGGACAACTCGAGTGTCACGTGGCCGGAGAACCCGGGGTCGATGAAGCCGGCGGTGGAGTGCGTCAGCAGACCGAGGCGACCGAGGGAGGACTTGCCTTCGAGACGCCCGGCGATGTCGTCGGGAAGGGTGATGACCTCGTACGTGGACCCCAGGACGAACTCGCCCGGATGCAGGATGAAGGGCTCGTCACCCACCGGTTCGAGCAGGCGGGTGAGGTCGGGCTGCTCGATGCTGGGATCGATGTGCGGGTAGCGGTGGTTCTCGAACACCCGGAACCAGCGGTCCAGCCGCACGTCGATGCTCGACGGTTGGATCATGCCCTCGTCATAGGGCTCGATGGCCACGCGGCCGGCCGTGATCTCGGCCGTGATGTCGCGGTCGCTCAGCAGCACGCGGTGAAGGCTATCGGGGAGTTCAGGTCATCAGGTCGGAAAGGTCATCGGGGGCGTCGGCCCCGCACTCCTCGAGCGCTTCCAGGGGCACGTGGTGCAGGGCCGCCTGGTTGGTGGCCTTCAGGATGACGGGCGCCTTGACTCCCGCCGCGTAGGACTGGAGCCAGCGCCCCGCGCACACGCCCCATCGGTCGCCGGGGTTCAGTCCCGGGAACCCGAACTCCGGGTGCGGGGTGGACAGGTCGTTGCCGATCTCCTTCTGGTGCTCCAGGAACTCAGCGGTCACCACCGCGCAGACCGTGTGCGAGCCGAGGTCCTCCGGCCCGGTCGTGGTGTATCCGTCGCGATAGAAACCGGTGAGGGGTTCGATGCTGCAGATCTCCAAGGGCTCGCCGTAGACGTTGCTCTGCTCCATCCCCTCACCCTAGGACGAGGCCGCCGTAGCCGCATCGGGTTCGCGCGCACCTGCGCGAATTCCATCAATGCGATCGAACCAGTCCAGCAACCAGATCGTAATGACGAACCCCAGTGCTTCGTCGTGGGTGGTCGGAACCTCCGAAAGCGATGACCACGAGGCCCCGTGCGGACTCGGGTGCCACGAGGCGACATCCCCGATCGCGATGTGGTCGGCGATGTCGTCCCAGTACGCGTCTCCATCCGCCACGCGCTCCTGGACGAGTGCCCGGAGAGAGGGTGACCAACCCGCCGGCAACTGCTCGCTGCTGAAGGGTGCCATGGCCTGACCGACGTTCACCAGGAGGTAGGAGTCACCTGTGAGCGCAAGCCAGCCGGCGAAGCGCGGCATGCCTGGTCCGCGCTGCATGAGCGCGACGTCGTACGCCTCGGCACCCACCAGTATCGCGCGGCGTGCCTGACTCAACGTGTCGTGGGCCTGCTGGGGATTGATGGGCGATGCGTAGGAACGAGCAACCGTCGCCGCATACCCCCAGGCAACGCGCACGGACTGGGACATTGCCTGATGCAGAGCACCGAGAGCTCCCTGCGGCCACAGCACGAGTGCGACGACGAGTGCAATGGCCGAACCGAGGGCGATATCGACGATTCGGATTCCACCCATCAGCAGGTCGGGTGGCCACCTCGTGATGGCAACCATGATCAGGATGAAACCCGAGAACGAGGCTTGGGCGACCGGGTAGTTCAAGACGACAGCACTCCAGCCGGCGATGAACACGGTGATCGGGAGAAGGATCCACATCAAAGTCAGGTTGTTACCTGCAAGGGAGATGATGATCGTTGCAACGATCACTCCGAAAACCGTGCCGAGCAGTGCCTGCCAGGCGTTGCGTTTCGTCGTGAAGGAATCGAAGCGCAGCACGGCGATCACACCGAACAGGACCCAGAAGCCCTTCTGGATGTCGGTCACACTCACGATCAGCATCGCCACCGAGAGACCGATAGCAGTTCGCAGGGCATTGCGGAGCCAACCGGAATCCAGGGACAGTTGAGAGCGAAGGAAGGTTCCGATAGATCGTTGCGGAACGGAAATGGCCCCTTGCACCTTTTCGACCCGGTCACCGTTTGCTTCGCGAACCAACTGGGTCGACTGCTCGACGATCACACTCGCCATGCTGATCAAGTGGCGATAGGCGGCGTCCTCCGCCAGCCGGCCAGCAGGCACACCCCCATTCGCACGGGCGACGGTTTCTGTGACGACTGCCTCACGATAGGCATTGCGAGCTCCCGTCAGGGTTTCGACAGAAGGGACGCTCGAGGCGTGACGCAGGGCCGCAGCGGATGCTCGCTGGGTATCCACGATCGCCTGCGCGAGCGAGCGAGCCGCTGCGGCAGCGGGCCCGGTCCCCTCGGTGGGTCGCTCCTGGAGCTCCGGGTCGCGCACCACCTCGCGCATTCCCCACGCGTGGTCGATCAGCAGGCTCAGGGCTCGGTCTTCGCGGGTCACACCCGTGGGGCGAAATGGCTTCCCCGCGTGCACTCCCCGCAGTTGGTCCAAGACGTCGTCCAGCGACGCGGCGAGGGATCGAACACGTGCGGGATCGAGGGGCTGCAGCCAGGTTGCCTGTGCCATGTCCGCGGAACGATCGATGACATCGGCCAGGAGTCCTCGCGCGATGTGTTCCCGCCGCCGAGGGAATACGACGAGGGCGACAACCGTGCACACGATCACCGCGACCCACCATGCGACCAACGCGTCGGTGATCGTCGTCCCTTGCAGCCCGATGCACACGGCGACAATGAATGGCAGAATCGCCGCGGGAGCTCCCCCGGCGATGTTTCCGCGCAACATCCCGGCGAGACTCGTCACGAGCGCGACGACGAAGGTGGTCAGTGCGGCCGTGACGACGTTCCCCGACGCCACCAGGCCCAGCATGATGAGTCCGGAACAGATCACACCGGTGACCAGGTAGTCCACGGTTCGCTGGCGCGCGGACCCGGCATAGTCGGCTGTCATGAGCAAGCCGATCGTGCCGAACCCAGCGAAGCTCGCGGCCGTCACGTCCCCGAGCATGTTGAGGGTGATGAACAGGGCCACGGGCAGGGCGATTGCGGCCCGGATTCCCCGACGCAGGCCGATGCGGCCCGGATCGTGTCGGTCGAGCCAAACCCGGAGCCCGGCTTCATGACCCTGCAACGTCACGCCCACACCCTAAGACGGGAACATCTTTCGCACGTGCTGCGTCGGACCGTCGTGAAGGCCACGCGGATCGCCACCGTCCTGGCGCTCGCGAGCGCCCTCCTTCTCGGACCTGTCACCATCGCACATGCCACCACCGTCGCGGATGATGCGAAGTCCCTGCGCAACTCCGTGGGGAGTCTCACCCAGGACTACGAACGGGACTATGGATCCCGCGTCACCCCCACAGAGCGCGCGGAGCTCACAACGATGGCAGCGCAAGCGCGGCGAGAGATGAACGGCCTCGTGGGTGCCATTCGGAAGGCTGAACGGACGGACAAGGGCTCCGACTGGCGAACTGCACGTGACCTGCACTCGTCTGCACTCGCAATGGCGCAGACGCGCTTCGACCGCGCAGCCACTCTGCTGCGTCCTCGGCTCAGCATCCGCGAACAACTCGCTGCATATTCGGACTACACGCGCACCCTGCAAGAGTTTGAGCGACTGGGCCAGCGGCTTCCGGCGGGTCGGTAGACTCCCAGACGCAGTCGAAGCTGCACGCGGGTGTAGTTCAATGGCAGAACATCAGCTTCCCAAGCTGACAGCGCGGGTTCGATTCCCGTCACCCGCTCCCTAGGAGTGGGTCTCCGGAATCGGGAGGAGCGCAGCGACGGAGCCCGTCAGCCGCTCCCCTAGAATCCGCTGCAGCGCACGGATTCTCGCGATGAGCGGTTATCAAGTCACGAGCAAGTACATGGGTGATGTCGCGGAAGTCACCGTTGGGCTTAAAGCCCTCCGGATGTCTGACCGCGGACACTGCGGGCCTCCTGCCCGAAGGGTGTGGTGAGGGGATGAGGTCGGCCAGCACTCCCTCACCGGTCGCGAAACTGTTGAGACGCAAACCCTGGGTATTCGCGGGACCGCATCCGAAACAGAGAATGTCCGGAAATGCTCAATCCTGGATACTCACCGGGTCCGTCACATCGCTCCGAACGTCACAGGAATTGCGTCAAGCCAATTGCTGCGACAAGGAGTAAGACACCGACAATCCGGTACCACGTGCGCCAGATGGGCGCGAGATACCACCGTCCGTCACCATCCCGCGGTGCGCGACCAACTACCCCGAGAGCGGTGAGGAGCAGACCCGGCAGCATGAGGAAGACATCAGATTTCCCCGACGAATCAGGGCCTCGTGGACTCAACCCGGACTAGCCGACCCAAGCCCCGATCCAGGCCCTGCCGCGGCCTGGCGGGCAGGTTGCCAGGCGGGCTTCCACATGACTGCCATCGAAGTTTCGAACGTCCCCCCGGACGATCCCCGCAAGGTGTCCAATGGGCTCATGAAGCTGCACCAGAGCGCGATCCTCAGGCTGACCGCCGGATTGACATTGGCCTCAAGCCTGGCAGGAACATCGCTGGCACATGCTGCCACTCCACGCGCGACCCCGCAGCCTGGTGGATCCTGCCCAAAGGTGGGCAAGACGTACACGGTGGACGGCCGAGGCACGCTCACCTGCAAGAAGGTGAAGGGCAAGCTCCGGTGGACCTCCCCGGATGGCTCCTCTTCAGGAAGCCAAGGTGGGTCGGCTTCAGGAAGCCAAGGTGGGTCGGCGTCATGCAAGGCTCCAGCCGGGCTGGTACGCAGCAGTGCCGTCCCGTTCGGCACTCGCGCACCTGGTTTCCTCATCTCCCCTGAAGATCACTCCTATGGCTCAGCAGCAGCGATCAAGGCCAAGGGCTTCAACGCGGTGAACACCTCTTTCCTGATGCCCTACAACACACAAGGCGAACTCGACTTCAGTCGATATGGTGGAAAGGCTGCGTGGTTATGCGGGCTGGCACGCGGGCTTGCATCTGCGAAGAAGGCTGGCCTGGTCGTCCTGGTGGAGGGAGAAGTGCAGGCGGCAAACGCCCAACGGGACGTAGAGCCAGGACCAGTACCAACAGCCCTGCGTGCCAAACTTGCCGATCAACTGACCTCCCTGATGCCCGATCTCGCCAGCCTGCTGGAGCAGTACAAGGTCGAGTACTTCGCCCCGCTCGGTGAATCCGAGAAGTGGCTCGGCGTTGACGTCACGCAAGCTAACTCTCCCAAATGGGTTGCGGCGACGAAGCAGAATTACCGGGGCAAGGTCTTCGCCCAGCCGTTCACCGGGATCCCGGGCCAGGAGGCCTTCGGCCCACTGGGCATCACGCCGAACCTGACCGGCCTGGACGCGCTCGGCATCGTCTTCGGCGACTGGAATTGCTCGGCCAACTCCGTCGCCTATACCGACGCGTATGTGTCGGCCGCCCGTTCCCAGGGCATTGGCACGATCTTGCTCAGCGAGTTGGGCGGGTCGACAAAGCCGACGGATGCAGTCGCCGCTCAGTCCTGCATGCAGTCCGTCGTCGACCGGTACGGTGCCCGCGCCACCGGTGTTCTCTTCATGGACAACCCTCGAAACATGCCCGGCGCCCAGCTCGTGGAAGGGCAGCGGCCGGAGACCTTCGTCCTGGGCCTGAAGGGCTACGGCCCCTTCGATCCCACGAAGATCGCCAACGCGCGATGGGCGGCAGGTACCCAGGAGGGCTCTCCAACGGTGACCTTATTCACGGGTGCCTGACCTCGGTTGCCACGATCACCCATCCGTCGTAGCGTCCCAGCGTGATCACCCCGAGTCCCCCGGAAACCCTCCCCACTACCCTCCGAGCCCTGCTGGCCTCGGGCTACACAGCGCGAAGTGTCAAGGCAGAGATGCAGGCGAACCTGCTCGTCCGCCTTCGGGAGGGTAAGCCGACTCTGCCGGGGATCGTCGGGTTCGACGAGACAGTGGGCCCGCAGGTGGAGCGGGCACTGCTGGCCGGTCACGACTTCGTGCTCTTGGGCGAGCGCGGACAGGGGAAGACGCGGCTCATTCGCTCCCTGATCGAGCTGCTGGACGAGTGGTCTCCCTACATCGCCGGGAGCGAGGTGTTCGATGATCCAACTGCACCGGTGAGTGCACTGGGTCGTCGTCTCGCGGCCGAGTTCGGCGATGACCTGCCTATTGCGTGGCGTCATCGAACCGAGCGGTACGGCGAGAAGCTCGCCACCCCGGATACCTCTGTCGGCGACCTGATCGGGGACATCGATCCGGTGAAAGTGGCCGAGGGCCGAAGTCTCGGAGATCCGGAAACCATCCACTACGGTCTCGTGCCGCGCACCAATCGTGGAATCTTCGCGATCAACGAGTTGCCGGACCTAGTGGAACGCATACAGGTGGCGCTGCTCAATGTCCTCGAAGAGCGGGATATCCAGGTGCGGGGCTATACCCTGCGGCTGCCACTGGACATGCTGGTTGTGGCAAGTGCAAACCCGGAGGACTACACGAACCGGGGACGCATCATCACGCCGCTGAAGGACCGTTTCGGCGCCGAGATTCGCACGCACTACCCACTCGACCTTGACCACGAAGTGGAACTCATCACCCAGGAGGCGGCGATCCAAGCTGTGGTCCCGCGTCACTTGCTTGACATCGTGGCCCGCTTCACCCGGCGCGTTCGGCAGTCCCCCGCAGTGGATCACCGCAGCGGTGTGTCCGCACGGTTCTCGATCGCGTGCGTCGAGGAACTGTCCGGAGCAGCCCTGCGCCGGTCCGCCATCTCCAACGATGAACCGGTGGCCCGCATCGGGGACCTGATCGACATCGTGCCGGCACTGCGCGGCAAGGTGGAGTTCGACGTCGCGGAAGAGGGCCGTGAAGAGGAGACGCTCACCCTCCTCGCCCGCCAGGCCACCGCTGAAGCGTGGCGAGAAAATTTGGGCGGCAAGCGCACCCGGCCATTTCTCACTGCATTGGTCGGATGGTTCGACGAGGGCCGCACGCTCGAGACGTCGGATCTCATCGGCTCCCGCGAGATCCTCGACGCACTCGGTCCGATGGAGGGTCTTGGCGCGGTTGTCACTGCGGTCGAACCGACAATGGCGCCGTCGCCGGGCCTCACCGCGTCGATCATTGAGTTCGCGGCCGAGGGTCTGTGGTTGACACGGCGGATCGATAAGGACGACGACGGACCCTTCACTACGTACCGCGCGGTGCCTGCAGAGTCCGACGCGTGACCGGTCCCTACCGGCGCGGTCGGTACGGTCCCTTCCGCGGTGGACCAGATCCTCTGGCCGCGCGGGTGGATGCCGCTGCTGCGGTCGACGAGATCGGCGAGCGCATCCTCGCTGGACAGTCGGTTCGGGATGCCCTCCGCGATGTCCTGCGAAGCGGCACCCAGGACCGCAGGGGCCTGTCCTCCATGATGCGCCGGATCCGCGAGCGCCACGAGCAACTTCGCAACTCCGGCCGCATGGATGGCCTATTGGCCGAGCTCCGCGAGATGCTAGATGCCGCGCTCGATGCCGAGCGCCGAGTCCTGTTCCCCGATCCCGCCGATGACGCCCGATTCGCCGAGGCGATGCTCGATGCACTCCCCGATGATGTGCCACGTGCGATGCGCGAATTGAGCGGGTACCCGTGGCGATCCCCCGAGGCTCAAGAGATCTTCGACCGGATGAACGATCGGCTGCGACGGGACGTGATCGATCAACAATTCGCCGGACTGACTAAATCCGTTACCGACCTCGCTGATCCTGCCGCGCAAGCCGCGCTGCGCGAGATGATGTCTGACCTCAATGACCTGCTCGAGGCACACCGGAACGGCACAGCCACGGACGATGACTATCGGGACTTCATCAACCGGCACCGGGACTTCTTCCCCGACGCTCCCGAAACCCTCGATGAAATTATCGATGATCTCGCGCGAAGGTCGGCCGCCTTGGAGCGGATGCTTGCCTCGATGACTCCAGATCAGCGGGCCCAACTCGCCGACGCGATGCAACAAGCCCTCGGTGACCTCGGTCTTCAGGAGCAGATGGCGCGGCTGCAGGACAACCTCGGTGCGCTGCGCCCGGACCTTGCCCGGGGCAGAGGACCTGCCCTAAACGGCGAGGGTTCACTCGGTCTCCCCGACGCCACCTCTGCCCTTGCCGAGATGGCCGACCTCGAGGAACTGGCCAGCCAACTCACCGATGCCGATGACCTGGTCGACCTCGACCAGATCGACCCCGCCGCCCTGGAACGCGCCCTTGGTCGTAGCGCCCGCGATGAACTCGACGCGCTCCAACGCATGCAACGTGAGTTGGCCGACCAAGGGTTCCTCATGGGAGAGGGAGACACGCTGCGGCTGAGCCCCAAGGCGATTCGTCGGATTGGTCAGACAGCCCTGCGCGCGGTTTTCGATCAGATCAACGGAGAGACCCGCGGCGACCATGGCATGCACCGCACAGGCGCAGCCGGTGAGCGCACTGGGACGCACCGACCATGGCGGTTCGGTGACGAGGAATCCATCGATGCGGTCCAGACGGTGCAGAACGCCGTGCGGCGTCGACTGGGCACCGGCCAGAGTGCAGCACTGCATCCGGATGACTTTGAGGTTGCTGAGACCGAGACTGTCACCCGAGCAGCCGTGGCGCTGCTCATCGACCAGTCCTTTTCTATGGTGATCAACGACACCTGGAGCGCCGCGAAGACGATGGCATTAGCCCTGCATTCCCTGACTGCCACGAATTTCCCGCTCGATGCACTTCAGGTCATCGGATTCGCCAACCTGGCCAGGATTGTCGATCCCATGGAGATTCCCGACTTGCGCGCGGGTGACATCCAGGGAACGAACTTGCAGCATGCTCTGCTTCTGGCCGGTCGATTCCTGGACACCCACCCTGGTTCACAGCGGATCGTCATGGTGGTAACCGATGGCGAACCAACCGCACACCTGAGCCCCGATGGTGGTTGGTGGTTCGATTGGCCGCCCACCCACGAGACCATCACCCACACGGTTGCGCAGGTTGATGCGATGACACGGCGCAAGGTGCCGATCACGTGGTTCCGTCTCGGAGACGAACCCCGACTCGCTCGGTTCCTGGACACCATGGCTCGGAGAAACGGTGGTCGGGTGCTCACACCCACCACCGAACGTCTCGGCGACTACGTTATCACCGACTACGTGCGCACCCGCTCACGTTCCCGGTGACCCCCGTACCGCCGCGGGTCAGCCGTTCGATTGGGCGACTACGACGATCTCCCCGGCGAGCTCCTGGGCACGGCGCTTGATCTCGTCTCTGGCCGCGCGAATCAGAACGGGATCTGCTCCGGGGTCACTGATCTCCCAGTCCACGTGGCGACGCCCCGAGAAAACGGGTACGGCCTCGTGATCCCCAATGTTGACCACGATGTCCGCAGCTCTGATGATTTCGTTATTCCAGCGCTTGGGCTGCGCGCCGGAAATGTCGACTCCATCCTCCGCCATGACCAGAACAGCATCATGATTCAGCACAGGATCGGGATTCCGGCCACCGCTCCAGATAATCGCGCTATCCCCGAGGAGATTCCTGAGATAACCAAGGGCTATCTGAGCGCGAGCCGAATCATGCTCACTGATGACGAGAACGATGGGAACGTCGCGCTCATTGCGGGTCTCCATGGCGCGCATGGCTCGTAGGCGGGCCATTGCGAATCTCTCGGCGAATGTCGTGGCATACACATCGCTCTCCGCGCCTACGGAGAATTCGTCGTAGGAAGTTCGCAGAAATCTATTGATGGTTTCCTTGTCGTACACACCGAGGAACTCACGTTGAAGCCTAAGCGATGAGTCATGCATCTTCAGTTGGTGCTCACGTGGCATGTAATCGAACGATGGATCCGTGTCCATGGTGCCTCACTCCCGAGGAGACTCCACCCCGACGAGGGCCGCAACAAGAAACCCTGAGTGAACAGTCGGGAAATGGATAGCTGTCCCCTCTACGGGGAATCGGGGCGCTGGACCACCCGCACCTGAATAGTCACAAGCGGCAGCTGCCCCTCCGTTGTCGGGAAGGACTCCCACACTGTGACCCGTGAGACTCCCTCACCAACCGCGACGAGGCCTGCCGCTCCTTGTCCTTCGCTCGGCTGAACGGGATACACGATGGCGGTGTCATCGGATTCGATGTAGACCTCTTCCATCGGAACACCGAGGTCCCCGAGGATCACGGACTGGCCGAAGGCGAGTTCGATGACCGAACCGTCGTCCTGTGCAGTGACCACGACGGCGGGAAGATCGCGCGGCTGGGCTGTGCTCCCGACCTGCTGCGCCAGCGGGTCCGAGCAGCCAGCGACAACGAAAAGCGCCAGGCTCACAGCTGCCCACCTAGCGATCCGCACTTGGAGGCCCTCCCGGAGGATCCTTGAGCCGCAGCTCCCGCACATGCTCCTGCCATGCGATTGCGTCAGCATCGAGGTTCTCCGCATCAGGTGCGGCGTCCTCTCGTTGGTACTGGTCGATGCGATTCCGATAGCGGTCGGTGAACCACTTCGTGAGGTTTCCGTGCCTGCGATAGTGGTTCCACACCACGACGGCGAACACGCCGATAAGTGGCCACTGGAATGAGTAGACGAAAGCTCGGTCGACGCCCTCCCCTGCTCTACGCACCTCCACGATGGTGGCGAACGTGCAGAGGGTGAGCACCAGGACGAGTGGGATGTGAAGCTGCCAGAAGTCCTTGAGTTTACGCCGGCTCTCGTCACTCATACCGCAACATCTTCGACGATCACCGACGCACGCGTCCTCCGGGTAGGTCGAAGCGACATCGCCAGCAGAACGAGAAGACCCTCGGCGAGGAGCACGACGACCCAAGTGCCCGACGTCGATTCGAGTGGAGTGCCACGCAGCGACCACCAGATCAAGATCGGCCACCCCACCATGAGAATGGCGATCGCCGTGATGCTTCTTGAGCGTGCGGCGATCGCGATCGCGCACCACCCTGCGCCTGTGACGACCACACATCCCAGCAACGCGAGCAGACCGAGTTCGGGCATGGCCAGGGCCGCCACAGCCGTCAGAGCAAGCGCACCCACCGCGACCGCCTCGGGATAGTCAGGCAGGAAGCGCGTGAAACGCGTTGCTCGTTCGCCGAGCCACATCACGGCCCACGCCGGCAGGGCCACTCCGAGGAGAACGAGAACCCCGGGGGCCACCACATCTCCCGGGATCTCACCGGGGGGTGAGGTGCGACTCAGGGCAACAGCGAGACCAATAGCCACCGACATCCATGCCACTTCGAATCCGATCAGGCGTAGGAAATAGGCAGCGGAATTCGGCGGAGCGGAGCCCGCGGCGAGTGCGCGCAGTAATTGGCGATGTTTCCACCCAAACCCGATCAGGATCACGAGCACGAGCGACTTCGCGAGGACGATCGCGCCGTATTGGCTCGTGACCAATTCGGCGAGCGAGTCCATCCGCAGCGAGGCACTGAGCAGTCCCGTCTCGGCGAGGATGATCACGCAGACCAGTGCGCAGGCACTAAATCTTCGAATGGCGACATCGGCCTTGCCCGGGTCCACGCTGGCCAATGCAGCAAGTGCTACGACGCCTCCAACCCACATTCCCACCACGACGAGGTGGAGTCCAAGGCTCACGGTTGCTGAGGTGTGGCCACCGGACATGGCCGAGTGGCCGGAGAAACCCGGCATGAACGCCGCACTCGCAGCGATCAGTCCGACGATGACAAGGGGAATCCGACCACGCGTGGTCCACGCCAGCAGCGCCACCGCGCCGACGAGCGCGAGTTGGATCACGATCACCTGACCCAATGTCGTCTGCGACAGCAATGACTCCACGATCGTGGGATTGAGGGATCCGGCGAGTGGAAGAGCGAGCACCTCGGACACCGTCAGCGGGATCTGAAGGACGAGCAGGAACCACCACGCACCCGCGAAGAGGCTCGCCAGTTGCAGCATGCGCGGTGAGGGTGAATTTGCCAGCAACCCGCCGACCAACAGGAACCCGAGCGTCAGCGCCATCGCGAGGTCCCGGAGGAAGAGGTCGAGAGGAAGCGCCCACAGGGTCGCGATCGGGGCCTGCGGCAGGCCGGGAATATCGGCCGGTTTCAGCGCATCCAACGTGGCGAGCACGAGGAGCATCACCGGGATCCCCGCCCAGATGCCCAGGGCGATCTTCGGGCGCATCAAGAACTGGGCGAGGGTGAAGCAGATGGCGAGGCAGATGGCGAGGGAGAGGCACTGGGGGACGCTGATGCCGCCGGGCTCGGCTGCGACGTCCGTGGCTCAAACCCTCCGAATCGCGTCGGATTGTCGTTGGGACTCACCTTCATGGTGGAGGTCACGAACGCCCCAAGAATGAACGCGATGGCGATCCAGGTGATCCAGATCGACACGAACTGCGACTGCCACGGGTTGCTGCGGGAGATGAGACCCATACGCACCCGGTTGGTGATCCCGAGCAGCAGGAAGATCACGACCAACAAATGCACGATGTTGCCGCTTAGCAGGATGAGCACGGCGGACGCGTACGTACCGTTGGCGGCACCGAAGGGAAGTGTCGAGATCTGCCACCACTGGGCGACAAGGGTGGCGATCGCCACCACGATCGCGGCTGCACCGACGGCGGTGGCGACCGCCTGGTCACCACGCCGAGTGAGTCGATAGGACCACCAGGTCAGCGCGCACGTCACGAGCACGGCGAACGTGATGACCCAGAACGGCCAGTCCGCGGCGAACGAGGTGCCCGTGGCCGAGGGGGCGGGACCATTGCTCATGAAGGCGGTGAACTGCGACCCCGGAGGCGCCCATCCGTTATTTACGTTCAAGGACCAGAGATACGCATAACTGATGATCAGCGCCATCGTGCCCATGAAGTCGATGACGATGAGGAAGTAGATGCCCAGTCGATTACGGGCTGCGACGACCTGAACGGGCTCCCCCGTCGTGGGAGAGACCGGGGCGGGGTTCACGGTGTCGCTCACTGGACACCCGCCTTATCCGAGGAAGTTTTCTGAGCCGTGGCGTACGGATCGGGTACGCCGTAGTCGTAGGGCCGTTCGGTGACCACGGGAAGCACTGTGAAGTTCTCCAGGGGCACAGGTGTGGGGGTCTGCCACTCCAAGGACTTCGACGCCCACGGGTTACCGCTCGCGACCTTGCCGTTGCGCCAGGAGAAGATGATCGCGGCGAGGAAGATCAGCATGCCGATGCCGATGGTGTATGCACCGATAGTGGACAGCCAGTTCGAGATGTTGAACAAGTTGTCGAACTGCAGCACGCGGCGCGGTTGGCCCTGCAGGCCTGCGACGAACATCGAGCCGAAGGTGAGTTGGAATCCGGCGAATGCGGTCCACAGGCCGATGGATCCCATCCGTTCGTCCAGGATGTGGCCGGTCATCTTCGGGAAGTAGAACGCGATACCCGCCATCGCCCCGAAGAGGCCCGCCCCCATCAACATGTAGTGGAAGTGCGCCACCACGAACATGCTGCCGTGGAAGAACTGGTCTGCCGGAACGTCGGACAGGTAGATACCGGTCACGCCACCGATCATCTTGTTGAAGATCACCGCGTAAACTGCCATGAGGGGCAGGCGCGTCCAGGCCGTTCCACGCCACAGGGTTCCGATCGCTACGAGCACGAGGAAGCCCACCGGAATGGAGATCATCTCCGTGGAGAGCATGAAGGGGTAGTTCGCGAAGGGAGCCCAGCCAGTCATGTACATGTGGTGGGCCCACACGAGACCACTCATGATCACTACTCCGACTACACCAGCGATTGCGAAGCCCATGGCGAAGAGTGGTTTCCGCATGAAGACGGGAATCAGTTCAAGGCAGACGGCGATTGACGGCAGGAGGATGACGTACACCTCGGGGTGGCCGAGCAACCAGAATAGGTTCTCGTAGAGCCAGACGCTTCCACCTTCAACGGGATTGAAGAACGAGGTGCCGAAGATGCGATCGGACAGGGCCAAGATCTGCGAATACTGATAGAACGGGAATGCGTAAAGTCCCATCAGCGCTGCACCGAAGATTCCATACACCAGCACAGGTGTGCGCGCCCACGTCATTCCCTTGGCGCGCATGCGCAGGATCGTGGTCATCAGGTTCACCGACGCGATACCCGTGGAGATTGCGAACACGATGATGGTGATCTGGTAGCCGATCATCCCGGGAGGTGACTGGCTGGCAAGCGGCTGATAGACCGACCAGCCGTCGCGGATGCCACCGGCGAACATTGACGCCACCAAACAGGGGACAGCCGCCGCCAACAACCAGAAGCTCAACGCATTGAGGCGGGGGAATGCCATGTCGCGCGCACCGATCATGATCGGGACGATGAAGTTCCCCACCGGGCCGGAGATGGCGATGATCATCGCGATGATCATGGCGATGCCGTGGGTGCCGATGAGGGTGTTGTAAGAGTCGGGGGAGAATACCCCTGCCCACGTGACGCCGAGTTCGGTGCGGATCAACATGGCGAGCAGGCCACCGAGGCCGATGATGACCATGAATCCGACGAGGTACTGGATGCCCACGACCTTGTGATCGGTGGTGTAGCGGAAGTAGCGCCCCACCCCCATGTCCTTGCCCGCCAAGTACTCGGCGTCGGCGTGGGTGAGATCACGGCCCATGAGCCACCGGAAGGGCCCGATGAAGGCGCCGATGCCGATCATGAACCCGAGTACCCACCCGATGAGAATCGCGAGGAAGCCAACGTCCGGCAGCACGGGCGCGAACGTGGCGCCGGTGGCCCCCGAGGGGACCAGCCTGTTTGCGAGGAAACCGAAGATGGTTGCGAGGACCAGACCGAGGATCACGGCGGTCACGACGTTGAAGTGTCGGATCATTCCGCCCGGCTTGCCGTGCTGTGCCGGCTGGGGGACCGAATGCTGTTGGACCACTGTAGCGCTGCTCATGAGGTCTTCCCTCCGCCCATCTCGCGCATCGCGGCCGCGAAGACCTCCTTGGGGAGGACCTCGATCGTGGTTTCCATATACGCGTGATGCAGCCCGCACAGTTCTGCGCAGCGCACGTTGAAGACGCCGGCCTTGGTCGGAGTTACGCCCGTCTGGGTGGCGGCCCCGGGGTTGGCGTCGATCTTGACCCCGAGCTCGACGGCCCAGAAGTTGTGGATGACATCTTTCGAGGTCACGTTGAAGTACACCGGGCGGTCCTTCTCAAGATAGAGGACAGGGGTGGTCGCCCCGTCGTAACCCGGGTATTCGAAGGTCCACACCCACTGCTGGCCGGTGACGTTGACGATCAGGGGTTGTTCGTCACCGGGTTGTTGATCCGCAGGGATGGTTCCGTAGGAGTTCGCCGTGATCGCCGCGAGTTCGATCATCCCCCACACCACGAGGAAGAAGGCCAGCACGCTCGAGACGACCGTCCACATGATCGTGCCGGTGCGGTTCGTGCGGATGGCAGGGCTCTCCTGCATCGGTGGATCGTCGGACGAGATCCGCTTCCAACCCAGCAGGCTATAGACCAGGACGGCGAAGACGAAGGCGGTCATGGGAATGGAGACGATCGTGAACCAGAAGACGGTCTTCTCGATCTCCTCCATGATCGGGGACGCCGGCGCACCCGTCTGATTCATCGCGGCGAGGATCAACCAGGCCAACGGCAGAAGGACGAATCCGATGACGACGGTAAGAATCAGGATGGCGCGGGCGTACGGGCGGCTCACCCACTCGCGAATGCGACCTGTGGCGGCCGGACGATTGGTCGGGGCCTCGGGTTCATCGCTGTCGAACAGGGTTTGATGGGCCATCACACGACCTCGAACGTTCCGGCCATCCAGCCACGGGTCTGCATGGCGCCGCCGAACTCCTGGTAGAGGTCACCGCAGGGAAACTCGCAGTTCCACACGTAGGTGCCAGCCTCACCGGTGATGAACGTGACGGAGATTTCCTGCGGGGTCACCGGATAGCCGTTCGAGTCTGTCTTGACGTTCGAGGGAACCATCGGGAGTGGAACGGACAGGAAGAGGTTGGGCTGGCCGCTCTCTGGGTACTGGTGAACGGTGAAGGTGTGGCCGACCGAGGCTTGATCAATCTCGGTCACTTTCTTGCCATTCACCGTCATGGTCCCGTCGATGGAGCCATGAACCTTGGCGAAGAAGGGGTTGTAGATCTGGCCGCCGCCGTCGTACTGGCGGAAGTGGATGGTGACAGCGGAATTGGCGGGAACTCGGATGCTGGTCGACGGGTGGTAAAAGGGCTGCCCGGAGAGTGACGCAGCGAGCAGTCGGGGTTCCTTTGGTGGCGCGACGGCCGGGGAACTGTTCGGGTAGACCGTCATCTCGAGCTCGTAGTGCGGGAGTTCACCCTGCGGGGTGTCGAGAGTGCCCGCAGCCTTGACCTCTAGTGGCGGAGGTTCCTCACCGCGGACGATCTGCCAAGCCGCGACACCCGCCACCAGTCCGACACCGAGCACCAGCGTCAGAACTGTTACGAGCAGTCGCTTCACCTACGGCCCTCCTTGTGGCTCCGTCGCGACCCTAGTCCCGTTGCCCCTCCGTGAGGCTCGAAACGCACATTTCGGACCATGAATTCCTCGACCGCTTACCCTGACGACGTGATCCTGGTGCCAGGTGGCTACCCGTTCTGGCAGGAGAACCTCTTCCTCGCAGCGAACATCGTGGTGATCGGCGTGCTCTACGCCTGGGGCGTCCTCCGAGTTCGGCACACAACCGGCTGGAAAGGGGCAGCCACGGTCTCGTTCTATTCCGGGCTCGGGACTCTGCTCTTCGCCGCGATCGGCCCGCCGATGGCATGGGCGCACGTCTTTTTCTGGCCGCACATGGTCCAGCACCTGTTGATCATGATGATCGCAGTTCCACTCATGGTGCTGGGGAATCCGATCACCCTCGCGATACGCGCGTCGAGTCCCACCCTCCGCAGGTCACTCGTGCAGGTCCTCCGGAGTCGTCCGGTACGCATCCTGACGAATTCCGTCCTCACCTGGCTTCTCTTCGCCGGAACGCTGATCATCACCCATATTCCGGCGGTGATGGAGTGGAGCCTCGAATCCCACCACGCGATGCACCTGTTCATCTTCCCGCTCTACACGGTGGTGGCATTCCTCTTCTACCTGCCTCTCATCGGGCACAACATGCTTCCCGATCGCCCGAAACCCAGCATTCGAGTGGCCAGTCTCGGCTTGATGATGGTTCCCGAGACTTTGCTGGGAATGGTGATCCATTTTTCGCCCGTGCCTCTCTACCCGAGTTACGCGTTGACCACGAGCACCCTCGGTGCCGATCCACTCGTCGATCAGAAGTTTGCGGGAGCCCTGGCATGGGCGCTCACCATGGTCATCGATGGTCTGTGGACGATGCTCGCCGCGTGGGAATGGTTCCGTGATCAGGAGCGCACAGTAGAACGTGAGGAAGCCATCCATGTCTAGGACGTGGAGGTCGGCGGCGGTAATCGTCTGCGGACCTCTGTTGCTCGTCGGCTGCGCGTCCGGGGGTGTTCTCGACGCAAGTCGCGAGGACTTGATTCCGGTTCAGGCGGGTGTCCTTCCGGATCGAGACATTGAGACGCGCATCATTCCCGCCGAGGATCGCGGGGAACCCTTGAGTCTCCTGGGTCAGGACACCGAAGGCACGATGATCGACACCGTGGATCTTCGCGGGCAACCACTCGTGATCAACGCGTGGGCTTCGTGGTGTGCTCCGTGCCTCGAGGAAGCGCCGATCCTTACAGCGGCGGCAAATGATCCGCGGACACAGGCGCAATTCCTTGGATTGCGCGTCATGGATGACATGGGCGAAGCACCTCCCGCGCTCGCGGAACTTCCCTTCACGAGCCTGCTCGACAGGGATGGTGCGCTTCTCGTCTCGATTCCCGGGGTTCCACCGCGCGCCATTCCCAGCACGACGGTTCTTGACGCTGAGGGGCGAATCGCCGCACAGCGCATCGGCCCACTCACTCCTGAGATCCTCACGGAGATGGTCACCGCGGCTTCTCAGTGAGTCACGCAGTCCTCGGGTGTCGCGAGGCCTGCCACAGCATTCGAAGTCCGACGATGGTGAGAACGATCGCGAAAGCAGTGCGAAGCACTGGCGCACTCAGCCAGAGCGCAAGAGCGGCACCGACGATCCCGCCCGGAATCGCGCCGATGCCGAAGCGTGTTCCGCTGCGCCAGTCGGTGAGTCCCGGCCTCGTGAGTCGGATTGCACCGATGAGCGCGATCGGTCCCATGACGGCGAGGGACGTTCCGGCGGCGAGTTGCTGAGGGTAGCCGAAGAAGGCCACCAGGATCGGAATCAGAATGATGCCCCCACCGATGCCGAAGAGGGCGGAGAGCAGTCCCATCGCAACGCCGCTCGCGATATACGCCGCCACGGTCCAGTCGAGTCCGGCGGGGATGTCACCCGTTGGTTCGACATGCACGAGGAGTCGGACCGCGGCGAGGACCATCAGGATTCCGAACCCTGCCTGCAGGACTTTGTTGGCGCTCCGCGTCACCACGTAGGAGCCGAGCAGTGATCCACCGATTCCACCGACGAGGATCGACACGGCCGGCAACCACGCGACCTGACCGCCGATCGCATAGGTGATCGCAGCAGCGACGGCGGCCATCATGACCATCACGAGGCTCGTGGCCTGGGCCTTCTTCTGCTCGACTTGGAAACCGAGAACTTGGATCGGGACGAGCAAAATTCCGCCGCCCACGCCGAAGATTCCGGAGAAAGTGCCCGTACCGAAACCGATGGAGAGGTCACGTGGCAGGGGCCGCACGGCCTCAGGCTACGGGCGGGTCAGCGCGGGGAGGTGGCCACGGACACGAAGTCGATCTTGTCCCGCACGCCGCAGTCCGGACAGCACCAGGTGTCCGGGACCTGGGACCACGGGGTCCCTGCCGGGAAACCCTCGCGCACATCGCCGACACGCTCGTCGAAGGTGTAGCCGCAGCTGGGACACATATAGGTAGGTGAGGCACCCTGGCTGGGCAGTGGCGCGTCCGAGGTCTCGGCCTCCTGCGCGTCGGGGGCAGGCCAGCGTTCAAGAATGCGAGTTCGTGCGTGGGGTGCGATGTTCGCCCGCGTCATATCCCCGTCGAAGTGCGCAGCCACCAGCGGATCCATCACCCGCATCCAGGCTGGAGGGATGAGGGCGAGCAGGATCATGCCGGCGTACCCAGTGGGCAAGACAGGGGAGAGTTCGTAGTCGCGCAGCGCCTGATACCGGCGGGTGGGTTGCGCATGGTGGTCACTATGGCGCTGCAGGTGGTAGAGCAGCACGTTGGTCGCCAGATTGTTCGAGTTCCAGCTGTGTGTGGGGTCGACACGCTCGTAGCGACGGCGATCCGGAGGACCGACCTTCTGGCGCAGCATCCCGTAGTGCTCGAGGTAGTTCACCGCCTCGAGCAGTGTGATCGCGACGAGTGCCTGCAGACCGAGGAAGGGAGCGATGCCGATGCCCAACCAGATGACCATGCCCGCCCACAAGGCGAGAGTCATGAGCCAGGAATTGAGAACATCGTTTCCGATGCGGAAGGGACTCTGGTTGCGCCGGGCAAAGCGACGCTTCTCCAGGTTCCATGCACTGCGGAGTGAACCGAACACCGTGCGCGGCCAGTACCGGTAGAAGCTCTCCCCCACCCTGCTGCTCGCCGGATCCTCGGGGGTGGCCACACGCACGTGGTGACCGCGGTTGTGCTCGATATAGAAGTGGCCGTACCCGCTTTGCGCGAGCGCGATCTTCGACAGCCACCGTTCGTTCGCTTCCTTCTTATGGCCCAGTTCGTGGGCGGTGTTGATACCGAGCCCGCCGATGAATCCCACGGTGACAGTGAGGCCGACCTGCTCCCAGGTGCTGAGGTCACCACGTGCGATGAACCAGAACGCGGTGGCGAATCCCGCGTACTGCAGCGGCAGGAAGAGGTAGGTGATCCATCGGTAGTAGCGGTCGCGCTCGAGTGCCTCGATCACGTCGTCGGAGGGATTGGATCGATCGAGTCCGGTGAGGACGTCGATGACTGGGACAAGCCCCAGGATCACGAGCGGGCCAAGCCACAACCAGACCGCCATGTCGGTGAGGGTGAACAGGCCGATGGCGAGGAAGGGCAGCAGGGGCATGAGTAACGCGACAAGCCAGAGGTACCGCTTGTGGTCGCGCCAGGTCTCCATCACACTCCCTCGAGTCAGAGCACTGTACCGAGGGAATGACGAACCTTCTCGACATGCGTAGGGCCCGACCCCTGTGCGGAGCCGGGCCCTGCACGAGGATCTAGCCGCGAATCTCCTTGGTGACAGCACGCTCGGCCGTCTTCAACTTGATGTAGGTCGAGGAGGAGGAGTTCCACATCAACCAGAGGACGACGACCTGGATCGCGAGTCGGATGATGCCCCCAAGGACATCCCCGCCGAATATCTGGGTGACCTCGCTGATCACGGCGAGCACCGCGAATACCGAGATCACGATGCGTGCCCAGCTGTGACCGCGGGCGAGGGAGAAGGCGATGATCGCCGCCACGACGGCCACACCGGTGCCAAGCAGGCTGACGAACAGTCCCACGACCGAGGGATCCGCGGCGAGAGCACTGATCGCCACGATGACCGAGAGGACTACATAAATCCATACGAGGAGGACCGCAAGGGTCAGGGTGAATGGTCTGCGCATGCCGACACGCTAGTGAGAAATCAGCTCCGTGGGGAGCACTCAGCACTTATTGGGGCAACTTTCGGAAGATCGGGCGTGGAACCGCCTTGACCGCGGTCATTAGGAACCGCAAGGGGCCGGGTGCGTACACCGTGTGTTTGCCCTTGCGCAGGCCGGCGACGATGACCCGGGCCACCTCCTCCGGATCGGAGGTCATCGGCGCCTCAGGAAGACCGGCACTCATCCGCGTCCGGACCATGCCCGGGCGGACGACGAGCACGCTGGCACCCGATCCAGCGAGGGCATCCCCCAATCCCTGCGCGAACGCATCGAGCCCCGCCTTCGTCGATCCGTAGACATAGTTCGAGCGCCGCGCCCGGTCGCCCGCGACACTTGAGAGCACAACAAGGTGCCCGTGACCCTGGCCGCGCAACCTCCGGGCGACGTGCAAGCCCACGCTCACCGCACCGGTGTAGTTGACCGTGGCGATCTCGACCGCGAGTGCCGGATCTGCCTCGACCTGCATCTGGTCGCCGAGGACGCCGAACGCGAGGATCACGATGTCGATATCGCCCGCATCGAAGATTCCGTCGATGACCTGCTTGTGGGATGCGGTGTTCGCCGCGTCGAAGTCGGCGGTCATGACCCCCGCCACACCGGCGCCGGTGAGTCGTTGAGCGGCAGCATCGAGCGCGGGTCCGGGGCGCCCCGCGAGGACTACCCGGCGTAGGCGTGCCCGCGGAAGCGCGAGCACGGTGGCGTTCGCGATCTCACTACTTCCCCCAAGGACGAGGACGGACTGCGGGTCACCCAGAGCGTCGATCACAGTTCCAGTCTCCTCGCCAGATCCGAGGTGAACACCCGATCGGGGTCCATCCGATTTCGAACAGCCTGCCACTCGGTAAGTCGCGGGTAGGTGCGCCGCACCATCTCGGGGGATTGGCGCGAATCTTTCGCGAAGTAGAGCCGGCCACCCGCCTGCGCGACCAGTTCGTCGAGTTCGTCGAGAACGCGGTCGAGTCCCTCGACGCGCGCCGGCACATCCGCAGCCAGCGTCCATCCCGGCATCGGGAAGGACAGTGGTGCTGGGTTGCTGGGACCGAAGCGCTTGAGCACGGTGAGGAAGCTCGGTGCACCGACACGCGCGAGCTTCTCCAGCGACGTGCGCACCACCTCGGCACCGGAGTCGGGGACCACGAACTGGTACTGCAGGAAACCCCGGGGTCCATAGACGCGGTTCCACTCCTGCACACCGTCAAGTGGGTGGAAGAAGGCCGCGATGCTCTGCACCTCATCTGCGCGCTGGCGCGGATGCTTGCGAAACCAGGCTTCGTTGAATGCCCGGACGGTGAGGGTGTTGAGCAGTCCCGAGGGAATAAGGGACGGGGCCGTGATCCGCACTGCCGGGTCGTAATCGCGCATGGACGCGCGCTTGCCTGCCGGGAGTTGGTCTGCGCGCGCATGGTCACCGCGGGTAATCACTCCGCGGCCCGAGGCTGCAACGGAATCGATCCACGCGACGCTGTAGCGATAGTCGCTGTCCCGGGCCAGCATCCGGGCCATGACGTCGTCGAGATCGGTCCCGCGTTCGGTGTCGACACTGATGAGCGACGTCTCGATCGGAATCACGTCGAACGTGGCACTCACGATGATCCCGGTCAGCCCCATGCCACCCACCGTGGCCCAGAACTCTTCCGGTGTGGTCTCCGGCGTCAGAGTCAGCAGCCGACCATCGCCGGTGAGCAGGTCGAGTGCGCGCACATGGGCACCGAAACTCCCGCTTCCATGGTGGTTCTTGCCGTGGATATCGGCAGCGATGGCTCCACCTACCGTGACCATCCGAGTCCCCGGGGTCACGGGGACGAAGAATCCCCGCGGCACGATCGCCCGGAGGATCGCGTCGAGACTTGCGCCGCCATCCGCGCGCACAGTCGCGGTCGTCTCATCCAGGGAGAAGCCCTTGACCCCGGTCATGTCGATGACCGTCGCGCCACCCGACTGCGCCGCATCGCCGTACGAGCGGCCGAGACCGCGAGCAAGCACCCCGCGAGGTGACCGTCGATCGAGTGCGACCGTGATGTCCGTGATGTCGACGGGCCTGGCAACGCGGGCACGCGACGGGGAAGTGCGTCCCCACCCGGTAAGTAGCTCCTCGTCCGCCGACGGGACGAGTGGCGATACGGAGTTCACAGGCCCAGCGCTCCGAGCCCGAACATGACGACCCAGATCACACCGAGGAGAAGCAGCACGCGGTCACCGAGTGCGGCGTCTTCCGGCGCCTCCGCCTCACCGCGATCGATGTCGACCGCGTAACGCAGAATCGCGAGCACGAAGGGCACCACACTCCACTGCGCCCAAGGAAAAGACGAGGGTGTCTGAGCAACGTCGAATGCCCAGAGGCAGTACGCCGTGATGGTGACCGCCGCGGACACCGCCCACACGAAACGCAGGTATCCGGGGGTGTAGCCGGCGAGGCTGCGGCGTGGAGCAGCGTCGTCACCGTCGCGTCGCGCACGTTCGAGTTCGCTGAACCTCTTGCCGGCCGCCATGAAGAGTGAGCCGAATCCGGCGACGATGAGGAACCACTGGGAGATCGGCAGGTCCGACGCTGCACCACCAGCGATGGCACGCAAGAGGAAACCCATGGCGAGCAAGGCGAGTTCAACAACCGGTTCGTGCTTGAGCAACAGTGAGTAGATCAGTGTGGTCGCTGCGTACGCGGCCACAACTCCCGCGAGCGCCGGCTGTATCCACCACGACATCGCGAGTGCTACTACTGCGAACACGATCGCCGTGACGACCGCCGTAGTAGTCGAGAGACGGCCGGAGGCGATCGCACGGTGTTGCTTTTTCGGGTGGGCACGGTCGGCTTCGACGTCGCGTACGTCGTTGACCAAGTACGTCGCCGAGGAGATCAGGCAGAAGGCAACGAAAGCACCGATGGATGGAAGGAGGATGTCGGGCTCGAAGAGTCGCCCTGCACCCAGCGGAGCGGCGAACACGAGGACGTTCTTCGCCCACTGACGCGGGCGAAGGGCACTCAGCCACGCGTTCATGGACGCTCCGCGTACCGACCGGGTTCGGTGTCAGCGATGATGCGCGCGATTTGCGGTACGACCAGGAACCACGTGATGATGTGCGGGATGGTCAACCAGATCCGCGTCGACCACTCGACGGGTTGTGAGAGCGGGCTGATGCACGAGAGTGCGGCGATCAGGGTTCCGACCCAGAAGACGATGCGTCCGGCGAACCGCACCCCGCGCAGGAATCCGGCGAGCAGGGCGCCGGCGATCGCCGATCCCAGCGGGATCACGACCACGAGAACCCAGGGCACGACCTCGGGGATGCCACCGAGCACCACCTGCATGGGGACGCCGATACCGCGGGCCAGGCCGTAGACGGCCAGGCTCAGCAGCGCAGACCAGGCCCCCGTGACCAGGCCGGCGTAGGCGAGGTTCCGGAAGGTCGGCTGGGCCGAGGTCGGCGGGGGAACGGGGGTGACGGATTGGGCCCACGCCACCCGCGACATGCAGGCATTGTTCCCTGTCCCCTTGCATTGCGCCCGGAAGGAGGGCATCATAAGTTACTGGCCAGTAACTTAGCCCGATGAGGATGCCATGAGCCATTACAAGAGCAACGTCCGCGATCTCGAATTCAACCTGTTCGAGGTGTTCGGTGCCGGGGAACGCATGGGCACCGGCCCGTTCGCCGACATGGATGAGGAGACCGCCCGCGGCATCCTCGAAGAGGTCAACCGACTCGCCGTCGGCCCCCTCGCCGAATCCTTCGAGGACGCAGACCGCAATCCTCCGGTCTACGACCCGGAAACGAAGTCCGTGACGATGCCGGAGGGCTTCAAGAAGAGCTTCCGCGCACTCATGGAATCCGAGTGGTGGCGGTTGGACCTCCCGCAGCACATCGGTGGCGCTGGTGCACCGCCCTCCCTGCGCTGGGCCGCGAGCGAACTCATGCTCGGTGCGAACCCGGGAGCGTTCCTGTTCATGTCCGGCCCGAACTTCGCCGCCGTTATCGACGGGCTGGGAACAGACGAGCAGAAGAAGTTCGCCGCGCTCATGATCGACAAGGGGTGGGGCGCCACGATGGTGCTCACCGAGCCCGATGCCGGATCCGATGTCGGTGCCGGCCGCGCGAAGGCATTCGACAACGGTGACGGCACCTGGCGCATCGAAGGCGTGAAGCGCTTCATCACCTCGGCCGAGCACGACATGGCCGACAACATCGTGCATCTCGTGCTCGCCCGGCCGGAAGGTGCCGGGCCCGGCACGAAGGGTCTCTCACTCTTCATCGTGCCGAAGTACCACGTCGATGTGGAGACGGGTGAACTCGGCGCGCGTAACGGCGTCTACGCCACGAACGTAGAGAAGAAGATGGGCCTGAAGGCCTCCACCACATGCGAGATGACCTTCGGTGAGAAGGAGCCGGCCACCGGCTGGCTGCTCGGCGAGGTCCACGACGGCATCGCGCAAATGTTCAAGGTCATCGAATACGCGCGCATGATGGTCGGCACGAAGGCCATCGCGGCACTATCCACGGGATATCTGAACGCCCTCGATTACGCGAAGACTCGCGTGCAGGGACCAGACCTGACGAAGATGCTGGACAAGGCCTCCCCGCGCGTCACGATCATGCACCACCCCGATGTCCGACGCAGTCTGATGCTGCAGAAGTCCTACGCGGAAGGGCTGCGGGCACTCGTCGCCTACACCGCCTACTGGCAGGACCTGGTTCAGATGGCGCAGGCGGGCGTGCCGGATATCGATCTCGACATGGCCGAGCGGATGAACGATCTTCTGCTTCCCCTCGTCAAAGGTGTGGGCTCGGAGCGCAGCTACGAGATGCTCGCGGTGGCGCTGCAGACCTACGGTGGTTCGGGCTACCTGCAGGACTACCCGATCGAGCAGTACATCCGCGACGCCAAGATCGACACCCTCTACGAAGGCACCACCGCGATCCAGGGTCTCGACTTCTTCTTCCGCAAGATGGTGCGCGATCAGTTCCGGGCGATCACCTACCTCGCGAGCCAGATCACCGAGACCGTGAAGGGTGACGAGGGCAACGGGCAACTCGCCACCGAGCGCGAGTTGCTCGGCAAGGCACTCGAGGATGTCCAGGGGATCGTCGGTGTCATGGGCCAGTGGGCGATGGCATCGCAGCAGAACCCCGAGGAGGTCTACAAGGTCGGCCTGAACAGCACGCGTCTTCTCATGGCAACCGGCGACCTGGTCATCGGGTGGCTGCTCGTGCGCCAGGCCGAGGTGGCCCTCGCCGCTCTGGCCGCCGGACCTTCGCCGCGCGATAAGGCGTTCTACGAGGGCAAGGTGGAGACAGCGCGGTGGTTCACGCGCAACCGCCTCCCGCTGCTCTCGGCTGAGCGCACCATCGCGGAGGCCACCGCCGGCGAGATCATGGACTTGCCGGAGGAAGCCTTCTAGCCAAAGAGGCGTCACACCGTCGCCGGTGAAAGGATCGCGACATGGTGTCCGCGAACTCGGGAGGAAGTTCGGAGCTTCCGCTCCTACTCCTGGAGTTCGGCCTTCTCTTGATTGCCTTGGGCATCATCGCCCGCATTGCACGCAGGTTCGACCTCTCCGCAGTGCCGTTTTATCTTCTCGCTGGCCTCCTCTTCGGCGAAGGAGGCATCTACGGCATCGAGTCGACGAACACCATCGTCCCGACGCTTGCTGAACTTGGGGTACTCCTCCTGCTGCTTCTTCTCGGACTCGAGTACTCGGGTCGTGAATTGGCTGAGACCGCACGTCAACAGTCGAAGTCGGGCCTCATCGATCTCGTGGCGAATGGGGCTCCCGGCGCCGTTGCTGGATTCCTTCTCGGGTGGGGTGTTCCCGGGGCCCTCGCCCTCGGGGGCGTCACCTACATCTCGTCCTCGGGCATCGTGAGTCAGGTTGTCCGGGACCTGCGCTGGCGCCGCAATCCAGAGACGCGTCCGGTCGTGAGCGTGCTCGTCCTCGAGGACCTGGTGATGGCGCCCTACCTTCCCATCCTGACCGTCGTCCTGACCGGGACCGGACTGCTCACCGGTCTTATCAGCGTCGGGGTAGCGCTTCTCGTCGTGGCAGCTGTCATCGTGATAACGATTCGACGCGAAGACCACTTCCGGCGCATCCTCCGGTCGGACGAACCGGTCGGCCTGCTCCTCGTGGTGTTCGGATCAGCCGTCGCAGCGGCCGGCTTGGCCGGCTTGATCAACTTCTCGCCGGCGGTCGCGGCGTTCCTCGTCGGGTTGCTCCTCACCGGCGAAGTAGCGGAAGTCGCCCGCCGCCGACTCGATCCGCTTCGTGAGATGCTCGCCGCAATCTTCTTCGTGTACTTCGGCCTCTCCACCGATCTTGCGGCACTGCCCGAGATGCTCGTGCCCGCAATTCTTCTCGCAATCGTGACGATTGGGACCAAGTTCCTCACCGGATGGTTCGCCGCCCGCACCGTGCGTGGTGGAACGATTTCCCGCCTTCGCGCGGGTGCTCTGTTGAGTGCCCGCGGCGAATTCAGTGTGATCATCGCCGGACTCGTTGCGGTAAGCGGAGTGCTCCCCCCGACCTTCGAGGCGCTGGTCGCGGCCTACGTATTGATCACCGCGGGCATTGCCCCGATCATCGCACGATTCGTCGAACCGCTCGGCTGGTGGTGGGATCAACGTCCACGCAACGTACCCTCATCATCATGAAGCGCATTGCGACGCTCTCCGCCGCAGTAGTTGTTTCGATGCTTGTGGCTCCCGGGGTGCGAGCCCACAGCGATCTCGTAGGGACGACTCCTGCGGACGGCGCCGTGATCGCTGAGGCGCCTGCGTCCATCACGCTGCAATTCAACGAGGAGCCGCTGGACTCCCTGGTGGACGTGGTCATCACGGATGCCGAGGGTGACGTCGTGGCGATGGACGCGGCCGAGGCGGCGGGCACGGACGTGCTCGTGCCCTGGCCAGGATCACTCGGTGCGGGCGATTACACGGTTGCCTACCGCGTGGTCTCCGCCGATGGTCACCCCGTGACGGGAACCTTCACCTTCACCTATACCGGTGGAGCATCCACGGACACACTCCCCGTGATCGATCAGGCTGCGGCCGCGGACGTGCTCGCGGACGTTGAGCAGCCGAGCACGAATCTCCCACTCATCCTCGGGATCACTGCGTTGGTCGTCGCGGCGATCGCGATCGTCCTGGTGCGGAGACGCGCACGGCGATGAGGACCACGGTGCACTCGGGGACCACCCGCGCGATGCGCGGACCGATCACCCTTGTCTCCGCAGCTCTGCTCGCGCTCGCTGTCTCCTCCGCCGGGGTGGGTCTCGTGCTCGCCGGCGGTGCGTACTCGGAGCCACCGGCCGGACTCCCCGACGCAGGGCCGTTTGTGGTGTGGGGGGCGTCGATCCTGCGCGTGCTGACCGACGCGGCCGCGGTGGCCACCATCGGCTTCCTCCTCTCCGCAGCGTTCCTGACGCCCTCGGGGAAGAACGGGGTCATCTCGCGCGAGGGCCGCAAAGACGTGGTGCGGGCAAGTTGGGCAGCGTTCTGCTGGGCCGTGTGTGCACTCGCGCAACTATTTCTGGTGCTCGCCGAGGTGCTAGGCCTCCCCCTCGCCCAGGCTGTGGATCCGGCGGTGGTCTCGACGTATGCGAACGAACTTCCGATCACGCGTGCACTCCTGGCGATGGTGCTCCTCGCGGTGATCGTCGGTGTCGCAGGGCTCACCACATCAACATCGGGTGCCGCGGCGTCCTGGCTGGTGGTTGCGGTGCTCGCAGCGGTTCTCCCAGCCTTGGCAGGACACGCGGCAGGACTCGGCGACCACGAGTTGGCGGTCACGGCAGGGGTGGCCCACGTGATCGCGGCCGTGCTCTGGATCGGCGGCCTGATCGCCCTCACCACACATGCGCTACGCCGCGACATTCCGCTACGCCGCGCGGTGCAGCGCTTCTCTCCGATCGCGCTGATCGCCATCGTGCTGCTCGCGGTCAGTGGACTCGCGAACGCCTACACCCGCCTCGATGGACCCGCACAACTCCTGACAACCGGATACGGCCAGGTCACCCTGATGAAGGTGGGTCTGCTCGTGGGACTCGGTGTGATCGGGTATGTGATGCGGGCTCGGGTCATGCCATCCCTCGACTCCGCGAGTCGGCTCTCCGCATTCGCACGCGTCGCGGGAATCGAGCTCACCATCATGGCGATGGCGATCGGTTTGGGGGTGGCTCTGGCGACGAGCCCATATCCGCGGGAGGAACTCTCCCTCCCAACCTACGGTGAGAATCTCCTCGGCTTCGCATATCCGCCGCCTCCCACCATCGAGGCGGTGGCTTTCGGAGGACGGATCGACCCGTTGTTCCTGACGCTCAGCCTGGTTGCAGCCGCGCTCTACGTCATCGGCTACGTGCGCGTCCGCACGCGCGGGGACTCCTGGCCCGTGATGCGACTCGTCTGCTGGCTCGGTGGCATCTCGATCGTCATCTGGTGCACGAACGCCGGCATCTCCACCTATGCGATGGTGTCGGTGGGACTTCACATGGTGCAGCACATGACGCTGACCATGCTCGCTCCGATCCTGCTGGTGCTCGGCGCACCCGCGACCCTTGCGCTGCGGGCATTGAAGCCGTCGAAGGGGAACGAACGCGGCCCACGCGAATGGCTGGTGTGGTTCCTGCACAGTCCGATCACGCGCGTTCTCACGAACCCCTTCTACGTCTTCCTCGTCTACGTCATCGGTCTCTACGGCCTGTATTTCACGCCCGCATTTGGCTGGCTGATGGGATCGCACGTCGGGCACGTGATCATGCAGACGCATTTCCTGATCAGCGGTTACCTCTTCTACTGGGTCCTGATCGGTATCGATCCGCGTCCAAAGCCCCTGCCGTACTGGGGCCGCATGATGCTGCTCCTGCTTGCTCTCAGCGTCCACGGATTCTTCGCCGTCATCATGATGATGGGCAGTACCCCGATGGCCGTCGAGTGGTTCGGCCTGGTGCGCCCCGACTGGGTCACCGATCCCTTGCAGGACACCCTGCTCGGCGGCCAGGTGGCCTGGGGGCTCTCGGAGATCCCGACCCTGATCGTGCTGATCGTGATCGCCGTGCAGTGGGCGCGCAGTGACGAGCGGGACGCGACCCGACGCGACCGTCAGGCCGATCGTGATGACGATGCCGAACTGCGCGCTTACAACGCCCATCTCGCGCAACTTTCAAAGCGGAGTGAGTAGGTGAGGATCGCCGTCGCAGTTCTACTCCTCGCGCTCACAGGCACGGGCACCGCACATGCATCTGATCTGAGCTTCGATCCCGCACTCGTCGGAGATGCTCGCCAGGTAATCGTGGTGACGGCCGATTCCTGGCGTTCGACCGAGGGCACCCTCCTCGCCTACGAGCGCACCGGTCAGGGGTGGCGCGTGGTGCAGCCGGAGGTGCGCGCCCAACTCGGCTCAGGGGGAATGGTGCGTGGTGATCGCCGCCGTCAGGGATCGGGGGCCACACCAACGGGTGTGTACGACATCGTCAGTGCCTTCGGCCGCAAGCCGAACCCTGGAACCGCTGTGGAGTACCGCCAGGTCGATCGCGACGACGCCTGGACCTACAACCCCCGCGTGCCTGAGACGTACAACATCTACCAGGACGTCGATCGATCCTGGAAGTCCTACGGCCGCTACGTCGAGGAGTTGTGGGATATGGGGATGCAGTACGACTATGTCGCGGTGTTGGACTTCAACCTCCCACGTGGCCCCATCACCAGGAACGCACGCGGGGTGCGGGTGACCGACAAGCCGGGGAGCCTCCAGCGTGGCGGGGGAATCTTCCTGCACGTCGATAACGGGAACAAGACCGCCGGCTGCATCGCCGTCGAGAAGTCCGTGATGCGTGGGCTCATGACGTGGCTCGATCCGGAGCTGTCCCCCGCGATCGTGATCCGGGTCGACTAGAACTCGACGATGTCGCGTAGCGCCGGAAATTCCGCCCGCCAGTCAGGTCCCGCGTCCGGATCGATCTCTGCCCGGATGACCTGGGCACCCTCTCCAGCGCGGACCAGGGTGGTGCCCATCGGATCGATCACCACGGAGTGGCCACCGAGTGCAAGGCCGTTCTGGTCTCCGACCTGATTGCACGCCACCACCCATGCTTGGTTCTCGATGGCACGCGCTGGCAGAAGCGCATCCCAGTGACCGATACGTTTCGTGGGCCACCCCGAGGCGATGAGGAACGCTCCGGCCCCTGCCTGGGTCATCGCGCGGAACATCTCGGGGAATCGCAGGTCGTAACACGTCGCAATCCCGGTGAGACCTAAGGGGGTCTCGACCATGACCAGTTCGGTGCCTGGTGTCATGGTCTCGTGCTCTCCGGCGTAGGTGAAGACGTGGATCTTTCGGTAGAACGCGACCAATTCCCCGGATGGGTCGAACAGGATGCTGGTGTTGTGCAGCAGGTCTCCGGCTCGCTCACAGAAGGATCCGCCGTGTAACCAGATTCCGTGCTTGCGCGCAAGGGTGGCGAGTGCTGTCGCCAGGGGGCCGTCGAGGGTCTGGGCGTGTTCGCGCGCGGAAGCGAGGTCAAAGGCAGTGATGTTCCACAGCTCGGGGAGCACCATCACATCGGTGTCGTGCGCCTCGCGCTCGATGAGGCCGAGCACCCGCTCGACCCGATGCGCCACAGATTCCGACGTCGAACAGTCGACCTGCAGGATTGTCACTCCGACCACGGGGGAACGCTATCCGGCTAGCATCCCGATGTGAGTGAGAGCGTGCAGATCTGGCGCACATCCCTGGACGACTTCATCGCTCTGGTGGAGCCACTTGACGACAGCGCCTGGGCACAGCCAACCCCGTGCCCGGGTTGGACGGTGGGCGACGTCGTCGCACACGTCATCGATCTTGAGGCTCACTTCACTGGTGATCCACGTCCCGATCATCTACCCGACTGGGGAGAACTCCCCCACGTGTCGACCGACATGCAGCAATTCATCGAGATCGGAGTCGATGCACGACGTGGTAGCCCACCAGCACAGCTGCGTGACGAACTCCGCAACGTCGCCGATCGCCGTGCCGCACAACTCCGAGACGCAGACCTGCGGCGGCCGGTGATGTGGTTCGTCGGCGAGATCCCACTGGAACGCCTCCTCGGGATGCGCGCATTCGATATTTGGACCCACGAGCAGGACATCCGCTCCGCACTCAACATCCCCGGTGGCCTCGATTCCGCCGGCGCGCTGGTGGCGTGGGACCGGATTCGCGACACGCTCCCGTTCATCTGGGGCAAGAAGGTTGGAACGACTCAGACCCTCAGGATCGTGGTCACACCCCCGGGACCGGCCGGGACCTTGACACTCGCGCCCGTCGGAGACCGCATCGGTTACGACGACTCCGCGACACCCGAGATCGAAGTCGAGCTGACCTTCGGAGATCTGGCGGCACGTGGGGCAGGTCGTATTCCAGCCGAGCAGGTGGTCGTGACGGTGACGGGCGATCAAGATTTGGCGCGACGGTTCCTGCAGGAATTGGTGTTCACACCGTAGGGTCGAAGAGCAGTTCCATCGCAGGATCCGACAAGAACTCAGCCACGCTCGCCAGGGCCCGTGAACCCAACGCCCCGTCGATCACTCGGTGATCGAAGGAGAGGGTCAACTGGACGATCGGACGGACCGCGATCTGACCATCGACCACCCAGGCACGGTCCAGGATCCGACCCATCGCCAGGATCGCGGACTGCCCCGGGGTGAGGATAGGGGTTCCACCGTCGACACCGAAAACCCCCACGTTGGTCAGCGTGATCGTTCCTCCAGTGAGATCGGTCGGTGAACTACGCCCCTCGCGCGCAATGTCGATCACCTGCTGGATCGCCCGGGCGAGTTCGACGATCGTCATCCCACCTGCGTTCTTCACGACGGGGACCAGGAGCCCGCGGGGGGTATCGGCCGCGAGTCCGAGGTGGACGTGACGGTGCACGATGATGTCCGCCCCATCGGTGGTGTCCACCCAGGTCGCATTGATCCGCGGGTATTTCTGCGCCGCACGGATCCACCCCATCGCCACGAGGGCGAGTGGGGTGATGCGCAGAGCGGCGTGCTCGGGATTGCCCCGCAGGCGCTGCACGATCTGCATGCTGCGAGACATGTCGACTTCGACCCACTCGGTCACGTGCGGTGCGGTGAACTTGCTCTGCACCATCGCCTCGGCCATCGCCCGCTGGACACCACGCACCGGAATCCGATCACCGGGCTCATCGTCGGAGACACTCGGCAGTGACGGCTCCGTTCCCAGAGCAGCGAGAACATCGGCGCGGGTCACCTCGCCGTGGGGCCCGCTCCCCATGAGTTGAGC
>Ga0194123_10001358_pt1 | contig 37515 bp, 33 predicted proteins | sample TA2MahsurfametaG_5_FD_155479 | JGI IMG/M metagenome (GOLD analysis project Ga0194123, IMG submission 155479) | Freshwater microbial communities from Lake Tanganyika, Tanzania - TA2015023 Mahale A surface | ecosystem: Environmental > Aquatic > Freshwater > Lake | place: Tanzania: Lake Tanganyika... | reverse complement strand
AGCGAGCCAAGACCGGCGCGCTGTTTTCGGCTGCCACTGCGGGGGGTGCGGCTGCGGCGGGTGCCGATGGCCATGACTGGTTCGCGCTGGGCTCGAGCCTTGGCGAGGCCTACCAGGTCGCTGACGACATTCGCGATGTCATTTCCGACCCGGCCATTTTAGGCAAACCCGTGGGTCAGGATCTGTTGCTTGGCCGGCCCAGCGCGGCGCAGGAACTGGGCCTGGACGGCGCAGTGATCCACTTTGACCGTCTGATCGATCGTGCAATCTCGAGCATTCCGCCCTGTCCGGGCGAGGCGCTGCTGCGCTCGCTGGTTCTGTCCGAGGCGCGCCGACTGGTGCCAAGTGAAGGGCCCGCGGGGGTACAAAGGCCTATGCCGGTTCAGACGGCAACGCCGGGCGATTCGCGGACAGCCTCTGTTGCCCGCACCGTGCGTGAACACTGAGCGCGCAGCGGGGTAACGCCGTGGCGAATGCACTCGTGGCCTCCTGGTCTTCGCTTCGCGATCGACTGCTTACCAGCGCGTCATTTCGGCGCCGAGTCAGTGCGATTCCGGGCCTGCGCGCAATCAGCCGCAGGCAGTCCCGGAAACTGTTCGATCTGGTGGCGGGTTTTTCCTACAGCCAGGTCCTGCTTGCCTGTGTCCGGCTTGAATTGTTCGACAAGCTCGCGCAGGGGCCGCAGTCCATCGCACAAATTGCCCAGGAATCCGCGCTGCCAGCAGAAAGCGCGGACATTCTCGTGCGGGCAGCCATCTCACTCGATCTGCTGGAGTGGCGTGGGCGCGACGCGGTGGGGCTGGGCATGCTTGGCGCAGTCATGGTCGACAACCCGGCGATTAGCGCGCTGGTTCGCCATCATCAGGCGGTCTATGAAGACCTGGCTGATCCGCTGATCACCTTGCGCGAGCCTGATCGCCCCACGCGATTACGAAATTACTGGGCCTATGCGCGTGATGGGCGGCACTTCGGCGAAAAACGGCTGGACGCCACCGATGTGCGCGACTACTCCGAGCTCATGTCAGCGTCGCAACCGCTGGTTGCCGAACAGGTGTTGCAGGCTTATGACTTCTCCCGACATCAGGTTGTGCTCGATGTGGGGGGTGGGCAGGGAACCTTTCTGAGCCACGTGGCACGCGCGCACCCGTCGCTCAAGCTGCAACTCTTCGATCTGCCAGCCGTGGCACAGCTTGCCCGCGGCCGGCTCGCCGAGGCCGGTTTTGCAAACCGGATCGAATGTATCGGCGGCAGCTTCTTCGAAGACGCGCTGCCTCAGGGCGCCGATCTGGTCACCCTGATCCGGGTGGCCTACGACCACCCCGATGACCGTGTGCTCCGAATTCTGAGTGCGATTCGCCAAGCCCTGCGTCCTCGGGGCGGCCACCTGCTCCTCGCCGAACCGCTGTCTGGAACGCCGGGTGCGCAGGCCATGGGCGATGCGTATTTCGGCCTGTATCTGCTCGCGATGGGCAAGGGGCGCGCACGCTCTGCAGCACGTCTGGCTGACCTCATGACGCAAGCCGGCTTCGCAGAGGTCCGGGCGATCCCGACCGCGCTCCCCCTTCAGACTGGAATGCTGCTTGCGCGCGTCGCGCCAGGTTGACCGCTATGCGAGAGGTGTTGACAAACCTGCTGGAAGGCATAGGATGTCAGTTCTACATGACACAATGACAGTACAAACTAACTGACACTTTGATTCGATGACGATTGCCCGATCAGCCCATGCAGTGGTGTTCGAAGGCCCGCGAAGCCTGACCCGTCGGCGGGTTGCGCTCGTCTCGCGCGGGCCTGGCGAAGTGCTGGTCCGCACGCTTTACAGCGGCATCAGCACAGGCACCGAGCGGCTCTTCTACAGCGGCGAAATGCCCGATTTTCCCGGCATGGGGTATCCGCTCGTCCCGGGTTACGAAACCGTGGGTGAGGTCCTGGAGGCCGAACCGCATTCAGGTCTGTCCGCCGGCGACCGCGTGTTTGTGCCGGGTGCCAATTGCTACAGCGATGTAAGGGGGCTATTTGGAGGCGCGTCATCCCTGGTTTACACCGCGGCGCATCGCGTGATCCGCGTCGATGCATCGCTTGGCGAAGACGCGGTCTTGTTCGCGCTCGCAGCCACTGCCTACCACGCCATCCGTCCCAGCGCGCAGGCGCCGTTACCCGAGCTCATCGTGGGGCACGGTGCACTCGGTCGCCTGCTCGCGCGCATCACGGTGGCATTGGGCGGGGCGCCACGCGTCTGGGAAACCCGCCCCGAACGACGTGACCCGGGCGCCGGTTACACGGTCTGTGATCCCGCCGACGACGAATCACGGCGCTTTGCAACCATCGTTGATGCAAGCGGCCACGGCGCTGCGCTTGAGCGCTGGGTGACGCACCTCGCGCCCCGGGGCGAACTGGTGCTGGCCGGCTTCTACACCTCCGCACTCAATTTCGATTTTGTGCCCGCCTTTTTGCGTGAGATGCGGCTTCGCGTCGCGGCGCAATGGCTGCCGCAAGACCTCGAAGCGGTTCGACATCTGGTGGCGACAGGCTCGTTGTCGCTCGCTGGCATCGTCAATCGTCGTGAGCCGATCCAGGCCGCCGACGACGCCTATCGGAATGCCTTCGAGGATCCCGCCTGTCTGAAGATGGTTCTTGACTGGAGCAACGTTCAATGAGCGTCAGTGGACCCCAAGCGCGCGCTGCCACCGTGCAGCTCATGATGAAAACGCGGCTTGCCGCCGAGGCCTCGATCGAGCCTGATCCCGTGCACGAAGGCCCGGTGACCAAGACCACGCAGATCATTGCCATCTACGGTAAGGGCGGTATTGGCAAAAGCTTCACGCTGGCCAATCTCTCTTACATGATGGCTCAGCAGGGCAAGAAGGTGCTGCTGATCGGCTGCGATCCAAAAAGCGACACCACTTCGCTCCTCTTCGGCGGGCGTGCCTGCCCCACCATCATCGAAACCTCATCGCGCAAGAAACTGGCCGGCGAGCCGGTTTCAATCGGTGATGTCTGCTTCAAGCGCGATGGCGTCTTCGCCATGGAGCTTGGCGGCCCCGAGGTGGGGCGCGGCTGTGGCGGGCGCGGCATCATCCATGGCTTCGAAACGCTCGAAAAGCTTGGCTTCCACGACTGGGGCTTTGACTACGTGCTGCTCGACTTTCTTGGCGATGTCGTCTGCGGTGGCTTTGGTCTGCCGATCGCTCGCGACATGTGCCAGAAGGTCATCGTGGTGGGTAGCAACGACCTGCAATCGCTCTACGTTGCGAACAACGTCTGCTCAGCGGTCGAGTACTTCCGAAAGCTCGGCGGCAACGTCGGTGTGGCCGGGATGGTCATCAACAAGGATGACGGAACCGGCGAGGCCGCCGCCTTCGCAGAGCGGGCGGGTATCCCGGTGCTTGCTGCGATTCCCGCGCACGAAGACATTCGGCGCAAAAGCGCCAGCTACGAAATCATCGGCCGTCCTGGCAATGAGTGGGCGCGGCTCTTCGAAACGCTCGCAACCAATGTCGCTGAAGCGCCGCCCATCCGGCCCCGGCCGCTTTCTCAGGACGCACTGCTGGGCTTGTTCGCGGCCGGCGCAGTGGGTCGCGACGTCGTGCTTCAACCGGCCACAGTTGCCGACATGATGGGGCGTGATGCGGTCGAGAAGCCCTCGCTCGAAGTGGTCTACGAGCAGATCTGAGCCAGCGGCAACGAGCACATCACCATGAACGCGCGCCAACCGATTCCGATCCTGCCAGCCGAGGCCGAGCCTGTGCAGGCAGCGCCGACTGCTGTCAGCGGTTCCGCATCCGGCGCCGTCGATGCGTCGGGCCTGTCATGCCATGGCGGCCGCGATCAGATGCTCGAGGCGGCCCGCAAGGCAGGCAAAACCGAAACCCTCGAGCGCTACGCGGCCGACTATCCCAAGGGCCCGCACGACCAGCCGCAAAGCATGTGCCCGGCCTTCGGGTCGCTAAGGGTGGGGCTGCGCATGCGTCGCACGCACACCATCCTGTCTGGATCGGCATGCTGCGTCTACGGGCTTACGTTCACCTCGCATTTTTATGGCGCACGCCGCAGCGTGGGCTATGTGCCGTTCAACTCCGAAACACTGGTTACCGGCAAGCTGTTCGAGGACATTCGCGAAGCGGTGTACCGCGAGGCAGACCCCGCCCGCTACGACGCACTGGTCATCATCAATCTGTGCGTGCCAACGGCAAGCGGTGTGCCGCTGCAGCTGCTTCCGCGCGAGATCAACGGCGTTCGTATCATCGGTATCGACGTACCTGGCTTTGGGGTACCCACCCACGCCGAGGCAAAAGACGTCCTGGCCGGTGCCATGCTTCAGTACGCGCTCAACGAGGTGCGTGCCGGTCCGGTGGCGGCGCCCCGTCAAGGACGCGCTGCGCTGCCCACGGTCACGTTGCTGGGGGAACTCTTTCCGGCTGACCCCATGAGCGTGGGTCAGATGCTCGCACCGCTGGGGCTTGCCCTGGGAACCACCGTTCCCACGCGCGAGTGGCGCGAACTCTATGCGGCGCTTGATTGCGCCGCGGTGGCAGCGGTTCACCCGTTTTACACAGCCAGTCTGCGCGTATTCGAGTCCGCGGGTCGGCCCATCGCGGGATCGGCGCCGGTGGGATATGAAGGCACGGCCGAGTGGCTGCGTGCGATCGGTGAAGCCGCAGGCGTGAGTGAGCGCGCAATCGGTGCAGCCCGCGATGCCGTGCTGCCAGGCATCCGCGCCGCGCTCAGCCGGGCGCCCATCAAAGGCCGCATCACGGTAAGCGGCTATGAGGGCTCCGAGCTGCTGGTTGCGCGGCTGCTCATTGAAAGCGGCGCTGATGTGCCGTATGTCGGCTCAGCCTGTCCCCAAACCGCGTACAGCGCCGCCGATCGCGCCTGGCTCGAGGAGCACGGCACACGCGTTCAGTACCGCGCATCGCTTGAGCACGATCTCGCCGCCATCGACGAATTCGGTCCCGATCTCGCCATCGGCACGACGCCCGTGGTGCAGGCTGCCAAGCAGAAGAGCCTGCCGGCGCTGTACTTCACCAACCTGATTTCAGCGCGCCCGCTCATGGGTGCCGCGGGTGCCGGATCGCTGGCCCAGGTCATCAATGCCGCAATCGGCAACCGCGCCCGCTTCGATCAGATGAAAGCGTTTTTTGGTGATGTGGGCGAGGGCGCCAACGCGGGTGTCTGGGAGCAGGTCCCGGTCGATCGCCCCGAGTTCCGGGCACTCACGCGTCGTCGTGTTCAGAAGGCCGCCGCGCAACGCAAAGCCGAGGAGATGGGCTGATGCTGGTGCTCGACCACGATCGTGCCGGAGGCTACTGGGGGGCGGTCTACGTCTTCGCGGCGGTCAAGGGACTGCAGGTGGTGATCGACGGCCCGGTGGGTTGCGAAAACCTCCCGGTCACCTCGGTGTTGCACTACACCGATGCCTTGCCGCCGCACGAACTGCCCATTGTGGTCACGGGCCTCGCCGAAGAGCAGCTGGGCCGCGAGGGCACCGAAAACGCAATGCGCCGGGCCCACGCAGTACTCGATCCTGATCTGCCTGCGGTGGTGGTCACCGGCTCAATCGCCGAAATGATCGGCGGTGGCGTAACCCCCGAGGGCACCACCATCCAACGGTTTCTGCCGCGCACGATCGACGAAGACCAGTGGCAGGCAGCCAATCGCGCCATGCTGTGGCTCTGGACCGAATACGCTCCGCGCAAGGTGCCCGAGCCCAAGGCACGTAAAGAAGGCGAGCGTCCGCTGGTCAACCTGATTGGCCCCGCCTACGGCACCTTCAACATGCCCAGCGATCTGGCTGAAATCCGGCGGCTGGTTGAAGGTATCGGCGCCGAGATCAATCTTGTGTTTCCGCTGGGTACGCACCTGGCCGATATCGCCCGGTTGGCCGATGCGCAAGTCAATATCTGCATGTATCGCGAGTTTGGCGCCTTGCTGTGCGAAGCGCTGGAGCGGCCGTGGCTGCAGGCACCCATCGGGCTGCACAGCACAACCCGGTTCCTGCGCACCTTGGGCGAACTGCTGGGCTTAGACCCCGAGCCGTTCATCGAGCGCGAAAAGCACACCACGATCAAACCGGTGTGGGATCTGTGGCGCTCGGTCACGCAAGACTTCTTCGGCACCGCTAGCTTCGCGGTGGTGGCAAGCGACACCTATGCGCGCGGCCTTCGCAACCTGTTTGAAACCGAGCTGGGCCTGCCGTGTGCCTTCGCCGTGTCGCGCAAGCCAGGCGACAAGACCGATAACGAAACCATTCGCAGGCACTGTCACGAAAAAAGCCCGCTCGTGATGTTCGGCAGCTACAACGAGCGCATGTATCTGGCCGAAAAAGGCTCGCGGGCAAGTTATGTCCCGGCATCATTTCCCGGCGCAATCATTCGCCGGCACACCGGGACGCCCTTCATGGGCTACGCCGGTGCCACGTATCTGGTGCAGGAATTCTGCAACGGGCTGTTCGACGCGCTCTTTCACATCCTGCCGTTGGGCAGCGACATGGACAAGGTGGATGCCACACCCACCGGAACCGTTGCGCCCGACGCACGCAGTCTTGACTGGGACGAGCCCGCGCGCGAGCGGCTTGCCGAGTTGGTTGCCGATGAACCTGTGCTGATCCAGATCTCTGTTGCCAAACGCCTGCGGGACCGCGCCGAGCGCGAAGCCCGCGAGGCGGGCGAAGACCGTGTGACCGCGGCCCGCATCGATAAAGCGGCCGGGGTCGTTCGGAAGGCGGTTACCGCATGAGTGCTGCCTCCCTCTCCTCGAACAAGCCTCTTCAAAGAGGCGAACCGAACGTCGTGGCGCGGTGCTGCGGCTGCCTGATCCACGCGGGCCCAGCGTGGAGCCGGCCTTCATGGCCGCCTCAATGGAGAACACCCCATGAGTGACAAGAAGAGCATCTCCGGGCTCAATGACGAGGAAGCCCAGGAGTTTCACACGTATTACATGCAGGGCCTGGTGGGCTTCACGGCAATCGCTGTGATCGCGCACATCCTCGTCTGGGCCTGGCGCCCCTGGTTCCACTGATCACATCCGTACGGGGATAGTCATGACACCACTCAGCAACACATCGGCCCGCCATGAAACGCTGGGCGATTCGCTCGCCTCTCACTTCATCTTTGCGGTTTGCTTCGTCACATTTTTGTGTGTCGCAGTGTTCGCGTCGTTGTTGCTGCTGCCGTGGCGATCCTGGCTGCCTGGTGCGGAAAGCAGTGAAACCTTGTTGGGCGGTGTCAGGGGCGCTGTCTACACCCTGATGTCGCACCTAATCTGACTGGAGATTGATCTATGTGGCGCGTTTGGAAACTGTACGACCCGCTGCGCGCGATGGTTGCGCAAGGCGTTTTCCTGTTCGGGCTGGCGGCAATGATTCATCTCATTCTGCTCAGCACCACCAACTTCAACTGGCTCGATGGCATGAGTCAGGCTCAGTACAAGGCCGCCCAGGCCGCGGCTGCAGCCAAAAAGTAGGCAAGCAAGGAGAGGCAGGCGGTCCGGCTCGCGCCGGTCCGCCGCCCGACAAGACAGCCGGGAGGGCCGACAGATGGCGATGTTGAGCTTTGAAAGAAAATACCGGGTTCGTGGTGGCACGCTGCTCGGCGGCGATCTATTCGATTTTTGGGTGGGTCCGTTCTACGTGGGTTTCTTTGGCATCACCACGGTCTTTTTCACTTTTGTCGGCACTGCGCTGATTCTGTACGGCGCCGCAATCGGCGGCACCTGGAATCTGTGGCAAATCAATATTGCGCCGCCCGATCTCAAATACGGGCTGGGGCTGGCGCCACTTAAGGAAGGTGGGCTTTGGCAGATCATCACGGTCTGTGCCATTGGAGCCTTTGGCTCCTGGGCCCTGCGCGAGGTTGAAATCAGCCGCAAGCTCGGCATGGGCTATCACGTGCCGGTTGCATTTAGCGTGGCGGTACTCGGCTATGTGACGCTGGTCGTCATTCGGCCGGTTCTGCTGGGCGCTTGGGGCCACGGCTTTCCCTACGGAATTCTTAGCCACCTCGACTGGGTTTCAAACGTCGGATACCAGTACCTGCACTTTCACTACAACCCTGCGCACATGATCGCGGTGACGCTGTTCTTCACCACCACGCTGGCGCTGGCAATGCACGGTGGCCTGATCCTGTCGTCTACCAACCCGCCTAAGGGCGAATTGGTCAAGACCCCCGAGCACGAAGACTCGTTCTTTCGCGACATCATCGGCTACTCGGTGGGAACGCTGGGCATTCACCGGCTGGGTCTGTTTCTGGCGCTGTCAGCGGTGTTCTTCAGCGCGGTATGCATCGTGATCAGCGGTCCGTTCTGGACACGCGGCTGGCCCGAATGGTGGGGCTGGTGGCTGCGCCTGCCCATCTGGTCGTGACTGGAGAATCGCAATGAAAAAAACACTGTTTCCGGTCCCGTATTACCAGAACCTGTTCACTAAGGTTCGTGTTAATGCGCCTGTGTTTCCAGGCGTTCCGCTCGAGCGCGAGCGTGATACGGCCGAGCGTGCCGGCGGCATCCATGCGCATGTACTCGCCCGATTCGGTAACGCGCAGATCGGCCCAATTTATCTGGGCTTTTTGGGGGTTGCGTCGCTGATCTTTTTTGTGATCGGGTTCACCTCAATCGGCTGGAATATGCTGGTTCAGGTGAACTACAGCCCGATTGAATTCGTAAAACAATTGTTCTGGTTGTCGGTGGATCCCCCGTCGGCCAAGTACGGCCTGCAACTACCGCCCTTGAACGAGGGTGGGTGGTGGCTGTTTGCAGGCTTCTTCATCACTGTATCAATTCTGCTGTGGTGGGCCCGTGTTTACAGGCGCGCCCGCGCGCTAGGCTTGGGAACCCATGTCGCTTGGGCTTTCGCAGCAGCGATCTGGCTGTTTCTGGTGTTAGGACTGTTCCGCCCGGTGCTGATGGGGTCATGGTCTGAGGCTGTTCCGTTCGGAATCTTCTCTCACCTCGACTGGACTACCGCGTTCTCGCTGCGCTACGGAAATCTGTTTTACAACCCGTTTCACATGCTGTCGATCGTCTTTCTGTATGGCTCGGTACTGCTATTTGCGATGCATGCTGGAACCATCCTCGCGGTTAGCAGGTACGGTGGTGATCGCGAGATCGAGCAGATCTACGACCGCGGAACCGCGAGCGAGCGCGCTGCGCTATTTTGGCGCTGGACCATGGGCTTCAACGCATCGATGGAGTCAGTTCATCGCTGGGCGTGGTGGTTCGCGGTGCTTACGTGTATCACAGGCGGCATCGGTATTCTGCTGACCGGTACCGTCGTTGATAACTGGTACCTGTGGGCGGTCAAGCACGGGGTCGCGCCGGCTTATCCGGAAATCTGGGGTCCGATCATTGATCCCGCAGTTGCGAAATAACAGGAGCCCGACATGGCGCAAACTCGATTCGCCTTGATCGCTGCTGCCGGCGTATTGGCGAGCACGCTGCTCGTTGGTTGCGAGCGCTTGCCGATGGATACCCAGCAGGTGGGTTACCGAGGCACAGGCATGGAGCAGGTCACTAATCCTCGGATTGTCGCGGCGAACGCGCCGCGGCATGTCGCTCCGCCAGTGCTTGATCCTGCCGATGCAAGCGGGCCCAGAGCAAGCCAGGCGTATCAGAACGTCAAGGTGCTCGGACATCTCAGCGTCGGTGAATTTACCCGCACAATGATTGCGATTACCAACTGGGTATCGCCGGAGCAGGGTTGCGTCTACTGCCATAACCCCGCCAACTTTGCTGACGACTCCATGCAAACTAAGATTGTTTCTCGGCGCATGGTGCAGATGACCCAGGAAATCAACAGTACTTGGAAAAATCACGTTGTCGACACGGGCGTTACCTGCTACACCTGCCATCGCGGTAAAAACGTTCCAGAATACAAATGGTTTGCTGATCCCCCGGCGCCTAGCGCGGGTCGGATGCTGGGTAATGATTTCGGGCAGAACAAAGCCGGCAAGAAGTCGGTCGGGAACGCCTCGCTGCCGTACGATCCCTTCACGCCTTATTTCCTTGGCAAAGACGAAATTCGGTTTACCGCAACCACGGCCTTACCCGTCAATGCCCAGGTACCGCTCAAGCAGGCCGAGGTCACCCACGCGCTGATGATTCACATGTCCGAAGGCTTGGGCGTGGGCTGCGTGAATTGCCACAATACCCGCGCTTTTGCCGAGTGGAGTCAAAGCCCGCCCGCGCGCGTGCAGTCCTGGTATGGAATCCGCATGGTGCGCGAGGTGAATAACGTGTTCATGGTACCGCTCACGCCTGGGCAGCCTAAGGAGCGACTCGGCCGTACTGGCGATATTGCCAAGGTCAATTGCACCACTTGCCATCAGGGTGTTAACAAGCCGTTAAACGGCGCCAAGATGCTCACCGCGCATCCAGAACTTGCGAAGCCGGCGGGCGCGCCGGTAAGAACCTCTGCGCTTAGCGAACTGCCGCTATCGCTCATCAAGCCGGCCAACTGATCTTGATGATGTCTCTACCCACTTCTCAGCGGCCGCAATGCCTGGTTGGTCGGCTTGCGGCAGCTGAGTCCTCAACCCAATCAGGAGGCTGAGCAGTCCACCTCCTGAGATCCTGACAGCAGGCGAGGTCCCGATCGGGACACGCCCGAAAGTTTCGGCACTCGTATCATTCCTACCCATCCTCCGGTGTCTCGTGCCAGACGCCCCCGGTCTTCGGGAGGCGTCGTTTTTTTTTGTGGGACCGGAAGCTGAATCGTCAGGACGTGGGCGCGTCCACCTGCGACGGAATATCGATGCCAAAGTGTTTGTCCGCAACTTGCTGAAGCTGCTCAAACACGATGCCGACGCGAACCGGACGGAAAGTGCGCAGATCAATAATGGATGAACCCAGCCCACGCTCGTTGCTGTACTTGGATGGGCCGCGATCCAGCGCAAGCGCTGCGCAGTCAACCACCTCGCGTTCAACATCCTGAAAGTGAAACTTGCTGCCGGTAAGTGAACGGTTGGCTGACGACCCGAATACCGGTTTGTGTGTCTCGAGTGCGCGCCGGGCGATCTCGTCATGCGTGGGGCCGGCGTTCATCAGGATGTCCATGGTGCCTGCCTTGGACGCATTGGACAGCACGAACGGCGCGACATCCCTGAAGAGCGGGTGGTTCGCGCGAAACGGCGCGACGATTGAAATTGGAAGCTGGTGGTCAAAGATGACCGCGCGTACGAAATCGCGCGCGCGCTCGCCAATATCGATCACCTCAAGAAACATGTCATAGGACCCAAACATGCCGCAGGGCTTGGAGAAGCTGCGCTGCTTGGCCTCATAGATGCGTCGAATGGCGGGCTCGGTATGTCCGACGATCGCGTAGCCGACATCTGCCTTGAAGATCGCGATACCGCCAGCCAGTACCGTGTCGTGAACGCGCCGGCCATCGGCCACCGGGTCAAATTTGTTGGATTGAGTCATCGTGCTTCCTCCGAGGGGTCTGTCGCTCGGCCCGAAGCTTACCGACTCAACTGTTCAGTCGTACAGCCTCAAAGTTCAACACCGCGGCAAAGCTGACCCAGAGCAGATACGGAACCAGAAGCAGCGCGGCACGTGGCGCATAGCGGCGCAGGTGCAAAATGAGCGCGACGATGGAGCCCCACAGCACGACGACTTCGGCGAGCGCCCAGTCTGGCCGCTGCAGGAAAAAATACAGGAAACTCCAGGCAATGTTGGCAAGCGCGTTAAAGCCGAACAGGAACAGCATGGTCTGGCGAGGCGAGGGGCTCTGCGCGGCACCGACTCGCCAACCCACCACCGCGGCCCAGGCAATCAGGAAAAACAGCGTCGTCCAAGCCGGGCCGAATACCCAGTCGGGTGGTTTGAACCAGGGTTGTTTGAGCGCGAAATACCACGCGTCCAGCCGCGTCAGGGAGCCGCCCGCGCTGGCGACGGCTACCACGCAGAGCGCGGCAATCAGCGAATCAAGCCCAAGGCGGCGCGCGCGAGGTTGGCCCTCGGGCGTGTCGGTGACGGGCGATGCGGAAGGGGTATCGGAGGTCGGGTTGGAGCGAGTGTTTGAAGCGGTCATGCCTTGACGATACCGAACAGATGCGCGATGTCTTTCAGGAAGATGCGCAAGTGTGCCAGGGGTCGCCGCCGAACCAACCGCTTATTCATGTAGGCATCGAAGGTAATTTGCTGCACGTCGCGATCGCGGCAGATTTTGACGAACTGCTCGCGTCGCTTGTCGTTGCCATACCAGAAGCGCTGCAGCAGACCGAGCACGAAGAACACGCGCCCGTGCTCTTTCATGAAGCGCTTTCTTGCCGTGGCAAGCTCACTGCCGCGGCCAGTTTGGAGTGCGGCAAGCGCTGACTCAGCAGCCAGTCGGCCGCCCAGCATCGCATAAAAGATGCCCTCGCCCGATGCCGGCGCGACCACGCCCGAGGCATCGCCCGCCAGCACCACGTTGCGACCGTTATCCCAACGTGGCAGGGGCTTGAGCGGAATGGGAGCGCCCTCGCGACGCAAGGTTTCGAAGCGATCGAGACCCGCTGTTTTTCGAAGCTCGGCTACCGCACCGCGCAGTGAAAATCCCTTGTCCATGCTGCCGGTTCCCACCGAAAAACACTTGCCGTGGGGAAAGACCCAGCCGTAGAAGTCGGGCGACAAGGTGCCGCGATAGTAGACATCACAGCGTGAGGGATCGTAGTCGACGCGTGCCCGCTCATCGGGGGCAGGCGCCCGCACGATCTCGTGATAGGCGAACACAAATTTGCCCTTGTCGAAGCCCTCGATGGACTGAGCCGCCACGCGCGACTTGGCGCCGTCGGCGCCGATGACCAGGCGGGTGCGAACCTGTACCTCAGTTTCGCTTCGGGCGCCCGCGCTCGCGCGGCTTTGAATGCTGACGGTTGTGACGCCGCTGGCGTCGGGGCCGCTGATTCGCTCAAAGGTACCGATCATGCGGGTGGCGCCGTGCTCGGCGGCCCTCGCGCGAAGCCACTCGTCGAACTCGTCGCGATCGACCAGGCCGACAAAGCCGTTTTCAATGGGAATGTCGACCCGCTTGTCCGATGGGGAGATCATCCTGGCGCAGCGCGCGTGCGCGACCAGCAGGTTCTCTGGAATCTCGAAGTCGCGGATGGCCCGTGGCGGGATGGCTCCACCGCATGGCTTGATACGCCCTGCGCGGTCAACCAGCAGAACACGGCGGCCCGCGCGGGCAAGATCGTCGGCCGCTGTGGCGCCTGCGGGCCCGCCGCCGATCACTACAACGTCATAAAGCGTGTCTTCAAGCATGAGCGGCTTCCTGGGAAAGGGGTTGCTGCGGCAAAGGGGTCTGAGACGGAATCGTTGGGGCGGGCTCGTGGATCTGGCTTGCCAGGCGAGCCGACACGATAAAGAGCAGCGCCTCAAGGCCGAATACAAGCGCGTAGGCGATCGCGATATCGTCGATGACAAGGCGCGCGATGTCGGACAGCGCGGTGCCCAGCAAGCCGCCCCCACCGAAGGCGAGCGCCTGCGCGGCGCCCCACAGCCCCATCCTGGTGCCCTCGCGCCGGCCTTCGCCTTCGCCGGCCAGCCGCATCATGGACGCGATGGCCGCAATGGAGAACGCGCCGTTTGCCGCGCCCAGCAGGAAGACGTTGGCACGTAGCGGCCAACCTGGCCCCAGGATACCGGCGGCAACCAGCCCTGCCAGCGCAAAGCCCGAGGCGATGCATCCGGTGACGGTCCAGAATTTCAGTGATCCGAGCCGCCGCCCGAACAGGCGACCGCTGCCGGCCAGCGCCACCAGCAGCATGCCGCACAGAATGCCTGAGTGCTGAAGACCAGACAGCTTGGTGGTTTCACCTGGGCTAAAGCCGAACACGGTGCCTGCGAAGGGTTCAAGAATCAGGTCTTGAGCGCTGAACGCAAGCATGGAGACGAAGACAAAAACAGTGAAGTGGCGGGCGGCCGGCTCGCGCCAGACCTTGGTGAGCGTGGCCCGAAAACCTTCCCTGACGACGGGGTCCGCGCCGGCGGCCTCAGGCGCGCGAGCCGTGCGTTCAAGCCCGATCAGCATCAGTGCGGTCATCACCAGCGCGATGACGGCCACTCCCGTTGCAACCGCAAGCAGCCGCGCCTCCGAATACGGGTCAAGCAGATGACCCGCGATGCCCGCGGTGATGGCGAACCCGGCAATCATCATCAGCCAGACCATGGTGGCGGCCCCTGCGCGACGCTTGGGCGCCACACGCTTGGCGAGCAGTACCAGCACCGAGGTGCCGCTTGCGCTCACGCCAACACCGATCAGCAGAAACGCGAGCACCGACAGTGCAATGCCGGACGCGAGTGACGTGCTCATGGTGGTGACCGCGACCGCGCCCAGCACACCGCCACAGGCAAGCACGGCCATACCGCCGAGGATCCAGGGGGTACAGCGTCCGGACCGATCAGAGCCAAACCCCATGCGTGGTCGCAGAATCTGCACCGCATAGTGCATGGCAACCAGCAGACCGGGCAGCACCGCCGGGAGCGCCAGTTCGACGACCATGATCCGATTCAGCGTGGAGGTGGCCAGGACCACGATACCGCCCAGACAGGCCTGAATGAGACCGAGCCGGGCAATCGAAAGCCAGCCAAACCCCGGGTCTGCCTCCGTACGAGGCATTAACGGTGATTCGCTTGAATGAGTCATGGGCGATTCCTCCTTGATGCTGATTGCGCTGGCCGCACGGATACGTGCCGTGAAGCTCAGCCCAGAGCCCTGAGCGCAAACGCGCTCACCATCATTCCTGACACATAAAGCGGCACACCAAAGCCGCTGTAGAAGAGCGCCTGCTCGATCGGGGCGGCGATCAGGCGACGCATCAGAACGGCCTGCGCGGCGATCAGCAGGGCCACGGCGATGGCCGATGCGGGCGCGCCCCACTGCAGCAGCAACAGCACCACGACGACCTGCGGCACTGCCATGACCCAGCAGGCCACGCGTGCCGCACGGGCCGCGCCAAGCTGTACTGGAAGCGATCGGATGCCCATGCGTGAATCGCCTTCAATTGCCTTGAAGTCGTTGAGGGTCATGATGCCGTGGGCGCCGATGCTGTAGAGAAGCGCGAGCAGCAGGGACCGGGTTTCGGGAAGCGCGCCCCCCGCCATGACCGCAGCGCCTGTGACCCACGCGAGGCCTTCGTAGGACAGTCCGCAGGCGAGGTTCCCCCACCAGCCGTTTTGCTTGAGCCGAACCGGCGGCATGCTGTAGGCCCATGCGAGCACCAGACCGAGTGCCGCTGCGAGAAAGCCCCAGGGTCCCAGGCCGGTGGCCACCAGCAGCGACAGAATGGTCCAGGTAATGGCCACGTAAAGCCCCCACCGCCCCGGCATCCGGCCCGACGGGATGGGGCGGTGCGGCTCGTTGATGGCGTCAACGTGGCGATCGAACCAGTCGTTAACCGCCTGACTGGTGGCGCACACCATGGGCCCGGCCAGCAGCACGCCGAGCACCGCAAGCTGCCAGTGCGTGGTGAGTTGCACACCCGATGCGACCACGCCACAGGCAAACGCCCACATGGGCGGAAACCAGGTGATGGGCTTCAGCAATTCGGTAAAGGCTGACAGCGTTGGGAGGGTGCGGGCAGTCATGATTGGATTCTCTGCTTGACAAAACCGAACGTCAATTGCAATTTACACATTCTTGCGCTGTCGCGTGCACCGTTGCTCGCGTGGCCGCGCCTGGCCCGTCGCGAGGAGGCGACAGCCGCTCATGCTCCAGTCCGCTTCAGACGCTTTACCGCTCACCGGCCCGACCGGTACGCCACGCTCACCCCCGCCCTCGGGCGCACCCCTGGGCGACGCTCGCCAGCCGGCACAGGCCGACGCGTCACGGGCCGCTCCGATGCGCGCTGCGCCGTCCGATGCGCCCCGCGTCGTCGTCATCGGAAGCGGGTTCGGCGGATTGGCCTGCGCCATCCGGATGCTTTGCAAGGGCTATCGCGTCACGGTGCTTGAGCGGCTGGACCAGCCCGGTGGACGTGCAAGCGTCTTCCGGCAGGATGGCTTCACCTTCGATGCAGGACCCACCATCGTCACGGCGCCCTTCCTGCTGGAAGAGCTGTGGGCACTTGCCGGTCGTCGATTCGCTGACGATGTCGACCTGCGTCCCATGAATCCGTGTTATCGAATCCGATTCCATGACGGATCACATTTCGACTACCAGCGCGATCCACAGGCGATGATCGAAGAGGTCCGCCGGGTCAGCCCCGACGATGTCGAGGGGCTGCGCTCCTTCATGCTCGAGGCCGATCGCTGTTTTCGAATCGGCTATGAGGGCCTGGGTACGGTGGCATTCGAGTCCCTGAGCGATCTGTTTGCCGCGCTGCCGGCAATGGTGCGAATGCGTGCGTGGCGAAGCATCTACAGCATGGCATCGCGTCATTTCAAGAGCGAGAAGCTGCGTCAGGTCTTCAGCTTTCATCCGCTTCTCATTGGTGGCAATCCCATGACGGTAACGGGTGTCTACAGCCTGATACCATCGCTCGAGCGTATCCACGGCGTGCATTCGGCCATGGGCGGGACTGGCGCCATCGTGGCAGCGATGGCCCGACTGATTCGCGACTTGGGCGGTGAGATCCGGCTTGGCGCTGATGTCGAACGGATTCGCGTGGTCAACCGACGGGCGCGAGGCGTCGTTCTGTCAGGCGGCGAGCGCGTCGATGCCGACATCGTGGTGTCCAATGCCGACAGCGCCTGGACTTACCGCCATCTTTTGAAGGGCGAACCCCGCCGCGTCTGGAGCGACCGCAAAGTTGACCGCGCGGCGTATTCGATGGGGCTGTTTGTCTGGTACTTCGGCACCCGGCGCCGCTATCCCGATGTGCCGCATCACATGATTCTGCTTGGGCCACGCTACCGCGATCTGCTCAACGACATCTTTCAGAGAAAAATTCTGGCTGATGATTTCAGTCTGTATCTGCATCGGCCAACCGCCACCGACCCATCGCTTGCACCCGAAGGCTGCGACACGTTCTATGTGCTGTCGCCAGTGCCGCATCTGGAGGCCGGAATCGACTGGGCAAGCCGTGCCGAGCCTTATCGCAAGCTCATCCAGACCATGCTTGGCGAGTCGGTTCTGCCGCAACTCGCTGACGCGATCTGCACCGAACGGCTGCTGACACCCGCCGACTTTGAGTCCCGCTATCTCGCCTATCGGGGTGCTGCGTTCGGGATGGAGCCGCGGCTTTTACAAAGCGCCTGGTTTCGCCCGCATAACCGCAGCGAAGACATCGATGGCCTCTATCTGGTCGGGGCCAGCACGCATCCTGGCGCGGGTATTCCGGGGGTGCTCACATCAGCGAAGGTGCTCGATTCCATCATTCCGCCTGCCCATAGTGTGCGCGAGGCGAGGGCTGAGGCACTGCGATGAACATGAGCTACAGCCCCGAAATCGAAAGGTTGCTTGCAGCGCCCGCGCCCGATTGCGTCGAACTGATGCGACACGGGTCGAAATCATTCTTTGCCGCCTCGCGTCTGCTGCCCGCCCGCTATCGCGACGCCGCGGTATCGCTCTATGCGTTCTGCCGCGTGGCCGATGATGAGGTCGATGGCAGCGGCGCAAGCCCCGACACGCTGGCACAGCTTCACGCTCGGCTCGATTCGATCTACGCCGGTACGCCCTATGAGGTCGCAGCCGATCAGGCGTTTGCGCGGGTGGTGCATCGCTATCGTCTGCCACGACGTATTCCGTTGGCGCTGCTCGAAGGATTCCAGTGGGATGCCCAGGGACGCCGCTATCACACGTTCCGCGAACTGCTCGACTACTGCGCCCGGGTGGCCGGCACGGTGGGCGCCATGATGGCCCTGGTGATGGAGGTGCGCGATGAGCGTGCGCTGGCGCGTGCCTGCGAACTGGGCGTTGCCATGCAGCTCACCAATATCGCTCGCGATGTGGGCGAAGACGCCCGGATGGGGCGCGTGTATCTGCCGCTGGATTGGCTTCGCGAAGAAGGGCTCGATCCGGATGCATGGCTGCTCGATCCACGCTTCTGCCCGCCGATTGCCAGGCTCGTTGAGCGCCTGCTCGGCGAGGCCGACGCCCTCTATCGGCGTGCCGAAGAGGGGCTGTGGAACCTCCCGCGTGGCTGCCGACCGGCGATTCTCGCGGCGCGTCATATCTATGCGGATATCGGAGTCGAAATTCGCCGTGCACGGCTTGATTCGGTGAATCAGCGGGCGGTGGTAAGTGGCCGCAGAAAGCTTGCCCGTGTCGTGCAAAGCCTGCCCTGCGCGCTGGCTGCGCCAAGGCGGCCGCGCGGTCATCAGCCTTTGGATGCCATCCGGTTTTTGGTGGACGCGGCGCGTTCCGCGATCGGCGATTTGCCGCCCCGCAACGTCTCCGAGAAAGCCGCGTGGATGGTCAATCTGCTGGTCACGGTTGCCGAGCGCGAGCGCTCAGCGCAGCCTTGGCATCCGCCAGGGCAGCATCAGTCTAACCAGCGCTGACCGAAGCCGCGGGCCGTTCAGCGTCTCGTGCACCGACAACACCTGTTGGCCATCCACGGTCGACTCCGCCAGCGAGCGCACATAAAACGGCGTGTCCTCGAGCGTGCGCGCGATTCGGGGCGCGGGGCCGTCCGCTTCGGAACGGATCGATCGGCCAATCCGCCAGCCGGTGCGCGCAAGCGCCTGCCGCGGGCCCGGGTCGAAGTCGCTGACACCGCCATCAGGTAGAAAACGCTTGGCGATCAGATGCTCTGCGCCGTCACGGGTACGCAGGTCATAGACCACGGCTGATGACCCATCGGCGAGTGTGGCGCGCGACCAATCCCACTCGTCGTAGCGCGCCTCGATCGGCTCATCGCCTTCGTTAGAATCGAGATACCCGTGCCCCTGCCACTGAATACCGGGCGAGTCGAAGTTGACCGCGATTCTGCTGGCTGGCGCGAGCGGGCCCCAGCGGTGCCGGCCGGAGGGGTCGAGCGGCCACTGCCAGTCGAACCAGCGTGGCGCGGCGAGCCGAACCGTGCCACGCACCGCCACCGGAATGGGCGCCGAGCGTTCATCGATCCGGATGATGAGCTCGGACCCGTTCCACTCGAGCCCACTGGGGCCGACCCTGAAGTGTGTGGCGCTGCGCTCGATGCTCGCGCGACTGCGCTCGGTCATCGTCCAACGCTTCTTGCCTGGCGTATAGAGCGCGACATTGATGGCACAGAAATTTTCGGGATCAACAGTCGTGTCCTGACGCGCGGCGCGTTCCCGCGCCCAGGCGTAGTAGGGTGAGAACACGCTGCCGACGAAGGCGATGATCGTGATTGCGTGGGTGCCGCAGTCGCTCAGCCCATCGACATACCACCAGAGATACGAACCCGAGTTGACCGCCTGGTCGAATCGAGGTGTGCCATCAGGGTTGCGGCCGCGAGCCGGCCCGACAGCGTGGCCATCGGCACGCCCGCTCCCGGGTGTACGCTGCCCCCCGCGAGGAACAGGCCCGGGATCGGTGTGCTCGCCGAGGGCCTGCGAAACGATGACATCCAGCCGTGCGGGGCCATCCCGTACAGCGCGCCGCCGCTCGCCGGAAAGCGTTGGTGAAACTGCTGCGGCGTGGTGCAGACCGGTGAGCCGATCGCCGATTGAATCGTGAGGCCGCAGCGTTGCAGATGGGAAAAGGCCGCTGTCTCGCATTGTTTGATCTCCTCGGCGTTCAGCGGCGCGCGGTCGCCGCGCGCAGGGGCATTGATCAGGCAGAACAGGCGTTCGGGCGCGTTGCCACCCGCGTTGCGGGCCAGCGCGCGATCCTGCGCACACAGGTAAAGCGTGGGTTGTCTGGGCAGCCGTCCGCGCTCGAACACATCCTGGAACTCACTTGCATAGTCAGGCTGGAAAAACACATTGTGGTAGCTGAGATCGAACCCGCTGGTCACGCCGTGGATGGCCCAGGTCAAGGCTGAGAGCGAGCGCGGTGCGATGGCTTCAGGCCGGACCGCTCCGCGAACCTGATCGCCGAGCAGCCCTGCGTGAAGCGCCTGAGCCTCGCCATTGAAGATGATGGCATCCGACTCGAGCCGACTGTCGTCATCGAGTGTGACGCCGCGCGCCTGACCCGCCGTGACATCGATACGGCTTACTGGGCAGCCGAGCCTCACCTCAACGCCAAGTTTACGCGCAGCGCGCTCAAGGCGCGATGCGACCGCCTGCATGCCGCCCTCTGCCGCCCAGACCCCCCGCAGCTCAACATAAGCGATCAGGGCGAGGGTGGCGGGCGCCTGCCATGGCGAGCCGCCGCAGTAGGTGGCGTATCGGCCAAACAGCTGTCGCAGGCGCGGATCATGAAAATGCCGCCCCAGGCTTTGCCACAGGCTTGCAAAGGGCCCCAGTCCGCCCAGCAGCGCGAGTCCGCGGCCGCCCAGGTCGCGGGTCATCGAGGTAAGCGAGGGGCGCTCAGCGCGAATGTAGGCGTGCTCAAGCGTGTGGTAGAGGCGCCGTGCCTCATCGCAAAACGCGAGAAAGCGCGCCGCCTCGGCGGCTCCGGCGAACTCGCCAATTGCCTGGGCTGATTGACGCGGGTCGGCATACAGGTCGAGGCGCTCGCGCTCAGACCACGCGTGGCGCGCGATCACGGGCAGCGGATGCAGGGTGAGCGCATCGTCTTCGAAACGCTCGCCACAGTCGGCCATCAACCCGTCGAATACCCAGCGCATCGTGAGCACCGTGGGGCCGGAATCGATCTGAACACCGCCCGTCTCGCGCTGATAGATCTTGCCCCCGGTGTGCGCGCTGCGTTCAAGAAGCGTGACTGCAACGCCCTGTCGCGCAAGGTCACAGGCGGCGGCCAGTCCGCCCGCGCCTGCGCCGATCACGATCACGCGACGCTGGCTCACGGAGCAGGCCCTTGTCGCGCAGGCTCGGCTGTCTGGCTGAGCGGCCAGTTGCCGCGTATTTCAAGCACTCGAAATCGTGCGAACATCGACTCGGAAAAAAATCCCTGCGAATACGCCTGACGGATGGCGTCGAGATGCGCGCCGCTTCGGGCGTAGGCGTCCATCGCCGCCTGGTCCTGCCACAGACTGAACGTGGCCTGGCGAAGAAGGGGCGCCTCACCCAGGCCTACCGCAAGCATACAGCCGGGCGCGCGGGCAAGCGACGCCTCGGCAGCAGGCGATAGCGACCAGAACCGGCGCGCCTGGTGTGGCCGGATCGAGGCGCGCGTGAGCGACGCAATGCGTACGCCGCCGGATGCGCCCAGTGCCTGTTGAGCAACCGGTGTCGGGGGTGTCAACGTGTGCCCCGACCAGCTGCCACGGCTTGAGACCGGTTCGAGCAGCACGGTAAGCCAGTGTTCGGCGCGGGTTCGCCACTGCTCAACTTCGGCGGAACGATCAAGCCAGTCGCGGGCTGCCTCGGGACCGTCAAACGCGCTGAACAGGCCCAGTCGATTCAATCCTGGGCGCAACCCGAAACCGCCCTCATGACCGCTGCCGAGCACCTTGCGCCAGCGCATGCCGGGTGCACGATTGACGGTAAGCGGGCCTTTGACCAGTTGCATCAGGCCCCACGCGACATGCGCCGGACGCCAGATGGCGAGCACCAGCGCAGCGCTGCGGGCTGCCGGGTTCAGATCCGACCGGGCTGTCGGGTCGGACGATAGAACAGGTTCGGCCTCAGGCACTGGGCTCGTCGGGATCGGGACCCTCGATCCCGTAGCGGCGAAGCTTGACGTAAAGACTTTGGCGCGAGAGCCCCAGCATATCGGCGGCCGATGCGCGGTTATTGCGCGTAATCTTGAGCGACGCCTCGATGCACAGTCGCTCGATCAGGTCGACGGTTTCGCCGACGATGTCTTTGAGCGGCATCCGGCCCACCAGGCCTGCCAGGTCGCTGCTCGAGCGGGTGACGGCGGTGGGCTCGTCCTGGGTTCCCAGTCGTCTGCCGGTATCGCGAACAATGAATGCCAAGTAAGGGTCGCTTTCGGTGGCGACCGCGACGCCTGAAATTTCAACGGGAACCGGAATGCCGCTGCTGCCGACCAGTCTGGTTGCAAAGAGACGAATGGTTCCACCCTGCGCCAGGCTGTTGATCAACACCGCGAGGTCGGTGTTGGAGCGTCCGAGCCAGCGGTTCAGCGGTTCGCCAACGATCTGGCCCGCATGGGCCATCTGGATCATTTCGACAAACGCGGGGTTGGCGCTCTGGATCAGCCCTTTCGCATCGGTGAGCACCATGCCATCGCTGAACTGCCGTATTGCCTCCAGAAGGGACGCATCTTCACCGGTGAAGGCCAGCCGCGACTCGGGCTCCAGGCGCAGCAGCACCATGGTGTCCTCTTCCTGCCGCAGGCTGGAGATGAACAGATGCGCTGGTTTGCGGTCATGACCGAATTTGAGCGTGAGCTCGGCAGGGCGCCCTGAACCGATGACCTGTTCAACGGTGACGCGAAATGCAGCAGTGGCCTTGGGCCCCAGGAAGCTGTCGATGGTGCGTGCGGCGAGCGATTCGCGGTCGAGTCCGAAATACAGTGAGGCTGCGCGGTTGGCCTCGGCGATGGTGTGCTCGTCGGGATGAACGATGAGGATGGGATCCCGGATGACGTCGAGCAACTGACGGTGCTGACTTTCGATTCGCCGCAGCCGTAGATAGTCGGTTTCCATCCGCTGCTGCGCTTCCATCAGCCTGGCCTGTAGCGAGGCCACCACGCGCAGGTCGCGGCCGACCGCCACCATCTGACCCGAGTCGCCCACCCGGATCAGGGAAAACAGAATCGGGATGTCGCGCCCCGAGGCGTCGATGTGGTTGATATGCCGCCAGCGTGATGTGCGTCGGCCGGACCCCGCCTCGCGCAGCAGTTCCTCAACTTTGGGACGGCTTTCGCTGGTGACGACCTGCGCCCAGGGCTGACCGTTCCAGTGCTGGATGTCCCGCGCTGGCCAGTCGTCGGTCCCCATGGACACGCTGGAAATCACGCCGTCGGCGTTCAGCACCAGGGCGATGTCGGATGCGGCTTCGACCAGCGCTGCGCTGGCCTCGGCATCCAGGGCGGCGAGTTTGCCGCGTGACCCGTCAGCGTGACCCAACCGAGTGCTCCGTCAGTAGGCGGACGGCCTGATTAAGCGCGTCGGTGGCGTCACCGGTGACGCAGTCCGCGTCGAGACGTTCGACGAGTCGAGGAAAAAATGGCACAGCCGCACCACCCACCATGATTAGAGGATCAAAGCTTCGGGATGCATTTCGGACGCGGAGTATAAAGGCGCCCGCAGAACGGATATCGGTTTCCGAGTTGAGCGATAGGCCGATGAGTTGCGGGCGCATCGCAGTGATCTGGCTGATCAGTGCAGCCTCCTCGCCGTGACCCAGCCGGGTGCGCCAGCCCGCACGCGCAAAAAACGCGCGAACCATCTGGATTCCGAGCCGGTGCATGGCGCCGGGCATCGTGCAGAAGAACGCTGAGAAAGGGGTCGCAGGCTGCGGGCCGCTTGCGGGCGAATGCACTCCCGAGCCAGACTGGAAGTCATCGAGCAGGCCGGAAAACAATTGCTGCAGATGTCCGAGCGCGATCGTGACATCGGTGAAGCTCAACCGGTCATCGCTCCAGCCCTGGCCCAGATGCTGTGCGGCAGGCTGAACCACCTGAAGGAAGATTGCCTCGACCGGCACACCGCTTTGACGTAACTGCTTGATCAACCCGGCTGCCGCGTCGCCTCGTCCCTGCTGGCACAACTGCGCCAGTTCGAGCGCATGAACCAGCAGCGGGCCCACCTGGGGTGGACCATCGCCAAGATTCATTGACGCGACCGGACGTCCAGGCCAGGTGACACGTTCATTGGGTGCAACCGGCCCCGGACCGCAGGCAAGACGAGTCAACCGCGGAACAACTTCGTTGAGGAGCAGTTCCAGCAATGGCTGGCCGAGCTGATCCGGCGTGCCGGACTGCCCTGACTTCATGGGGATCTCCTCTGGAACCACCGCGCGGCCTGGCGGTTGCCAGGCGACACGGCCTCGGTCTAGCCGCGACTGTTGCCGATTCTGGCTGTGGTGTCCAGCGTTACGAGAGTTCCCGAGCATTGGCATGCTCATTGAAGTTTGCCCCTGTTCACCGCCTGTCTCCAGATGTCTTGGACAGCGATGATCCTCGTACAGCGACCAAATGTCAATCCAAATGGACGTAAATCTAGGTTGACATTTTTTCGGGGCGGTCCTAGAGTCGGTCGGTATAGGCGCCAGGGTCGGCCGGACCCCGGGTATTCGCCATGAGGGGAATCAATGTCGCGAACGATGACTGGAGTCATCCCGCCCGCCGGGCAGGGGGCTGCACTGCGTCCGGTTTACACACCGGAAGAGCGCGTGCGACGCGATGCCACGCGCTGGACGCTCGTGCAGGGCGTGCTTGCGCCTTTGCAGTTCGCGGTGTTTCTCGCAAGCCTTGCACTGATCGTGCGCTACCTGGCCACCGGCGAGGGGTGGGCGGTGGCCGTGGCATCGGTGGTGGTAAAGACTCTGGTGCTGTACCTGATCATGGTGACCGGCGCGATCTGGGAAAAGGTCGTGTTCGGCCAGTACCTGTTTGCCCGCTCGTTTTTCTGGGAAGACATGGTGAGCATGCTGGTGATCGCTTTGCACACCGCCTGCTTGGTGGCGTGGTTCGCAGGCGACACGCTGCTCGATGCGCGCAGTCAGGTCATGCTCGCGCTTACCGCCTACGCAAGCTATGCCGTCAACGCAGCCCAGTTTTTGTACAAGCTGCGTCGAGCCCGCCAGGAGCGTCCCGCATGAACGCCAGAATTCCGATTTCTGCGCAAACGTGCGCCCGCCCCGAACCCGAGGTGCTGCGTGAACGCGGCCAGCGCGAGGTTTTCTGCGGTCTGACCGGCATCATCTGGCTGCATCGCAAGATCCAGGATGCCTTCTTCCTGGTGGTCGGATCGCGTACCTGCGCGCACCTGCTGCAGTCAGCCGGGGGCGTCATGATTTTTGCCGAGCCCCGGTTCGCAACGGCCATCATCGATGATCGCGATCTGGCCGGGCTGGTCGATGCCAACGAAGAACTCGATCGGGTGGTGGGACAGCTGCTCCAGCGTCGTCCTGATATCCGGCTGCTGTTCCTGGTGGGGTCGTGTCCCTCAGAGGTCATCAAGCTTGACCTTGCCCGCGCCGCGCAACGGCTTGATGCCCAGCATCGGGATTCGGTCCGCGTTCTCAGTTACTCCGGCAGCGGTATCGAAACCACGTTCACGCAAGGCGAGGATGCCTGCCTGGCGGCGCTCGTGCCGCAGATGCCGCCGTCGCATGCACCCGAGCCATCGCTGCTGGTCGTGGGGTCGCTCGCCGATGTCGTTGAAGATCAACTGACCGGCCTCTTGCGCGAACTGGGCATTGCCCGCATCGATTGCCTGCCGCCCAGACGTGCACGCGACCTGCCCGCGCTGTCACCCGGTACGCGCTTTCTGCTCGCACAACCCTTTCTTGGCGACACCGCGCGCGCGCTCGAAGCGCGTGGCGCGCAGCATATTCCGGCGCCATTTCCGCTTGGCGAACACGGCACGACCGGATGGCTGATGGCGGCCGCGCAGGCGTTTGGAATCAGCGCCGATCGCGTGCAGGCCGTGACCGCACCGGCCCGCGCGCGGGCGCGCCGTGGGCTCGAGCGCTGGAAGCCGCTGCTCGAGGGTAAGAGCGTGTTCCTGTTTCCCGACTCGCAACTTGAGCCGCCGCTTGCCCGATTCCTCGCGCAGGAACTCGGCATGCGGCCAACCGAGGTCGGAACGCCGTATCTGCACCGGGCACTGCTGGCTCACGAACTGCAGGCGCTGCCCGAGGGCGTGCGGCTTTCTGAAGGTCAGGACGTCGAACGGCAGCTTGAGCGCTGCCGGGCCGAGCGGCCCGATCTGGTCGTTTGTGGATTGGGGCTCGCCAATCCGCTGGAGGCCGAGGGCTTCACCACCAAATGGTCAATTGAGCTCGTATTCAGCCCGATCCAGGGCTATGAGCAGGCGGGCGATCTGGCCGAACTGTTCGCGCGCCCGTTCGTGCGCCGCGAACGGATCAGCGCGCTCATCGAGGAGGCGCACCGGTGAAGCTCGCACTCTGGACCTATGAAGGCCCGCCGCATGTCGGCGCGATGCGGGTGGCCACCGCGATGCGTGATGTGCACTATGTGCTGCATGCGCCGCAGGGCGACACCTACGCCGATCTGCTTTTCACGATGATCGAGCGGCGCAACAAACGCCCGCCCGTCACCTACACCACGTTTCAGGCCCGCGATCTGGGCGGCGACACCGCCGAGCTTTTCAAGCGCGCGGCGTCCGAGGCATTCGAGCGCTTCAAGCCGCGCGCCATGATGGTTGGCGCCTCCTGCACCGCCGAGCTCATTCAGGACGACCCGGGCGGACTCGCGCAAACACTGGGCTTGCCCATTCCAGTGGTGCCCCTCGAATTACCCTCTTATCAGCGTAAAGAAAACTGGGGCGCAGCGGAAACCCTCCTGCAAATGGTGCGGACGTTGGCGCGCGCGCCAGCATCACCCGATGCCGTGCCCGGCGCGCGGCTCCGCTGCAACATCCTCGGACCCACGGCACTGGGTTTTCGGCATCGCGACGATCTGATCGAGATCCGCAGGTTGCTCGATGCAATCGGAATCGATGTCAACGCGGTCGCGCCCTGGGAGGCCAGGCCGTCCGATCTTGCCCGGCTGCCCGAAGCGGGTTTCAACGTCGTGCTCTATCCCGAAACCGCGGGCCTTGCCGCGGGGTGGCTGCGCCGTCAGTTCAAACAGCCGCACACCCATACCGTACCGATCGGCGTGCAGGCCACCGAGGCATTCATCCGCGAAGTCTGCGCGCTGGCAGGCCTTGAACCCGAGGCCGCGATCAAGCGCTGCCGGCGCGCCTGTCCTGGCCATTCAGCGTGGTACAGCGCCTCGGTCGACGCAACCTATCTCACGGGCAAGCGCGTGTTCGTGTTTGGCGACGCCACCCATGCGCTCGCGGCCGCGCGCTATGCCAGCACCGAACTCGGGTTTACGGTGGTGGGCCTTGGCACCTACAGCCGCGAATTCGCCCGCGAGGTTCGGGAGGCGGCGGCGGGTTATGGCGTCGAACCGCTCATTACCGATGACTACCTTGAGGTTGAACAGACGGTCGCCTCGCTGCAGCCCGATCTGGTGCTGGGCACGCAGATGGAGCGCCATATCGCCAAGCGGCTCGGCCTGCCCTGCGCAGTCATCTCTGCGCCGGTGCATGTGCAGGATTTTCCCGCCCGCCACTCACCGCAGATGGGCTACGAGGGGGCCAACGTTCTGTTCGATACCTGGGTCCATCCGCTCATGATGGGCCTTGAGGAACACCTGCTTGGGATGTTCCGGGATGACTTTGAATTTCATGCCGGTGCTGCACCCTCCCACCTGGGGCGGGGCGCGTCAGCACGCACCGCGCACGCCGCGGCCGAGCCAGCGACCGCACACGCTGGCGAGTCTCAGGCGCCGTCAACCGCGTCCTGGTCGGCGGGCAACCCGTCGGGCGAGGCTGCCATAGCGCCGGAACCCATCGTCGTTATCGAGCCATCCTCCAACTCAACGGCCACCGTGAAAGCCGAGCCCGGGTCGCCACAATGGGCGCCCGAGGCCGAACGCGAGCTTGGCAAGATTCCGTTCTTCGTTCGCGGCAAGGCCCGCCGAAACACCGAGCGCTTTGCTGCCGAACGCGGCGTTGCCCTCATTACCCGCGACACGCTCTACGAGGCCAAGGCGCACTATGGCCGTTGAACGATCCCGCGCCCGCGTCACTGAGGCCGCCACGCCACTGCGAATCGTGGTGGTCACGATGGACACCCATCTTGCCTCGGCGACCGCCAGCGCCGCGCGACGTCTGGCAGCGCGACTGCCGGGTGTCAGCCTCGAGATGTATGCCGCCTCCGAGTATGCGGCGAGCCCCGAGCAGCTTTCACGCTGCCGGGCCGCCATTGAATCCGCCGACATGCTGGTCGTCACGATGCTCTTCATGGAAGAGCACTTCCTGCCTGTGATCGATCTGCTTGAACGCCGGCGCAACGAGGTTGACGCCATGGTGTGCGCGATGTCGGCGCCAGAGGTGGTACGGCTGACGCGACTGGGGCGCCTGGATATGGCCAAACCCGCCAGCGGCGCGCTCGCCTTCATCAAGCGTCTGCGCGGCAGCAGCAGGCCGGGTCAGGGCGGAGCAGACTCTGGCGAAAAGCAGATGAAGATGTTGCGCCGGTTGCCGCGCATTCTTCGATTCATTCCGGGCACAGCCCAGGACCTGCGCGCGTACTTCATCTGTCTTCAATACTGGCTGGGTGGCTCTGAAGACAACATGGAGGGGCTCGCACTCAGCCTGATCAACCGCTTCGCAGCGGGGCCCAGAAAGCTGCTTCGCGGCCGCATTGAGGCAGCAGAGCCGGTCGAGTATCCCGAGGTGGGCGTCTACCACCCCAACATGCCAGGCCGGATCAGCGATGATGCGCGCGGGCTGCCACGATCCGCTGAGCCACAACAGCGCGGCACGGTCGGGGTGCTGATGCTGCGCTCTTATCTGCTTGCCGGAAACACGGCCCACTACGACGGCGTCATCGCAGCGCTTGAAGCGCGTGGGCTCGCGGTCATTCCGGCATTTGCCACGGGCCTTGATTCGCGACCCGCAGTCGATACCTTCTTTCGGCCAGGTGGACGCGCTGCTGTTGATGCGATCGTCTCGCTCACGGGATTTTCGCTGGTCGGTGGGCCTGCATACAACGACGCGCAGGCCGCCGAGGCAATGCTGGCCGATCTCGACGTACCGTATGTTGCCGCTCACCCGGTTGAGTTCCAGACCCTGTCCGATTGGGGGGCCTCCGACCGTGGACTGCTGCCCGTCGAGTCAACCATCATGGTGGCTATCCCCGAGCTCGACGGTGCAACCTCGCCGATCGTTTTTGGCGGGCGGCCGGGCGCGGCCGGTAGCGTCTGCGCAGGCTGTGATCGCGCGTGTCGGTTTGATTCGGTTCGAAGCGCGCAAGACATGGTGTCGTGCCCCGAGCGCGCCGAGATGCTCGCTGCGCGCGTGACACGACTGGTGGATCTGCGTCGCAAACCCGCTGCAGACCGGCGTATCGCGATGGTTCTCTTCAACTTTCCGCCCAACGGTGGCGCGGTGGGAACGGCTGCGCACCTGTCGGTCTTCGAATCGGTTCACGGCACCCTGGCTGCCATGCGCAAGGCCGGCTACCAGTTAAGGCTGCCCGATACACCCGAGGCCCTCCGTCAGGCGCTGTTGGGCGGTAACGCCGCGCGTCATGGCACTGAAGCCAATGTGCTCGCAACGGTCGCGGTTGCCGACCACGTCAAGCATGAACGTTGGCTGGCCGATATCGAAAAATGCTGGGGGCCTGCACCCGGACGGGTTCTGACCGATGGTCGTCAGCTGTTTGTGCTGGGGCTCGATCTGGGCGATGTGGTGATCGCGGTTCAGCCGGGTTTCGGCTACGAAGGCGATCCGATGCGATTGCTGTTCGAGAAAGGTCTGGCGCCTACCCACGCGTTCTGCGCGTTTTACCGGTGGTTGCGCGAGCAGTTTCGTGCCGACGCGCTGGTGCACTTTGGCACCCATGGTGCGCTTGAATTCATGCCCGGCAAGCAGGTTGGTGCATCGGGTGCCTGCTGGCCGGATCGTCTTATTGCCGACCTGCCCAACTTTTACCTCTACGCAAGCAATAACCCCTCAGAGGGTACGATCGCCAAACGGCGTTCGGCGGCAACGCTGCTCAGCTACATGACACCGCCAGTCGCTGAGGCCGGTCTCTATGCGGGCTTGCGTGAACTGCGCCAGTCGATTGATCGCTGGCGCGCCACGCCAATTGATTCGCCGCTTGAGGTGCCGGCTGTCGACTCCGAGCATGCCAGCCTCATCGAACTCATCCGCGAACAGGCTGCAGCCCTCGAACTCGATTCGTCAGGCCTTGTGGTGGGTCAAGGTGCGGTGCCCGGGTCCGCAGCGCGAACACTCGGCGATGTCGATCAGGCGGTGCTGTCGCTGCTGCGCGCGCTCGAGGAACTCGAACGCACGCTGATTCCGTGCGGTCTGCATGTGTTCGGTGAGCCGTTCTCGCGCGATGCGCGCCGCGACATTCTGGTGGCGATGGCGCAGGCGCATCAGCCCATGAGTGGTGCGCCGATCGCGCATGAGCGCGTGCTGGCCGCGGTCGATGCGCTGGTCGATGCGCCGAGCCAGGCGCGGGCACTTGAGCTTGCGCTGGCCGCGCTCGGCACCGGCGAATCGGCGGCTGCGCTGGCCGAGGTGCTGGCGCGCGCCAACGCTCAGATGCAGAGTAACCACGAGATTGAGGCTTTGCTGCATGCCCTGGACGGCCGCTTTATCCGGCCAGCGCCAGGGGGTGATGTGCTTCGCACCCCGGAGACCATGCCTACGGGTCGAAACCTGCACGGATTCGATCCGTTTCGCATGCCAAGCCGTTTCGCGGTCATTGATGGGGCGCGACAGGCCGAGCGCCTGCTTGCCCGGCATGCGCAGGAAGGGCATCCGCTGCCGGAAACCGTGGCCATGGTGCTCTGGGGTACCGACAACCTGAAAACCGAAGGTGGGCCAATTGGCCAGGTGCTGGCGCTCCTTGGCGCTGCACCGCGCTTTGATTCGTTTGGTCGACTGGCGGGGGCCACACTCATTCCGCTCGCCGAACTCGGGCGACCGCGTATTGATGTGGTCGTGACGCTGTCGGGCATCTTTCGCGACCTGCTTCCGCTGCAAATTCGAATGCTCGCCGAGGCTGCGTTCCTCGCGGCGTCTGCCGACGAACCCGTCGAACAGAACCATGTCCGGCGTCACGCGCTGGCCTATATGGCCGAGCACGGCTGCGATATCGATACGGCCTCGTTGCGCGTCTTCGGTAACGCGGATGGCGCGTACGGCGCCAACGTCAATCAGCTGATTGAGCAGGGTGCCTGGCAGGACGAGGACGAGCTCGCCGAGTCTTATACCCGTCGCAAGGGCTTCGCTTATGGCCGGGCAGGTAAGCCGTTGCAGCAGCCGGCGCTGCTGCAATCGGTGCTGCAGGACGTGGGGCTTGCTTATCAGAACCTTGACTCCATCGAAGTCGGTGTCACGACGGTCGACACCTATTTCGATACGCTGGGCGGCGTCACGCGCGCCGTCCGGCGGGCCCGTGCCCAAAAGGCCGGGGATGCGGCGTCGCCGTCCGCAACGTCCGCTGCAGAACTGCCCGTTTATATCGGCGATCAAACCACCGGCGCCGGCCGCGTGCGCACGCTCTCGGAACAGGTGGCGCTCGAAACCCGTACCCGTGTGCTGAACCCGAAGTGGTACGAGGGCATGCTCGCGCACGGCTATGAAGGCGTGCGCCAGATCGAAGCGCACCTTACCAACACCATGGGCTGGTCCGCTACAACCGGGCAGGTGCAGCCGTGGGTGTATCAGCAACTCACCCGCACCTTCATGCTTGATCCCGCGATGCGCGACCGACTCGCGCAGCTCAACCCCGCGGCGTCTGCCAAGGTGGCCAACCGTCTGATCGAGGCCTCCGAACGTCATTACTGGACGCCCGATGCCGAATTGCTTGAGGCGCTTCGCCGTGCCGGCGAAGAGTTCGAAGACCGAATTGAAGGTGTAGCAACAGGAGCAGTTCAATGAATGTCGCAACCGTCCCAATCTCCGAAATGCGGCGCAGCCGGCCGGCGCCGCCCGATGGCGAGGGAAGTCTGCAGGTCCAGCTCGACCCGTCCATGAAAATCGGCAACGCCAAGGTTTTCGCGGTGTACGGCAAAGGTGGAATCGGCAAAAGCACGACCTCCTCAAACCTGTCGGTCGCATTCTCGAAGCTGGGCAAACGCGTCCTTCAGATTGGCTGCGATCCCAAACACGATTCCACCTTTACGCTCACCAAGCGGCTGGTGCCCACCGTCATTGATGTGCTGGAGACGGTTGATTTCCATCCCGAGGAACTGCGCATCGAAGACTTCGTCTACGAGGGCTATAACGGTGTGATGTGCGTTGAGGCGGGTGGGCCACCGGCAGGCACTGGCTGTGGTGGCTATGTGGTAGGCCAGACCGTCAAGCTGCTGAAAGAGCACCACCTGCTCGATGAAACCGATGTCGTGATTTTTGATGTGCTGGGCGATGTCGTCTGCGGCGGCTTTGCCGCGCCGCTCCAGCATGCCGACCGCGCGCTGATTGTGGCGGCCAACGATTTCGATTCAATCTTCGCAATGAATCGCATCGTTCAGGCAATCAGCGCGAAGGCCAAGAACTACCGGGTGCGGCTGGGCGGTGTCATTGCCAACCGCAGCGCGCAGACCGAACAGATCGACAAGTTCGCTGATCGCGTGGGCCTCAACCGGCTCGCGCATTTCCCCGACCTTGATGTGATTCGCCGCAGCCGGCTCAAAAAATCCACCTTGTTCGAGATGGACTCATCACCCGAGCTTGACGCAGTTCAGCAGGAGTATCTGCGTCTGGCGGCCAGCCTGTGGGCGGGAACGCCGGGCAGTGCACCCGCCTCACTCAAGGATCGCGACATCTTCGATCTGCTGGGGTTCGATTGATGGGGCAGACTAGTTATCTCGAACGCCGAGGCCAGATCGAGGCGTACTTCGACCGCACGGCGGCAGATGCCTGGGCGCGATTGACGTCGGATGCGCCGGTCAGCGGCGTGCGCGCGACGGTGCGTGCTGGCCGCGAGCAGATGCGGCATCTGCTGGTGGACTGGGTTGCCAATCCTGATCCCACGCGTAACGTCGGCAGCATGCCTCTGCTTGCCAGAAGTCTGCTCGACGCAGGCTGTGGCACCGGGTTGCTTGCCGTCGATTGCGCGCGCCTGGGCGCGCACGTCACTGGCATCGATCTTTCACCTACGCTGGTCGACCTTGCACGCGATCGGTTGCCCACCGATCTGGCGCCGGGTTCGGTACAGCTGCTGGCGGGTGACATGCTCGACGCAGCGCTTGGCGAATTCGATCATCTGGTTGCGATGGACTCGCTGATCCATTACGCGCCAGAGCAGGCGGTTGCAGCGGTCTGCGCAGTTGCGCCGCGCGTGCGCCGTTCAATGGTGTTCACCTTCGCGCCCGGTAGCCTGCCATTGCGCGCCATGATCGCAGTGGGGCGGTTGTTTCCGCGTGCCGACCGGTCGCCGTCGATCGTGCCGGTTGCACCCCAGCGCATGCACCGGATGCTTGCCGAGGCGCTTGCGCCGCTTGGGTGGCGCCTGGGCCGCACCGAGCGGGTGTCGCGTGGTTTTTACACGTCGCAGGCGCAGGAGCTGATCCGGCAATGACGTTGTTTGATCTGCTCTCGCCTCGACGCTGGTCGCGTATCGACCCGCGGTGGTTGCCTTTTGCCGATCTGGCCACGCCAGACCTGCCGATGTCACGACTGATGCGGCTTGCGCTGTTTCAGGTCTCGGTGGGCATGGCCACCGCACTGCTGGTGGGTACCCTCAATCGCGTGCTCATCGTAGAACTCGGTGTTGCTGCCTGGCTGGTGTCCACCATGGTCGCGTTACCGCTGTTGTTTGCGCCGTTTCGGGCACTGGTGGGTTTTCGATCCGATGTGCACCGGTCGGTGCTCGGCTGGCGTCGTGTGCCCTACATCTGGGCAGGCACGATGCTGCAATTCGGCGGGCTCGCGATCATGCCGTTCGCACTGATCCTGCTGTCTGGCGATACCCACTGGCCGCTTTGGATTGGTCCGTTGTCGGCGGCGCTTGCCTTCCTGATGGTGGGCGCGGGCATTCAAACGGTACAGACCGCAGGGCTCGCCCTGGCCACCGATCTCGCCGCGGAAGAGAACCGGCCGCGTGTGGTGGCCATGATGTACACGATGCTGCTGGTCGGCATGGTGGCGAGCGGCTTGGCGTTCAGCCTCCTGCTGGCTGATTTCAGCAAGGTCACGTTGATCAAGGTGGTGCAGGGCGCAGCGTTTGTGGCTTTTGTGCTCAATCTGGTCGCGCTCTGGAAGCAGGAGGCGCGCGACCCTTCACGCACGCACCCCTCGCTGGCACGACCCGAGTTTCGCGACAGTTGGCGCACATTTGCTGCGAGGCCCGGGCAACGCCGATTTCTGATCGCATTGTTCATGGGGACGGCGGCGTTCTCCATGCAGGACATCATTCTCGAACCGTACGGTGGTGAGGTGCTGGGCCTGTCGGTGTCCGCCACCAGTTTTCTCACCGCACTGATGGCGGGTGGTGCCCTCGCGGCGTTTGCGCTCGCGGCGTTCAGGCTCAAGCAGGGCATGAATCCGTATCGACTTGCAGCCTGGGGAACGGTGGCGGGTGTGTTTGCTTTCTCGCTGGTCATTTTTGCCGAGCCGCTTGAGGCGCCCTCGCTGTTTCGGGCTGGCACGGTATTGATCGGATTCGGGGGTGGGTTGTTCTCAGTGGGCACGCTTACCGCAGCCATGAATCTTGAATCACAGGGTTTGAATGGCCTCGCGCTTGGCGCCTGGGGCGCGGTGCAGGCAACGGCTGCCGGGTTGGCGGTTGCAGCAGGGGGCTGGCTGCGCGATCTCGTCAGCAGTTTTGCGCTGTCGGGAAGCCTGGGGCCGGTATTGGATTACGCGGGAGTCGGCTACAGCGCCGTCTACCACGTTGAGCTGGTGTTGCTGTTTGCGACGCTGGCGGCCATCGGGCCGCTGGTTCGCGATGTGCGCGCGCAGGGCGGCGATCGCCGCGGGTTCGGACTGGCCGAGTTTCCAGGCTGAACGAACGTCCTTTCAGGAGATGACCATGGGAAGAGGTGCAATCACCCAATACATAGACGTGGCGCAGATAGTGCTCTACGTGTTCTGGGTATTCTTTGCAGCGCTGGTGTTTTATCTGCTGTATGAAAGTAAGCGCGAGGGCTTTCCGCTGGAAAGTGATCGCCCTGATGGCTCGGTCAAGCGCGATCCCGGAATTTTGCCCATGCCGCAGGTCAAGATTTACCGTACCCGCTTTCATGGCGATTTTCCGTCTCCGCACGATCGAGATTTGGATGAGCCGCGGGTGCAGGGCGAGCGCGCCTTGCCCATCACTGGCATGCCGTACGAGCCCACAAGCGACCCCATGACAAGCGGTATCGGTCCCGGTGCATTCGCGCGTCGAACCGATGCGCCCGACCTCACAGTCGACGGCGATCTCAAGATCGTTCCCATTGCAGCGGTGCCTGACTTCTCGCTGGTTGAGGGTGATCCCGATCCGCGTGGTATGCCAGTGATTGGCGTCGACGACGAGGAAGGCGGCACGGTCGTCGAGGTGTGGGTTGATCGCTCAGAGCACATGCTGCGCTATCTCGAGGTTCAGACCGCAGGCGGACGGCGCGTGATGGTACCCATCACGTTTGCGCGCGTGATTTCCGATCGCGTTCATGGCCGCAAAGTCATCGTTCGCGCAATTCGCGGCAGCCAGCTCGAGGGCGTGCCGGGTCTGCGCCACCCCGACCGCATCACGCTGCTTGAAGAGGAAAAGGTCATGGGATATTTCGGGGCCGGGACGCTGTTTGCAACACCCAAGCGCCGGGACACGCTGCTGTGAGCGCCCATCGCCACAGCCTCGGGCACGAACACGAAATCGAGCCGCAACACGGGCTGCCCGAGGCTCTGCCTGCGGGCGAGCGACTGCTGTGGCAGGGGTCGCCGCAGCGGCGCCGGATTGCGCTCGATGTATTTCACCTGCGGGCGGTGGCGATCTATTTCGCGCTTCTTCTCGGGCTTCGCTTCGCCCTGGTTCAGCACGACACGGGTTCGGTGGCACAGGCGGCAGCCTCCACCATTTGGGCGGCAGCGTTTTTTGCACTGGGCCTGGGTCTGCTCTGGCTACTCGCTGATCTCACTGCGCGCACCACTGTCTACACCATTACCAATCGCCGGGTGGTCATGCGAATCGGCATTGTGCTAAGCCTGGCTTTCAACCTTCCGTTTGCGCGGATTGCCTCGGCGCAGGTTCGCAAGCGCGCCCACGGCAGTGGCGATCTGGTGCTTGAGCTGTTGCCCGAGGACAAGATTGCCTACGTACACCTGTGGCCGCATGCGCGCCCCTGGCAGCTGAGCCATCCGCAACCGATGTTGCGTGCCATTGCGCAGGTGGAGACGGCCGCGGCACTGCTCACCGAAGCCTGGCTTGCCGCGCAGGCACCGGCAGAGCGCGTACAGATCGGGGCAGGCCCCATCACCAGCCCTCAACCGGTAGCCATCGGCCGTGCCCAGACCGCTTGATCCGTCGCGTTCCGGGCTCACTGCTAGGCCGCGCGTAGAGGGGTGGCCGCTGGCACTGGTTGCGTCGGCCATCGTGGGAAGCCTCGCGTTCACGGGTTGGCATCAGTTTCAGAAAGCCAATGCGCCCGAGCCGCCACCCGTGGTGGGCGTGCTGGATTCGCGACAGCTCGTGTTTCGGGATGCTCGCGATGGCAGCGTTGAGGTGACCGACGCAATGACGCAGGAGCGGCTGGCACCCATCGTGGGCGAGGCCGGTTTTGCACGAGGCGTTTTGCGTGGGCTTGCCCAGGCACGACTGCGTCAGGGCGGCACCGCAAACGACCCGTTTGAGCTTCGCGTTGAATCCACTGGAACCCTGCGCCTCACCGATCCAGTGACGGGTCGTACCGTTGACCTGACGGTATTCGGCCCAACCAATGCAGCCGTCTTTCAGGCTTATCTCGCCATCCGACAAGCCCCTTCTCTGGAGATCCAAAAATGAGCACCGCACAGCGACTGGGCCGCAGTCCTGAAGCCGTCAGCGAATCCACGCGCAAGGCGATGACCGAATCGATCATCTCACCGCGCTTTTACACCACCGACGCTGATGCCATCAATCGAATCTCGGTCGACTCGATCCGGCCGCAGTGGAACGCGCTGATGGCCGAGTTTGAGGGCGACAACAATATTGATCACTTCCAGCGGCCCGCAGACATGGACCGCGACTACTCCAATATTGATCCGGCGCTCTATCAGGAATTCAGTGATTTCCTGATCAGTTCGATCACCTCCGAGTTTTCGGGCTGCGTGCTCTACGCCGAGCTTCGCCGCAAGGTTGATAACCCTGACATGAAGGCGCTGTTTGGCTATATGGCGCGCGATGAATCGAGGCACGCTGGATTCATCAACCAGTGGCTGAAAGACTTTGGCATTGGCGTTGATCTGGGATTGCTCACCAAGGTCAAGAAGTACACCTACTTCAAGCCGAAGTTCATTTTTTACGCGACCTATCTGTCAGAGAAGATCGGCTACGCGCGCTACATTACGATTTACCGACAAATTGAGCGGCATCCGGAACTGCGCTTTCATCCGATTTTTCTGTGGTTTGAAAAATGGTGCAACGACGAGTTCCGGCATGGTGAAGCCTTTGCACTGCTGATGCGCGCCAATCCAAAACTGCTCACCGGTGTAAACCGGCTCTGGATACGGTTTTTTCAGCTGGCGGTGTTTGCCACCATGTATGTGCGCGACCATGCGCGTCCTGAGCTTCATCGCGCGCTGGGCCTTGATCCCACCGACTACGACAACAAGGTGTTTGCGATCACCACAGAAATCTGCAAACAGGTTTTCCCGGTCACACTCTGCTGGGATGATCCGCGTTTCAGTGCGGGCCTCAAGCGGCTCTGCGAGATCC
>Ga0194123_10001354_pt1 | contig 37590 bp, 32 predicted proteins | sample TA2MahsurfametaG_5_FD_155479 | JGI IMG/M metagenome (GOLD analysis project Ga0194123, IMG submission 155479) | Freshwater microbial communities from Lake Tanganyika, Tanzania - TA2015023 Mahale A surface | ecosystem: Environmental > Aquatic > Freshwater > Lake | place: Tanzania: Lake Tanganyika... | reverse complement strand
AGAGAAGCAAAAAATTAAAAAAAGCTTCATGGAATAAAAAAATATGATTCAAGTTAACACGAATTGCTGCCCTTTCCCTTGAAAACCACTGGAAAATTGACCCAGGCCTACTAATTATTTTAGTAAAAATTACTACTCAAGGGAATAGCAGGTAAAGTGTAAATTATTTACCTACCACATTACGGGTAGGGAGGAAACTTTTTAGGTGATTTTATTTACAAAATAAAATTTTGAAAAATTTTCGCAATCGATTGTTTGCTCAGAATAAAAACATTTTTTACTTTTAGCTGATATTCATGAATTGAATATTTACAATAGGTTTAATAGGTTTGAGAGCAGGAAAAGGCTGGAATTCTATTCTAGCCTTTTTTATTGCACTGCCTTGAGCTATTTTTAACAGGCCAAATCAAAGCGCTAGTCCTAGAGATGATTTGGCAGTTGCCCACCCTAGATTCCCGAAGAGGATTATTTTATCATGCACTTGGACTTGGTAGTAAAGTGGCTTCAAGAAGCCTTGTTTCATCCGCTTCCTGGAAAAGAGTCCCACCTTCGTATGTCTCCCTTGCCCATAGATGTACGAAGGTTTGTCCAACCTGCCCCTGTCCCGCATAAAAAAAGTGGGGTGCTACTTTTGTTTTATCCAAGAGCAGATGGAGTGTATTTCCCTTTGATCAAGCGGCCCTCCTATACAGGAGTGCATAGTGATCAGGTGGGGCTCCCAGGAGGAAAGGCCGAACCGGATGATCCGGACATTATCCGTACGGCGCTGCGGGAGGCAGAGGAGGAAATTGGGATTGATGCGGGAAAGGTAACCGTGTTAGGAACCCTTTCGGATCTTTACATTCCAAGTAGCTCCTATGTGGTTACTCCAGTCTTAGGCTACATGAAAGAAGCCCCTAGCTTTGTACCAGATTCCAGAGAAGTTTCTAAAATCTTGGAAACTCAACTGACCGCTCTTGTCAATCCAAGCCTCAAAAAGCAAACGCGACTAAAAGCGGGAAATGGACTGGAGTTGTATACTCCTTATTTTGATGTATACGGGGAGGTGGTTTGGGGAGCTACGGCGATGATTTTAAATGAATTAATTGATCTTTTAGATCAAAATAGAAAGTAATACACCGTTTTTTCAAAAAAGTGGGTATCCTTGCAAAGGCAATACTTGAACGGCATGGAAGATCAACCTACTCCTTTGTTTACCAATGATGCAGTGGTGCTGGGCCTGCTGATGGCCACGCTTGCCTTTGTCTTTGCGTCCTCAAGCAGCAAGCATCCTTTTTGGGTAAAGTTTTACACCTACGTTCCTACGGTGTTACTCTGTTATTTTATTCCTGCCGTATTCAATTCCTTAGGGTTGATTTCCGGAGAATCTTCCTCCTTGTACAAGGTGGCCTCCAGGTACCTCTTGCCCACTTCTTTGGTATTATTCACCCTGAGTGTGGATTTGAAAGGAATTTTGCGCCTGGGGCCCAAGGCTTTGACCATGTTTTTGACGGGAACCGTAGGGGTGATGCTAGGAGGACCTCTCGCCTTGAGTATTGTGGGATGGATACAACCTGATATTTACTCAGGTACCGGACCTGATGAACTTTGGAGAGGATTATCCACCATTGCAGGGAGTTGGATCGGGGGTGGGGCCAACCAAACCGCCATGCTAGAGGTATTTGAAGCCAGTCCTGTCCTTTTTGGACAAATGATAGCCGTAGATGTGCTGGTCGCCAATTTCTGGATGGCTCTTTTACTCTATTGGGCGGCCAAACCTGAAAAATTGGATCGATTGATCAAGGCAGATACTTCGGCGATCTATGGCTTGAGGGATAGAATTGCAAAGGAGAGAGAAGGAAGTGTGGCCATCCCAAGTCTGAAGGATATCCTGCTGATTTTGGGGATAGGATTTGGAGTCACGGGCCTTTCCCATTACTGCGCAGACTTCTTGGCACCCTGGTTTGAAACCCATCATCCGGAATGGAATCAATTTTCCCTCAACTCCGCCTTTTTCTGGATTGTAGTGATTGCGACTACCCTTGCTCTCCTCTTGTCCTTTACCAAGGCTAGAGCCTTGGAAGGGGTAGGAGCTTCCAAATTAGGCTCCGTCATGCTCTATGTGTTGGTGGCTACCATCGGCATGCAAATGGACCTAGGAGCGGTCTTGGATAATCCCATTTTATTTTTGATTGGGATCCTTTGGATTTTATTTCACGTGGGACTCATGATCCTGGTAGCTTGGTTGATCAAGGCGCCCTTCTTTTACATCGCTGTGGGCTCTCAAGCCAATATTGGAGGGGCAGCCTCTGCCCCCATCGTCGCCTCTGCTTTTGATGCTTCTCTAGCTCCCGTGGGGGTATTATTGGCTGTATTGGGCTATGCCTTAGGTACGTATGGGGGGTACCTCAGTGGCTTGATGATGCAGTGGGTGTCTTCTTGGTAAGGGGAAATAGGGGTGGTTTGATGCGTAAATGCATATTTCCCCTTAATATTATACCGCATTTGTAGTCCTACATGAAGTATTTCCTGGGTATTCTTTGTCTTTATTTGCTGAGCCTCTTTTCCGTACAGGCTCAAGAATTACTTGAAAATAGGTCTACTTTTTTTGCCTATACGGGGACCTCTGGAGCCAACTTATCCCAATTCAATGCCTTACTCGTAGATAGGGGCTATTCTCCTCTGGTAAATCGGTACAGGTCCTATGGACTCGGGTATCAAGTGCGCATGAATGATTTTATCGGGGGATTTGAGCTCAGCCAACATCAGGGTACCCCTAGTGAAATAGATGGCTTGCGTCTAGATTACCGAAGCTCCAGGGCCATGCTCAATTTGGGCTACTCCCTGACCGAAGAGGGCAAATTCCAATTGATCCATTACTTGTCCATGGGCTTGGGCTACCTCAATTTCCAAATGCTACCCAAGAAACAAGAAAAAAACCTGGATGCCTTTCTAGCTGACCCTGGAAAAGGGATTATCCTCCGAAAAAATGACATACAAAAGGGTACTACCTATTTCGGAAATTTTCTAACGGAGATCGGATTCCAACTTTCCTATGATTTGCCTATTCCCCATCGAAAAGAAGCGTTGGTACTTGTCGCCAAAGCAGGGTATGCCTTTAGCCCTTTTGAAGAAAATTGGAAGTTAAACGGGGTCAATTTTGACAATGCGCAAGCGGGAGCTTTTTTCAGGGTAGGCACGGGAATTTCTCTCCCAGATCGCAACTTTTTTTACAAGGACGCCAGCCTAGGAATTGCCTTGATTCGAGGATTTCATTTTTCTAAACCTGCCCAATTCAATTCCTATTTGGAGAGAAACGGATACTCCCCCTTGGAAGGAAGGCCTTCCAATCTGGGTTTGAGGATTTTGGGAGAGACCGATGGCCTACTTTATGGGGTGGATGTTTACAACCTGTCTATGAAAGGAAAAGCCAGTCCCACCCAAAGTCACAGCCTAAATAGCCTTCGGGTTTATGCCAATACAGGAATTAAGTTTTTTCAGTACAAAAACCTGGCCTTCGGCGCCCTTGGAGGATTGGGCTACGGCAATCTTAGGTATACTCTGACTCAGGACCTAAAACCCTCTTTTCCTCAGGCATTGGATCGCCCCCATTTTGATGGATACCTCAGAAATTTTGGAATTTTCTTCAAGCCAGAACTTACCCTGGAATTTGGAATCCCCGTACTAAAAGAAAGTTTTTCGATGTTTTGGTTTCCGGTTCTCTTGGGTACGAACAGGCATTTCCAGGATTTAAATTGGGTGGACTGTCCATGAATTCCTTTCAGTCTGGCCCATATTACAGCCTAGGGATAGGAATCAGGCCTTAATTTTTCGATGTAAACCTCTATTTTTTGTATTTATTTTAAAAAAAACCTACGATTATTTGGTTTTTGCTCGTACCTTTGCGTCAACTTATCGAGAAAGACCGAGGGATGGGCCCTATGACGTCTTAGCAACCTGTAAGCAAGGTGCTAACTCCCCTCTTGGATATGCCAAGAACAGATGAGGTTAAAAGTACCCACTTTTTCTCCGCGTTTTCCTCGAAAAGTTTTTTAAAGTAACTAAGCATGAGGCAAAATAGAACGGAGCTTTTACTCCAAGCCATTGAAAAGCGTATTTTGATTTTAGACGGTGCCATGGGTACCATGATACAGCGCTATACCCTCACCGAAGAGGATTTTCGCACACCAGCGCTAAAAGACCATCCCAAAGCCCTCAAGGGTAATAACGATTTACTTTCCTTAAGTAGACCCGACATCATTCGCGCCATCCATGCAGAATACTTGGAAGCGGGATCAGACATCATTGAGACCAATACCTTTTCAGGGACCACCATAGCCCAAGAAGACTACGGATTATCTACTCTGGCCTATGCCATCAATTTTGAATCGGCCAAGCTTGCCCGGGAAGTGGCCGATGAATACAGCAGAAAGCAACCAGAAAAGCCTCGATTTGTGGCCGGTGCCATGGGTCCCACCAACCGTACCGCTTCCATCTCTCCCGATGTAAATGACCCGGGATACCGAGCCATTACCTTTGATCAACTCGCCGAAGCCTATGCCGAACAAGTACGAGGACTCCTAGATGGTGGGGCAGATATCATTTTGGTTGAGACTATTTTTGATACGCTCAACGCTAAGGCAGCCTTGTATGCCATCCAAGAGGTGTATGAACAGCGAGCCATCCCATTGTCTGCACAGGAAGGAGGCATACCCATCATGATATCAGGCACCATCACCGATGCCTCCGGAAGAACCCTCTCCGGACAGACCACCGAAGCCTTCTTGATTTCGGTATCCCATGTACCCTTGTTGTCCATAGGATTAAACTGTGCCTTAGGAGCCAAGGAATTGAGACCTTACTTGAAAGTATTGGCTCAGGAGGCCCCCTTTTATGTATCGGCCTACCCCAATGCAGGACTTCCCAATGCCTTTGGGGCCTATGACCAGGGAGCCAACGAAATGGCAGATCAAGTAAGAGAATTTTTAAAAGAAGGAATGCTCAATATTTTGGGGGGCTGCTGTGGAACTACCCCAGATCATATCCGCGCCCTAGCCAAGATGGCTGCGGAATTTGCCCCTAGGAAATTATCATTTGTAGGAACGGAAGAGGAAAGCCATGCCTAGAACTAATTCCCTCAAACTATCCGGTTTAGAACCGCTGGTATTTACGCCTACCCTTAATTTTGTCAATATTGGGGAGCGAACCAACATTACTGGATCCAAGAAGTTTGCCCGACTTATTCTAAATGGCAACTACGACGAGGCTCTAGAAATTGCCTTGGACCAAGTTCGCGGGGGTGCTCAGGTCCTGGATGTATGTATGGACGAAGGCATGTTGGACGGGGAATTTGCCATGGTCAAGTTCCTCAACCTTATTGCATCCGAGCCCGAAATCAGCCGCATTCCACTCATGATAGATAGTTCCAAGTGGAGCATCATCCTAGCGGGTTTGAAGTGCGTGCAAGGCAAAGGAATAGTCAACTCTATCTCCTTGAAAAATGGAGAGGAAGAATTTATTCATCAAGCCAAGACCATCAAAAAGTTTGGCGCCGCCGTGGTGGTCATGGCTTTTGACGAAAAAGGCCAAGCAGATACCTACGATAGGCGCATACAGATTTGTGAACGCAGCTACCGCATCCTGGTAGATCAGGTCAAATTTAATCCCCAAGACATCATTTTTGACCCCAATATCTTCCCAGTGGCCACAGGCATGGAGGAGCACCGAAGAAATGCGCTGGACTTTTTCCTAGCTACCCAGTGGATCAAAAATCACCTTCCTGGCGCCAAGGTAAGTGGAGGAGTGAGCAACGTTTCCTTTTCTTTTCGAGGCAATGACCCCGTGCGGGAAGCCATGCATGCGGCCTTCCTCTACCATGCCATCAAACATGGAATGGACATGGGCATTGTGAACCCGACCTTGTTGGAAGTCTACGACGATATCCCCAAGGAGCTCTTAGAGAGGGTAGAAGACGTGCTTTTTGACAAGAGAGAAGATGCTACGGAGCGCTTGTTGGATTTTGCGGAAAGCGTAAAATCTTCTGGTAAAAAAGAGGTAATCAACGAAAGTTGGAGACAAGAGCCTGTGGCCAAGCGCATAGAACATGCCCTGGTCAAAGGTATCTTGGATTTTATCATCGAAGACACGGAAGCTGCCCGGCAAGAACTTTTGAATCCCTTGAAAGTGATCGAGGGACCCCTGATGGATGGGATGAACGTGGTGGGAGACTTGTTTGGCGAGGGAAAAATGTTTCTCCCCCAGGTGGTAAAGTCAGCACGTGTAATGAAAAAGGCGGTGGCCTACCTAGAGCCTTTTATGCCTTTGCCTGAGGAAGGTCAAGAGGCCTCTTCCTTGAAAAAGATTCTCTTGGCTACGGTCAAGGGCGATGTACACGATATCGGAAAAAATATCGTAGGGGTGGTCTTGGCCTGCAATAGCTACCAGATCATAGACCTTGGCGTGATGGTAGATGCGCAAAAAATCATCGACGAAGCCATAAAAAACAAGGTAGATATCATCGGCTTGAGTGGATTGATTACCCCATCCCTGGACGAAATGGTCAATGTGGCCTCAGAAATGGAGCGGCAAGGGCTTTCTATCCCTCTTTTAATTGGGGGGGCTACCACCTCTAGAATTCACACTGCAGTCAAAATAGATCCGGTGTATTCGGGCACTGTAGTGCACGTCACCGATGCCAGTAAATCTGTTCCCATCGCAGGGGAAGCCATTTCTCCCGACACGAGAGAGGCCTACAGAATCCAACTGAAAGAAACCTACCGCATCCTTCGAGAAGAACATGAGGCCAAGCAGTCCATCAAGCAATTGATTAGCTATGCCGAAGCCAAGTCCAATCCCGTAGGGATAGACTGGGAAGGATACGCTCCCATAAAGCCACAGGTGATGGGCAGAACGGTCCTAGAGGAGCTGGATGTAGCGGTGCTACGACAATACATCGATTGGACTCCTTTCTTCAGTACATGGATGCTGAGTGGAAAATATCCAAAAATCCTAGAAGATCCCGTAGTTGGTGAAGAAGCCAAGCGCTTGTTTGCGGATGCCCAAGGCATGCTAGATACCCTAATAGAAGAAAAATGGCTCTCTGCCAAAGCGGTGTTCTCCTTATTTCCTGTTCAGCGTCAGGAAGACGATGCCTTTGTACTGGATGAAAAAGGAAATCGCGTGGCAAGTTTTCACTTTTTGCGTCAGCAAGGAAAAAAAGGGAAAGATGTCCCCAACAGATCCCTAGCCGATTACTTGCATCCGGAGCAGGTGGATTACCTGGGTTGCTTTGCGGTGACCGCTGGCTTGGGTATGGAAGGCAAACTTGCAGAATTTCAAGCGGCAGGGGACGACTACAACGATATTTTGTTTAAAGCCTTGGCCGATAGGTTGGCAGAGGCAACTACAGAATACGTGCATGAATTGGTCAGAAAAAAATATTGGGGCTATGCCCAAACAGAGGCCTTAGACAACGAGTCCTTGATTAGGGAAGCCTACACGGGCATACGTCCAGCTCCTGGGTATCCTGCCTGTCCAGAACACTCCGAAAAACTCACCATTGCCAAACTTCTAGACTTGGAGCAGAGCGTAGGCATTACGCTTACCTCTAGTTACGCGATGTATCCTACCAGTTCCGTGTCTGGCTTTTTCTTTGCCCACCCAGAGAGTAGCTATTTTGGGCTGGGTAAAATTGCCGAAGACCAGGTAGAAAGCTATGCCTCTCGCAAAGGAATCTCCCTTGCAGAAGCCGAGCGCTTATTGTCTCCAAATTTAGCCTATTCCCCTTCTACCACCCTTGTGAATACCCCCGTATGAAAATAACAGAACACTTGGCCCAGGCCAAAGGCACCCTCTTTTCCTTTGAAATTCTACCTCCCTTGAAAGGGCAAAGTCTGAAAGAACTCCTGGAAGGCATCGCTCCCTTGATGGAGTTTAATCCGCCCTTTGTGGACGTGACCTACCATCGAGAAGAGTATATCTTCAAAAAGCATCCCAATGGTCTTTTGGAAAAGGTAAGCACCAAAAAGCGCCCGGGTACGGTAGGGATTTGTGCGGCGCTGATGAACCGCTTTGACGTGGATGCCGTACCTCACGTACTCTGTGGAGGATTTACCAAAGAGGAAACGGAAAATTTGTTGATTGACCTGGACTTTATTGGGGTAGAAAATGTACTTGCTCTTCGAGGAGATGCCCCCAAGGCAGAGCGCTTTGCTGCCGAACCCAATGGGCATAGTTTTGCGAGTCAATTGGTAGAGCAAATCGTCTCCATGAATGCGGGTAAGTACTTGCACGAAGAGACAGAACCTAGCTTCCAAACCGACTTTTGCGTGGGGGTGGCAGGATATCCAGAAAAGCATTTTGAGGCCCCCAGCCTGAAGTTTGATCTGAAATACTTGAAAGAAAAAGTAGATCGAGGGGCATCCTATATCGTCACGCAGATGTTTTTTGATAATCAAAAATACTTCGACTACGTGGCTAAGGTGAGGGAGGCGGGGATTGAGGTGCCCATTATCCCCGGAATCAAGCCCATCACTGCTTTAAACCAAATCACTACCCTACCTAGGACCTTTTTCCTAGATTTTCCTGATGACTTGACCGATGCACTCGAAAAGTGCAGCACCAATGCGCAGGTAAAAGAGGTAGGAATTGCCTGGGCCATTCAGCAATGCAAGGAATTGGTCAAAGCGCAGGTGCCTTCCCTACACTTTTATACCATGAGCAAAGCGGATGCTACGCTGAGAGTGGCCAAGGAAGTGTTTTAAAGTAGGAATACCTAGCACCAAGCCCTTGTCTTAGAAGGAGACCAAGAGTCTAAATTTTTTCCCTGGTAGGGACTTGATCAGCCCCTCAAATTCCAGGGAAAGTAAGGTGGAGGAAACGCGCCCCATTTCCAATTGGGTGGCAAAGGCGATGTCATCGATGCCCACTTCTTCTTTTTCTTGAAGAAATAGCAATATTTTTCGCTCCTCTTCCTCCTTATTCGATAAATCAAGGACTGGTTTTTTAATTTTTTGTTCTCCTGGTTTTGTCCAACTCAAGGTAGCGGCCAGGTCCTTGGCTCCAGTGTAGATGGAAGCTTTCATTTGCTTAATGAGCAGGTTGCAGCCTTCCGAGTAAGGGGAGTGGAGATTTCCGGGTACGGCAAAGACCTCTTTGTTGTAGCCAAAGGCCAAGTCAGCGGTGATGAGCGCACCTCCTTTTTTGGCAGCTTCTACCACGATGAGCGCATCGGAAAGCCCAGCAATGATTCGATTTCTGGCGGGAAAATTCCCCGGCAATAGCTTGGTTCCAGGCGCATATTCGCTGAGAAGCCCACCTTGCGCCTCTTGAATTTGAGCAGCCAGAGGCGCATGGGCTGCAGGATAAATTTGAGTGATCGGAGATCCAAGAACTGCCACCGTGGGCAATCCCAAGTGCAAGGCAGCGCGATGTGCTTCGGCATCTATTCCAAATGCCAGACCCGAGAGCACGGTAGGACGGTAGGGATAGAGTTCTTCTAGAATTTCTTTAGTAATTTTTTTTCCGTAGGCAGTAGCGCTTCTGGTTCCCACGATGCCCACACTTCGTTCCATGGCCAGGTCTCCTGTGCCTTTGTAAAATAAAAGAATGGGGCCATCGGCCAGGCTGAGGAGGCGTTTGGGAAAAGCAACATCCAGAGAAGTAAGTACCTGGTATCCTTGTTTCTCTTGATTAGCGAGTAGCGCATCTGCTTGCCTCAAGAGCTCCTTTTGGTGTGTAAGCAGGAATTCTAGTTTTTTCCCTACGCGAGGTATTTTTTTCAACTTTTTTGAGGCCGAGGTAAAAAAAGTTTGGGCAGTTCCGGCGTAGGCGAGGATGGCTTTGAAAAGAGTAGGCCCAATTTGTGGGGCTAAGGCCAGGGCGAGGTGGTAGCGCTTTTCCTCAGGGTTGGGATTTGTGTTGGAGTTCATGCTTCAGGTTGATTAAAAAATCCTTGATTTCCTGAAGTTTTTGCACTGCAGCCACCTTATCAAAGCCTTGCTTTTTCCCTGTGGCGATCACTTCCTGAGCTCCCTGGAGGGTGTACCCCTTCTCTTTGACCAAGTGGTACACGTAGCGGATCTTTTGGATGTCGTCCTTGGTGTAGCGCCGATTGCCTTTTTTGTCTTTTTTGGGTCGGATGATGTCAAATTCCCCCTCCCAATAGCGAATCAAGGAAGCCGCTACCTTGAACATCTCAGCAACTTCCCCGATGGAATAGTATTTTTTTTCTATTTCTCGCTCTTTGTATGGCACTGGAATTTGGTTTTGCAGGTTTACTCTTCAGTCAAGGCTCCCAGAGGGAGAATGAAAAAAGATGATCTAAAATAAACAAAAGCAGAGCGACAATCATACATCCCTAGACTTTTTTTTCAGAAGGGGACAAAAGGCACTTTTGGCAAGTGCTAGTCGGGGTAGAAAAGAAGCCCCTACCGATTGGCCAGTGCCAAGAGATGTACAGCCGCCAGTCCCGCTGTTTCGGTTCTCAGCCTATTTTTTCCTAGGGAAACAGGAAGAAAACCATGGGATTTGGCCCAGGTTATTTCCTTGGGATCAAAATCTCCCTCTGGACCTATGAGTACCAGGTATTTTCCTTGGGGTAGGACCAGGTCCATCAGGTGCTGGGTTTGGGTTTCGTCCAGGTAAGCGATAAATTTTTGGTAATCCTGAAAGGAGGGGGAGCTTACCAGTTCCTTGAATTTGCAGCTAGGGTGGAGCAAGGGAAACCTCGTCTGCAGGCTTTGTTTGCAGGCGGCAATCATTTTTTTCTCCAAGCGATCCAGTTTCAAGAAGCTGCGCTCTCCGTGTTGGGTCTCTAGGAGCGTCAGTTCATGGAAGCCAATCTCCGTAATTTTCTCCACCATCCACTCCATGCGTTCTGGGTTTTTGGTAGGGGCGATGGCCAGGTGAATATGAAAGGGGTTTTCTGGCGCTTCCATCGTTTCCAAAAGGGTGACTTGCACCTTTTTGGGATTTGCCTCGGCTATGCTGCACGTGTACAACATGCCCTTCCCGTCTGTCAGAAAGAGTTGGTCTCCCGGTTTTTTTCTCAGTACCCGGACGATATGCTTGGATTCCTCTTCGCTCAGAAAGGTATGGGGGGAGGAAATGGTTTCCTGGAAAAAGAGCTGCATGAGGTGAGGGTTCTAAGGAGATACAAAAAAAGCACATTCCTTTTAGAAACGTGCTTTTTTTATGCATAAAACCTTGAAACTTAGCCCTTGGAGATCTCCATATTGACTGTCCTGCCCTTGATGGTATTGTTTTTCATGATGCGGATCACGTGTTCAGCATCTTTCTGAGGCACATCCACAAAGGAGAAATTATCAAAAATATCGATGCCTCCTATGCTTTTTCCAGGCAGTCCTGCCTCGCCGGCGATGGCACCTACGATATCGTTGGGACGGATTCTATCTTTTTTACCTAGGTTCAAAAAGAGTCGGGTCATGTTGGCCTCTCGGGTGCGTTCGGTGCGAGGAGCAAAATCTCTCGATCCTTCTCTTCGGTCTCCAAATCGGCCTGTAGATTCTTTGCGGTCTCCAAAACGGCTTCCCCGCTCAAAACGGCCCCCTTCTCTTCGGTCTCCAAAGCGTTCGCCTCGTCCCCCTTCTCTTCGATCTCCGTATCTGGATTCACGTCCGCCTTCGCGTCCACCCTCTCTTCTTCGGTCTCCGTAGGAAGTTTCTATGCCAAAATCCTGCTCTTTCAATTCCTTCACTGCATCTCCCATGACCATTTTGAGTAGACCTAGAGAGATTTGCTCTTGGGTCAAGCCTTCGGTCAGCATTTGGGCTATGGTGGAAGCAAACAATGGGGTATCTTCCTCCTTGCTCAATACGCGGTACACGTCTTTGATGAGCTGGGTTTTCTTCAATTCTACCAGTTCCGCCACGGAGGGAGGAGTCATTTTGGTGATCATGGCCTTGGTGTAGCGCTCCAAGTCGCGCAGCTTCATGGACTCCCTGCGTCCGGTGATGAAGGTGATGGCGGTACCGGATTTGCCGGCACGGCCCGTTCTTCCGATGCGGTGTACGTAATATTCTTCGTCTAGGGGAATGTCAAAGTTGAATACGGCCTCCACGTTATCCACGTCTATCCCTCTAGCTGCCACGTCGGTAGCTACCAATACGGTGCATAGGCCTTTTCTAAACTTGCCCATGACCTTGTCGCGCTGCGCTTGGGAAAGGTCTCCATGCAGGGCCTCTGCAAGGATGCCCCGAGCACCTAGGGACTCGGTCACCTCATCGGTCATGCGCTTGGTATTGCAAAATACCACGCTCAAGGCATAGTTGTGAATATTCATCAACCGCACCATCAATTCCATCTTTAGGGATGGTTTTACTTCATAATACACTTGGTCGATTTTAGCTACTGTCAGCTCGTTTTTTGCCACCTTAATGATTTCCGGATCATTTTGGTACTTGCGGGTCAAGTCTAGTATAGGCTTGGCCATGGTGGCGGAGAAAAATACGGTTTGCCGCTCTTCGGGCATTTCCTGCAAGATGGCTTCGATATCGTCTCGGAAGCCCATATCAAGCATTTCATCGGCTTCATCCAAAACGATGATGCCCGCATCTTCTAGTCGCAAGGTGCCGCGATTGATGTGGTCTTGTACACGTCCGGGAGTACCTACCACGATCTGCACGCCTTTTTTCAAGGTACGAATCTGCTTGTCTATAGATTCGCCCCCGTAGATGGCTACAGAACTAATTTTTCGGTGGTACTTCGCTAATTTTTGGATTTCCCCTTCTACCTGAACCGCCAGTTCACGGGTAGGGCAGAGGATGATGGCTTGAGGCTTGATGAAATCCGGATCCACCAAATCGATGATGGGGATAGCAAAAGCGGCGGTTTTACCCGTTCCTGTCTGCGCTTGACCGATGACGTCTCGGCCTTGCAATACAAAAGGGATGGCTTGGTGTTGGATGGGGGAAGGTTGGGTATAGCCCATCTCTTCCACTGCCCGTAAGATTTCATCAGAAATCCCCAGGTCTGAGAATTTGGTGTGTTGTTCCATGTATGTTGTCCTTACTTTTTCTTGCCATGGTATCCTAAATCCCAGACAAGTAACAGCAAGGACTCACGGCATGAAAAAAAGCTCTGTCAAAATTGACGCCACAAAAGTAGGTAGAAATATTTTGTAAACCAAGGGTTGGTTCGAAGTATTTAGAATAATCTATAGAAATCAGGGGCTTGGCCCGAAATATATTTGGCGGGAAGGGTTGTACAAAGTACCATGTACCAAGTACCAAGTACAAAGTACCAAGTACGAAGTACGAGGTAAGAAATACGACATTTTTCTAATGTCGAATGCCGAACGTCGAGTGTAGAATGATGAAGTTGTACATGGTACTTGGTACAATTTTTAGTGTCTTGATACTTGCTACTAGATACTTGATACTAAAGATCTTGGTACCTAATACTTTGTACCTTGTACTTTGTACTTTGTACTATAAAAACGCCCTATCCTCCGTTGCCTCTTCCGTCAATTTTTCAGCGAGGTCCTTGCCCAAGTAGCGATCAATCAAGCCATGGGCCACATAAAGTAAGGGAGTAAGTGCCAAGGCCACGGTAAACTTGTACACGTAGTTGATCAAACCCACCGCAGCGATCTGATCAAGGGACCAGTTGCCGAAGAGATAAAAGGCGATGCCTAGCACTACAAAGGAGTCTATAAATTGGGACACCAAGGTAGATCCAGTAGCGCGTAGCCAAATCATTTTTGGACCTGTTACTGCTCGCAGCTTTTGAAACACATACACGTCAATCAATTGCCCAAGTAAAAAGGCAGTGAGCGAACCCACAATGATGCCCAAGCCTTGTCTGAAGACGGTATTGAAGGCGTAGTTGATGTCAAAGGCGCTTCCATCGGGCATTTGTGCATTGACCTGCAACCAAAAATCCGCGGGGGCCAAGGCCGTCACCAAGCTGATGATGACAAATACATAGGCAATCAAGCCGGCGGTGAGGAAACTTATTTTTCGCACCCCTTTTTTACCGAAATACTCATTGATCAAGTCCGTGGTGATAAAGACTATGGGCCAAATCACTGCCCCCGCCGTGAGGTTGAAGTCTAGCACATATTCACCAAAAAAGTTCCATTGCACGGGTGAAAACCCAAGTGTTTTTTCTGCTGAGAAAATTTTTACTCCTATAATTTCTGCCAGGATGGCGTTGGTGAGAAAAATAAATCCCAAACCTAGGAATAGGTTGGTTTTCCGGGTATGCTGGTGTTCATTCATGGTGCAGCGGTAAGGCGTAGGTTTTTCCCTCTTCACTAAGTAGGGAATTGGAAAAAACGGACTGGGCTTCAGCAAGTAAGTTACTCAATTCCGCATATCGAGAAGAGAAATGTCCTAAAAGTAAGGTGCCCACCTCGGCGCGCAAGGCTAGGGTAGCTGCTTGCTTGGCCGTACTGTGGTAGGTGTCTGCTGCCCTTTTCGATTCAGCTTCCATAAAGGTAGCTTCGTGGTAAAGCAAGTCTACCCCCTGAAGGTAGGGAATCAAGCGCTCATCAAAGGCAGTGTCGGAACAAAAAGCATAGCTCCTGAGCTTGGGGAGGGGATGGGTGAATTCTTCTACGCGGCACCACTTCCCAGAAGGCTCTTGGTAATCCTCTCCCCGTCGTAAGTGCTGTAGGGCTTCTACGGAGAGGGCGTTTTCCATAACCTTTTCTTTGATCAGGGACCTAGGTCCGGCTTTTTCCTGAAATAAAAAACCTGTGGTGGGAATGCGGTGGGATAGAGGAAAACTACTGAGTGAATACCCGGGCTGGTCAAGAAGAATTCGCTTCTCTTGATCCTGGGTGAGCACAAAGGTCAAGGGATAGCAAAGCTGGGTATGACTCCACCGAAAATGGATGGTCAGGATGTCATCCAAGCCCTTGGGACCAAAGAGGGTTAGGGGCTGTGTCCTTTTGGATAAATGAAAGCTGGAAAGCAGCCCAATCAATCCCAGGTAATGATCTCCATGGAGGTGAGAAATGAAGATGGAGGAAATTTTGGAGGTTTTGATTTTAAAACGCTGAAGTTGATGCTGTGTACCCTCCCCACAATCCAGTAGAAAAAACTCCTGCCCAAATCGAAGGACTTGGGCAGTGTGATTTCTTCCATGCATGGGGATGGAAGAAGTGTTTCCTAAAATGGTAAGTTCAAACGCCGGAATCAATCTTCCTCCTCTTCTCCACCGTCAATTTCATGCATAAACACGGCCTCACCTGCCTCTTCTAAGGTAGCTACCAGATTTAGTTTTTTGTCTAGCATGGAGATTTTAATGAGCTTCATTACGTGTTCTCTTGCGCCAGCGATCACGAAGATGCCTCCATGGTTGCCAAATTCTCTATCTCCTACCAGCAAGGCACTCAAGCCACTGGAATCCACATACTGCACCTGACTCATATCCAGTACCATGTTGGCATAGCCTTCGGCGTGGATGGTAAGTAATTCGGATTTCAACTTGGGGGCCAACAAGGAATCAATTTTCTCCTCTAGGGGAGTTAGGATGACGTACTGTTCTTTTTTATCTATGGTGTATTTCATATGCTTGGAAGTTAGTTCTTCAGGTGGGAAGCAATGGCTTTTTCTATTCGGGAAGCCATGTCTTGGGTGTCCGCTTTTACAAAGGTCTTTCCTGTGATTTGCTCGTAAAGTTCGATGTACCGATCGGAAATACTTTCCACGAGTGCATCGCTCATTTCAGGCACCACTTGCCCTTCTTTTCCTTGAAATCCGTGAGCAATCAACCATTGTCTTACAAATTCTTTGGAGAGTTGCTTCTGCGGCAGCCCCTTCGCTTGATTTTCTTGGTAGCCCTCTGCGTGGAAATAGCGGGAAGAATCTGGGGTATGTATTTCGTCTATGAGAAAGATCTTTCCCTCTGCTTTCCCAAATTCATACTTGGTATCCACTAAGATTAACCCCTTTTCCTTGGCCATTTCCTGCCCGCGTTGAAACAAGGCACGGGTATATTTCTCCAGAATTAGGTAATCCTCCTGGGAAACAATACCCTGGGCTAAAATGGCTTCCCTAGAAATATCTTCGTCATGCCCTTCGGCTGCCTTGGTGGTCGGGGTAATGATCGGAGTGGGAAAAGCCTCGTTTTCCTTCATTCCCTCGGGCATGGATACGCCACAAAGTACCCGCTTCCCAGCGGCATACTCTCGCGCGGCATGACCGGCCAAGTAGCCACGAATCACCATTTCTACCTTGAATGGTTCGCAGCGCTTGCCTATCGTCACGTTGGGATCAGGCACGGCACTTACCCAGTTGGGTACGAGATCGGCCGTAGCTTGTAAAAAATGTGCAGCAATTTGATTGAGCACCTGCCCTTTGAAAGGAATGGGACGGGGCAATACCACATCGAATGCGGAAATGCGATCCGAGGCGACGACCACTAGGTCTTTTTCAAAAATATACACATCCCTTACTTTCCCTTTGTAAAATACAATCTGACCAGGAAAGGAAAAGGAAGTTTCTTTGATGGCCTTACGCATGGGTGAATTGTTTGAGCAAAAATAGAAAAACCTAATGGGTAACGAATAGCTTGGGCCCTATTTATTGACTTTATTTCCAAATTCATAATATTCCGTCTGAATCAGCTGGCCCGTAGGATCAAAATATTCTCTTTTTCCATGCAATTTTCCTTTATTATAATTCCAGATTTCCAATGGTTTACCATTTTCATAATAAAGTATTGCTTCTCCTTCCTCTAGGTTATTTTCAAAAAACACCCGGTAGGAGACCTGGCCCGAAGCATGGAAGTGTTCTTCTTTTATTTTATCGCCTTTGGAGGAAAAAATTTCCTGGGTCAGTAAGGCTCCCGATTCGGCATAGGTGAGCAAGGGGGTGGTGGGAATTCCCTTGGAAAATTTGGCTTTTCTTTTGAGTTGACCGCTTGAATAATAGTCCCACAGTTCTCCCTCAGGGTTACCATTTTTATATATTCCTTTGCTAGCTACTTGTCCATTGGGGTGGTACAACACATAGTTTCCGTCCAAAACCCCATTCGAAAAATGTATCCTTGACCTGAGGATTCCATCGGGAAAATAGCTCTCTTCTTTTCCATCCCGCTGTCCTAGGATATAACTGGCTTGGTATAGAAGTCTACCTTGGTCATCAAACTCCTCCCAAAGGCCATGGTATTGACCTCCTAGGTATTGGATTTTGGTTTGCACTTGTCCATTTTCAAAATAAAGGGTGGAGGTCCCTTCGGGTAGGTTGTTTTGGAAGGAGGTTTGCTCCTGAATTTTTCCATCTTCAAAGTAGCTAATTACCTCACCCTCTAGATTATTGCCTAGGAAGGTGGATTCTTGCCTAATCTTTCCGCTGGGGTAATAGCTCCAAGTTTTACCTTCTCTGAGATTATTTCGGTACTGCGTTAAGCGAAGGGTATCTCCCGTGGAGGGGTCCAAATCGTAAAATGCTCCGTTTTTTTGGTTATTTTTTAGCTGTCCTACCTGGATCAACCTTCCCTGCAGGTCGTAGCGCCGTACTGTTCCCTCGGCTTTTCCTTGGACCAGGGGGACTAGCTCCTTGATGCGCAGGGTGTCCTCTGGATGGTAGGTACGCAGGGTGTCTTGACCATAAGTCAAAAAACAAATAAAAGAGAAAAAAAAGGTGAATAAAACAGGTTTTAGCATGGGACTCGGCTTGGGGCAGCTCCCAGATCAGGGTCGAAATCCTGGAGCTTTTACACAGGAAAAATACAAAGAAGCAAATTCAACTCCACCTTCCTTACCAAATTTAGTTTTGATGGGCTAACTTTGGTGTTCTCATCTCTAATCGGTATGCTTTACTTGCGCTTACTTGCTGTTTCTGCCCTTATTTTTCTTGCCTCTTGTGCCTCCAAGCCAGAACTCACTTTTAAAACCTATGAGGGGGAGATTTTTGGGACCTATTACCGCATTCAGGTGGGCGATGCCTCTAGGGATTACCAAGCCCAGATCGATTCGGTGTTTGCCTTGATCAATACCGCTTCCAATTCCTATATCCAAGAATCCGAGGTTTCCGAATTCAATGCCAAGGGCAAACTCACTCAGCCTTCTGCTACCTTCCTTGAAATGCTGGATTCGTGTCGCAAATTTCATAGGCAAAGTGAGGGATATTTTGAGCCTACCCTGTACCCCCTGATTAAGGCTTGGGGCTTTTCTTTTGAAGAGCGGGAACTAATGGATTCGGCCAAGGTATCGGAATTGATGGGTTACTTAGGTTTTGAGTCCAAACTCTTGGTTTCGGACAGTGGGTATGTGGCTGCTCAGCCTGGAGTGCAATTGGACATCACGGGTTTGGGGGAGGGTTATGCCATAGATAAGTTGGCAGAAGTACTGGATAGGGCAGGGGTGGAACACTACCTGGTGGAACTGGGTGGGGAAATGAAGGGGAAAGGAAAAAATCCCCAAGGGGAGCCCTGGAAAGTAGGGATAGAGGATCCCGAACAAGTGAGTCTGGGCATCAGCAATTCCCTTCTCACCACGGTGGTCTTACACCAACTGGCCTTGAGTAGTTCTGGAAACTACCGCAAATTCTATGTAGACGAACAGGGGCAGCGTAGACCTCATATTTTAGACCCTAGGACGGGTTATCCTGTGACCCATTCCCTAGTTTCGGTTTCCGTTTTGGCTCCCTCAGCCACCCAGGCGGATGCCTTGGCCACCGCCTTTATGGCCATGGGCCCTGAGCAAGCCAAGGTCTTGGCAGAATCCCTTCCGGGTGTGGATGCCCTTTTTGTATTGGCTGAAAAAGATAGCTTGCGCATGGAGTTTACCTCGGGATTTCCAAGAGCGCAAAGGTAAGAAGCAAGAGGTAAGAGACAAGAGGTAAGAGACAAGAAGCACGATTGTACAAAGTACCAAGTACAAAGTACCAAGTACCTTCAAAACCAGGATTGCGGTAGATAGGCAAGAGCCGAGATTCCTTTGCGGCTCGGCGTCTTTGCGAGAGAAAATCAGAAAATCCCCCTGGCCCCCTTGTCAAGGGGGAGTTGCCCCTATTCCGACTTGGCGCCCTGTCTGTCCGCCGCGGCGGATAGGTCTGCCGATAGGCAGGCGAGGAAAAAGAGAGTGCTGCTCCAAGACAGCAGTATTAATTTAGCGGCAGATTAAAAAGTCTAATCTCTTGCCTCTTGATTCTAATCGTCTTGTACTTGTCCCTCTATTCTTTTCTCCCTAGACCCTCTCCAGCACCAATGCCGATGCGCCTCCACCCCCGTTGCAGATGCCAGCTACGCCTATATTTCCCCCTTTTTGGTGAAGAACCGTACACAAGGTGCTGAGGATTCTGGCACCAGAAGCGCCTAGGGGATGGCCTAGCGCTACTGCACCACCAAATACATTCAATCTGTCATTGTCTAGGTTGAGTTCCCGCTGGTTGGCAAGTGCAACAGCCGAAAAGGCTTCGTTGATCTCGTAGTAATCTACCTCCTGAGCACTTAGCCCGGCATGAGCCAAGGCCTTGGGAATGGCCAAGGCCGGTGCTGTGGTAAACCACAAGGGATCCGTGGCCGCATCGGCATAGCCTCTGATTTTGGCGATCGGCTTTAAGCCGTATCTCTCCACAACTTCTTTGCTGACCAAGACCAAGGCAGCCGCCCCATCGTTCATGGTAGAGGCATTGGCGGCGGTCACCGTCCCATTGGGATCAAATACGGGCTTCAGGGATGGGATTTTTTCAAAAACCACATTCTTGTATTCCTCATCTTCAACAATCACCACCGCTTCACCCTTTCTTCCCTGTAGGGTGACTGGAACGATCTCCTCTGCAAAGGCTCCTGCTTCCCAAGCCGCCGCGGCGCGCCTATAGGATTGGATAGCATAAGCATCCTGCTCCTCCCGGCTGATTTTCATTTCCTTGGCAGTATGTTCGGCACAGTTGCCCATGGGAAACTTGTAATACACCTCAAAAAGTCCATCTCTCACCAGCCCATCGCTCAGTTCTGCATTTCCGTACTTGTAGCCAAAGCGAGCCTTAGGCACGTAGTAGGGGACATTGGACATGCTTTCCATGCCGCCTGCAACAACTACCTCGTTGATGCCCAATTGGATGGTCTGGGCACCCAGCATGACGGCCTTCATGCCGGAGGCACATACCTTGTTGATGGTGGTGCAGGGCACCGGATAGCCAAGACCTGCCCCTAAGGCAGCCTGGCGGGCAGGAGCCTGTCCCAGATTTGCCGAGAGCACGTTGCCCATAAATACTTCATTGACGGCTTCATCAGGTACACCAGACTTGGACAAAGCGCCTTTGATGGCGATGCTTCCCAACTCGGTGGCAGGTACACTACTCAATGCCCCTCCAAAGCTTCCCAAGGGAGTGCGTACGGCGGAAAGGATATAGACTTCTTTACTCATTTCTATTTGGGTTTAGAATTATTCTTGGGTTTGGCTAAGCTTACCAATCCGGCAGACCCCGCTTCGGTCTCTGGGTAGGCTTCTTTTTATTTTCTTGGATGTAGCGCAGCTCGGCAGCGTTGAGGGACTCCAAGATTTGGGAAGCCTGCTCGGGGGAAAGGTTCATGGCTTTCAACTTCTCCCGCATGGCTTCCATTTTTTTCTGTCGATCTGCCAGGTTGGCATCCATCTGCTCGTTGGCATTTTGACCCGCTTCCTCGCTTTGTTGGGATGGATTTTGACCCTCTTGACCTTCTTTGGCCTTGTCTTCCTTGCTTTGCTCCCCGTCTTTCTGCTGAGACTGGGAATCTTCTTTTTGAGAAGGATCTTTCTGACTCTGGTTTTGCTGATTTTGTTGTTGCTGCTCCTGGTTTTGCTCTTGCTGCTCCTGGTTTTGCTCTTGTTCTAATTTTTCTTTGAGTGCCTTCAGTTTGGCATCGTTGGGGTATTTGGCCAGGCCGTCATTGACCTCCTTGAGTGCAACTTCCTTGTCTGTTTTGACATAGGAGCGTGCTGCCCGGTTAAAGAAGTCTCCGGCCGTCTGGGCTAGGGCCCCTTGGCTCCACAGGAAGAGGGCAAGAAGGAGGGCAGGGAAGAGAAATTTAGTTTTCATTGATTTCCACCACATCTTTTAAATTGGTCATAAATTCCTGGTAGGCTGCTATCGTTTCGTCTTGAGCTAAGGCTTCTTCCATCAAGGCCAAGGCTTCCTTAAATTTAAATTGCTCTACCAATCGATCTGCTTCTGCCTTTTTACGCTTCGCAAATTCCGAGGGTTCTGGAGTATTTTCGTCTTGATTTTTGCGTTCCTCCTCTCGCTTTAGCCAGCGGGCCAACAATTCGTAATTGTAACGGGCTTCTTCATTGAGTGGATTTTGGATCAAGGCCGATTGAAATTTACTCAAAGCAGTTTCGTAGTCTTGCGTATTGCCAAGCAAAACCCCTGCCTGGTTGAAGGCAAAAGAGGACAAAATTTTATCAGTGCTTTGCGTGGCCTTATCGTACATACCCAGGGCATTTTCACTTTCGTTGGCATGGTGGTAACTCAAGCCCAAATTAAAATCCAATGCCAAGGAAGTAAGGGCAAATTCTTCGATCAACATCAAATGATCTTTTATGGATTGGAGGTAATCTGCCTCGGCATAGCTTTTTTCTGCAGCTGCGATGGCTTCGTTCAGCCTACTTACCCGGGTCCAGGAGGAGGGGATGAGCAAAAATACTCCTAAAATCAATTTTCCCCAGCTCATCAGATTTTAATCGTTTTTAAAGGTAAAATCATATCTACAAGCGCCAGCACCAAGGCAGCCAAGAGAAAGTAGAAGTATTGGTTGGCGCTGGCTTCCACCTTTCTGGTATTGGCTACCCCACCTTTCAAGTTTTCAATGGCTGAAATAAGTTCTCCCATCTCTTCTGCCTGATCGGAAACTTCAAAATATTCTCCTCCCGTCTCCACGGCGATGTACTGTAAAGGTTCTTTGTTTAGTTTGCTGATGGCAGGCTTACCCGTTTCCGGATCGATGACCCAAGCATTTCCTCTAGGGATTTTTCCGCCTTGTTCGGTGCCCACCCCTACAGAAAATACCTTTATTCCGTTGTCTACCAACTCTTCTGCAACACCCTCCAAATCATCTCCAAAATGTTCTCCATCCGATATGAGCACGATGGCCCTGGACTTTAATTCCTGACTTTTATCGTTCTTGAATCGCTCCAAAGCCATAGCCAGGGGAGCGGAGAGGTCCGTACCCAAGTTGGGCACCAGTCCTATAGAAAGTCCATCGATGTAGAGGTTGGCTACGGCTTGATCGTAGGTGAGGGGGAGTTGCAAAAATGCTTCTGTAGAAAAAATAATCAAGCCGATTCGGTCTGAAGGAAAGGATTTGAGCAGTTCTTTTAGTTCAAATTGAATTCTACGCAGTCGGTTGGGCTCTATATCGCTAGCCACCATGGATTGGGATAAATCCACGGCGATGAAGATGTCTTTTCCCTCTTCTTGTACTTCCTTGAAGGATTCTCCAATGGAGGGGCCAGCAAAGGCAATAAGAAATAATCCAAAATACAGGGTGCGGATGATCAACTTGGTAATTACTGCCTGCTTTTCCACTTTCAGGCGTCGGTTGATGGACCAAAATCTGCTGACGTACACCAAATACAGCAGGACAAATAGCCCTAAAAAGAGCAATAGGAGTTGTATATCTGGATATGCCCAAACCATGGCCTGAAATTAGGAAATAAAGCTTACTTTTTCCTCACCCTACGCAATTAGCAGCTGTAGATTTGGTGCTAGCACAAAGAATTAACAAACATTAATTCTTTTAAGTATAGGTTCTGAATCTTCTCTATTTATTTTTCGAGCCCTTAATCCATGGCATTCCCGTGGAAGAGCGCATTGAAGAAGAGTTTGTTCGTCCCGTACCAAGCCCCTCTAAAGTTAGGGCTGTCGAAGAAGTGAATCACACGACCTTGACCGGAAGGAGAAATCACCACACTAGCACTTTGCTTCAGGCTTTCTAGGTTGGCCTTGGAAATGTAACCCCCTAGGTGTGGATTGGCTGTGTAGCGAATAGGGCTGAGGTACTTATCGGCTGAAGGCTTGATGAAGAGATCTGTATTGCGGTACACAGGTAAGGTCTTGCGGCTGTATCCATAAGCAATTGGATGGGTTAAGTCGAGTTCGGCCAAATAAATGCTTCCGCCCACCTCCTTGGCACCTTCCGTATCGTTGCGTGAAGCAAAGGGTAGACTTGCAGGTGCATTTTCTCCATTTCCAGACAAAGCTTCCTCCTTGGTGATGCCCTTCTGATTGAGCCAGAGGGAAGCATTTTTCATCGAAATGATGGTTCCGCCTCGGCTGACCCAATCTTTGAGGTGATTGACCTGACCTTCGGAAAATGTAGCATAACTACCTGACGGAAGAATCAGCGTGTTGTACCCATGCAGGTTGAGTCGGCCAAATTGTTCCACATTCACCTTGGTAATCGGCATGCCGATTTGGTGATCCAGCAGGTTCCAGATTTCTCCTGCTTCAGAGGCATTGATTCCGTTGCCCACCACAAGTACTACTTTTGGATGCTGCACGGCAGATACGCTATTGGATCCAAGGTCTATCCCGCTCAGATTCAAGCCGGTTTGTACGGAGTAGACCTGTTGGTTATTCTTTAGAGCCAAGGTTTTGAGTTGCTGCTTTACTTGGTCTTTCGAAAGGGATTGAAAGCCCATGGGAATCATCAAGGTGCCCCGCCCAAAGTCTACTTTGCCCTCTTGGGTTTGAGAAGAAAAGTTTTGGTGAAGCGCTTCCACATGTACCCCTGCTTGCTGCAGTTCAAATAGGAGTTTGGGTGCATAGTAGTCCCTCCAGTCAATCAAATAGGCATAGGCATTTCCTTCTGGAAAAGCATGGGTAGGAAGGGTTACATCTTTTAATTCGGTGCCCATTTTTGCCGTAGGCGCTGCAGCGAAAGGCATGCCGTAAGCAGCTGCCATGGTCCAAGCGGAAGCATCGTAGAATACGGAATCCGCGAAAGACGTCACATATTCAAACATGGTTCGTACCATGCGGTATTGGGCTTGCTTGGTAGGTACTACCCAGGATGATCCTTTTTTAAAGCTTTGTCCAGCAGCGCTAAGGTCCGCTGGATTTTCATAGACCTTGATTTTGTGATCGAGTAGGAACTGTAGAAATAGTCGATTTCTGCTGGGATCACTTTCATCTCCAAACACGTAGTTTTTAGCCAAATCCTTGCTTCCTTCTGCCACGGCACCCGTAAAAAACTCGCGTAGGTACTCATGCATATACACCCGGTTGTCCAAGGCGGCCTCCATGGTGGCTAGGGAATTGACTACATGGTTGCGGATGGTAAAAGCGAAGGTAATGTCGCCACGCTGGCTGTTTTGGATATGACCGCGGGAACTGGCAGTTTCAAAAACCAAACCCAAGCCCCCGTGCATGTCGGGGTAGGAGGAGCCATAGCCTGGGTAACTGTTGTCAAACACCTCTTTGCTCCAGTACAGGCTACCAATTTGGTCCATGTATTTGGCAAAGTACTTGGCGAATTTGGGGTTGAGGTCGTCGTAATTCTTACGGGGAACTACTGGGTTTTCTGAGCCATAGGGCTTGGTGGGTTCAAAAAAATAGGTGCTGTTGACACCCATCTCGTGAAAATCGGTGGTTACATTGGGATACCACTGATGGTACCAGGCTACCTTTACTTTAGACTCTGGATGGGCTAGCGGCAACCAATCCCGGTTGAGGTCAAACCAGTAGTGATTGGTCCGGCCTCCTGGCCAGGCCTCGTTGTGCTCTCGATCTAAAGGATCTGCTACCGCTGGGAAACCCTTGTTGGAATTGGCCCACAGGCTGTGACGATCTCTTCCATCTGGATTGAGCGTAGGGTCGATGTGTATCACCCCTTGGGCGCGTAGCTGGGTAGCTAAATCGGACTCTGAGGCGAGTAACCAGTAGGCAGTTAGCATGGCTGCTTCCGCAGATGAGGGCTCGTTGCCATGTACTCCGTATCCCAAATGTATAATGGAAGGCATGTTTTGAATATCGGGTAGGGGTTGGCTCGGGTCTGCAAGTTGCAATTGCTTTTGACGAACCTCCTCCAAATTGCTGAGGTGTGCTGCAGAAGCGATAGTCAAGATCACCTTGGGTCTATGCTCATGGGTGTAGCCGATGGTTTGCAACTGAGCCTGATCACTTAGGGCATCTAATTTTTCAAAGTACTTGATGATCAAATCGTAGCGGGTATGCCAATCTCCAATGGGATATCCCAGGAATTGGGATGGCGAGGGGATGTTGGGATTGAATTTTTCTCCAGGGAAGAAGTAATCCTCTTGCCCAAAAACCGGAATGCTCAATAGGATTCCGAAAATGACTCCGACAACTAATTTTTTCATGGTGTTCCAATATTTCAAGAAAAATAGGAAAGGTATGGGGCATTTCCATTAAAAATCCATCAGAGGTTTTCCAAATCCCCAAATTTTTACTGTATTTTAAAACTTCAGTTTGCAATTCAAACCCAATTTACCCTATGAAACAGAAATTTTTACCTCTTACTGTGCTTGTCGCAAGCCTAGGAACGGCTTCTCTCGCTTTTGCGCAGCAAACGACCACTCCGCCACCCATGCCTCCACAGGCTACCGAGTTTTATACTCCTGTGCCACCAAAGGTGACACCCGGAGCGATGAACCATCAGGCACCCTCGGATGCAATTGTCCTGTTTGATGGGAGTAGCCTTTTCAATTTTGTGTCTGCCAAGGATGGATCTAGTCCAGCCCCTTGGAAGATTGAAAATGGCGAATTGGTGGTTCAGAAGGGAACAGGAGATGTTCAATCCAAACTTGCCTTTGGCGATGCGCAGTACCATATTGAATGGTCGGCCCCTACTGAAATCATTGGAGAAGGACAGGGTAGAGGCAATTCAGGTTTCTTTTTGATGGGCTTGTACGAGGTACAAATCCTAGACAGCTACGAGAGCAAAACTTACACCAATGGGCAAGCGGGCAGTATTTACAAGCAATACCCTCCTTTGGTCAATCCTTTGAGAGGCCCTGGTGATTGGAATTACTACGATATCATTTTCAAGGCACCTCGTTTTGATAAGAATGGAATGCTGACTTCTCCAGCCACCGTGACCGTGCTGATCAATGGGGTTTTGGTGCAAAACAACGTCATCCTCAAAGGTCCTACAGAATATATAGGAATTCCGAATTATAAGGCACATGCGGATGCCTTGCCGATCAAACTTCAAGATCACGGCAATCCTGTTCGATTCCGGAATATTTGGGTCAGACCTTTGTGAAATACGAAATACGATTTACGAAATACGACAAATTAATTAGAGTGGACATTTTTAGGGATACGCGCTGATTAATTCAAAAAAAATAAGCCTGATTAAAATGGAAGCCTTACCTCACCCTTTCGTATTTCGTAGATCGTAACTCGTATTTTTCTTTTATTTATCCACCATTTACCTTGCTAAACAAATGACTTCAAGAAGACGATTTATACAAAACACCATGCTGCTTGGCGCAGGCTTGAGCATGCCATCCATTCTAACTGCTGCCGATTTTGGCAAGTTTACCCGCAGCATCGGACCCAATGACCAAATCAACTACGGCGTAATCGGCTGTAAGGGGATGGGGTGGTCCAACATGAATGCGCACCTCAAAATGCCACAGGTCAACTGTGTAGCGCTCTGCGACGTAGACCAAGCCGTACTAGACCAGCGTACCGAAGATGTATTCAGGCTTCGCGGCACGCGTCCTACCCAATACAAGGACTATCGCAAAATGCTGGAGAATAAGGACATCGATGTGATCATCATCGGTACTCCAGACCACTGGCATTGCTTAAACATGGTGGATGCGGTAGCCGCTGGAAAGCACGTGTACGTAGAAAAACCCATTGCCAACACCATCGAAGAGTGCCAAATCATGGTGAAAGCCCAAGAGCGCTACGGAAAGATTGTTCAGGTAGGACAATGGCAGCGTTCGGGCTCCCAATACGATCAAGCCATTCAGTACGTGAAGTCGGGCAAGCTCGGCCAAATTCGTTTGGTGAAGTGCTGGGCTTACCAAGGCTGGATGAAGCCCGTGCCTGTGGTGGCCAATAGCCCAGCACCTGCTGGGGTAGATTACTCCATGTGGCTTGGACCTGCTCCGAAGCGAGATTTTAATGCCAACCGCTTTCACTTCAATTTCCGCTGGTTTTGGGATTATGCAGGAGGCTTGATGACCGACTGGGGGGTACACGAGATCGACATTGCCTTGTATGCCATGGGCGTAAGCGCACCGAAATCGGTGATGGCTTCTGGTGGTAAGTTTGCCTATCCGGATGATGCCTCCGAAACTCCCGATACGCTACAGACGGTGTATGAGTACGAGGGATTCAACATGCTCTGGGAACATGCCACAGGAATCGATGGTGGAAATTACGGCACCACGGAAGGAATCGCCTTTATCGGCAACAATGCCACGTTAGTAGTAAACCGTGGAGGTTGGAAGGTCATTCCAGAAACGGAAACCGTAGACGGTCAGCGTAAACCTAAAGTAGAGGAGGTGCCCCACACCAAGCCCTCTGGTCCTAGTGCCTTGGAATTGCATGCAGTAAACTTTGTGGAAGCCATGACTACCAATAACCCCAAACTATTGAAGTGCGGGATACAAACAGGTTCCGTGGCAGCAATCAATGCGCAGATGGGTAATATCGCTTACAAAACAGGCAAGAAGGTGTATTGGGATGCAAGCAAAAACTTGTTTACCGATACCGAGGCCAATCAATTGATCAAGGCAAATTACCACAACGGTTGGGTGGTTCCAAAAGTTTAAGCCACTTGAAACAAAAAAAGTCCCGAGATTTCGGGACTTTTTTTATGCTTGAAGGATTGGATTACCAAACCCAAGTACCTGTGGCGCCTGCTGGGAGAGAGGCTGGAAAAGAGGTGGAATTTTCTTTGATTTCAAAGCGAATTTCCTTGGCAGAGTTGTTATGAACAATCAGTACTTTTTTGCTATCGGGCCGGGTAAATGCCACATTGGGTAGCCCTTTGGGTGAATTTGATCCGATTCTTGTGGATCCTGGATCTACCCATTTGCTCGCATGAGCAATGACATAATAGGCAGGATTGCGGGTTACCGCATCCCCATCAATAGTGATGGCACCCAAACAACGATCACAGCCCCCACGATCCGTATGAGGAGTCAGTTCCGGATTGGAACTCAGGTTCCATTCCAAGACCGTCTTCGCCCAATTTCGAGGTGCTTCAATCAGTAAGTTTTTGACATGCCAGGCAATGTCTCCTTCTAAGTTGCCCGGTGATCCCACCCACTGTTCGGTAAAGTAGAGATTCTTGTCAGGAAAGGCACGATGCACCTCGGAAAGGGCTTCGATTTGCCCTCCATAGAGGTGAAAGGCAGAGCCATCAATGTAGGGATTGGCTATTGGATCACTGAGGACAGTGATCGGATAATCTGGTCGATCGGCATTGTGATCGTAGACAATGATTTTGGTTTGGATTCCTGCTTGTTGGAAAGCAGGTCCCAAATGCTGCCCAATGAATCGAGCCTGCTGCTCGGGAAGCATGAGTAGGGAAGGGTTGTTGCCTGGATGGAGCGGTTCGTTTTGGATGGTGAGCGCATCGATGGTAAATCCACGCTTGCCCATTTCCTGTATGTATTTGACCAAATACTGGGCATAGCTGGCCTCAAATTCCGGCAAAAGCGATCCACCTCGAGTATCTCGATTGTCCTTCATCCAAGTAGGAGGTGACCAGGGGGAAGCCATCAGCCTTAGCTTTGGATTGATGGCTAGGATTTGTTTTAGGATAGGGAGTACATCCAGCGTATCGTAGCTTAGGCTGAATTGGCTCAGTGTAGGATCCGTACCCTTTGGATCTTTTAGATCATTGTAAGAAAAAGGAAAGGCATTCAAATCCGATGCTGCTACGGGCAAGCGCAAGTAGGATATACGGATATCGTTTTCGCCTGAACCAAACAATTCATGGAGGATAGTTTGCCTTGCTGAATCGCTCATAGAAAGCAAATGGCTAGCCGAACCCTGGCTTAAGGTAAATCCAAAGCCATCCATGGATTGATACAGGGAATCTGTGTACAAACTGATCTTTTCCGTAGGCTCTCCAGTAGGAACACTTGGACTAGGCTGCTTTTGGAAAAGAATCCCCGCCTTGGGGTCGGTGAGCCAAAAAGAAGGGGTCTGTCCTTTGACAGAAAAGCCAAAAACGAGTAGTAGACAGAGGAGTAGGGTAGGTCGGATAGGCATGTTATAAACCTTTGAGGTTTCATTCAAAACCTCGAAGGTTTAAAATTTCGAAGTTTCCCAAATCCTTCGAGGTTTAAAAAACCTCAAAGGTTATTTTCTAGCAAGTGCTCTTTTGGCAGCTTTGACTATGTTTTCGGCATTGAGGCCATACTTTTCTAGTAGCTGCGTAGGGGTACCCGACTCCCCAAAGCTATCGTTGACACCCACGTACTCCAAGGGAGCAGGGTAGTGGCGAATCAGGGTTTGGGCAATGCTGTCTCCAAGACCACCGTGGAGTTGGTGCTCTTCGGCGGATACGGCACAACCTGTTTTCTGCACCGATTCCAAAATTGCTTCGGTGTCCAAAGGCTTGATCGTGTGAATGTTGATTACCTCGGCATGGATTCCTTCTTCACGAAGCATGGCTTCAGCGACCACGGCTTCCCATACCAGGTGTCCTGTAGCAAAGAGGGTCAGGTCTTTTCCATCGATCATCTTCCATGCTTTACCAATTTCAAATTTTTGGTTTGCAGGAGTGAAAATCGGCCAACTTGGGCGTCCAAAGCGAAGGTAAACTGGTCCTTCGTGTTCGGCGATGGCAAGCGTGGCAGCCTTGGTTTGGTTGTAGTCGCAAGGGTTGATCACCGTCATGTGTGGAAGCATTTTCATCATGCCCAAGTCTTCAAGGATCTGGTGCGTGGCTCCATCTTCTCCAAGCGTCAATCCTGCGTGTGAAGCACAGATTTTTACGTTCTTGTCCGAATAGGCTACCGATTGACGAATTTGATCGTACACGCGTCCTGTGGCAAAGTTGGCAAAGGTACCTGCAAAGGGAATTTTCCCTCCCAAGGCCATTCCTGCAGCTAGGCCGATCATGTTGGCCTCAGCGATGCCGGTTTGGAAGAAGCGATCTGGAAATTCTTTCTGGAAGTCTCCCATTTTTAAGGAACCTATCAAATCGGCACAAAGGCCTACCACATTTGGGTTTCTTCTTCCTGCTTCCAAAAACCCGTCACCAAAGCCTGAGCGGGTGTCTTTCTTTTCGGTATAGGTATATTTTAAGTCTAAGCTCATCTTTTTGTCTTTTGCAATGGATAATTAATAATCGCCAAGTGTTTCTTCCAATTGACCCAAGGCCAAGGCCAATTGCTCGTCATTTGGCGGGGAACCGTGCCACTTGTGGGTACCCACCATGAAATCGACCCCATAGCCCATTTCCGTGTAGAGCAGATTCAAGATGGGTTTGCCTTTTCCCGTAAGGGATTTGGCTTTTTCCAAACCAGCAATTACCGATGCGAGATCATTACCCTCTTTGGTTTCGATAACTTCCCAGCCAAAGGCTTCCCACTTGGCTTTGAGGTTTTTTAGGTCCATCACCTTTTCGGTAGGACCATCTATCTGCTGCCCATTGTAATCTACAGTTGCAATCACATGGTCCATCCCATAATGGGCGGCATACATGGCGGCCTCCCAAACTTGTCCTTCTTGCAATTCTCCATCGCCCATGAGCACATAGACCAAACTCTTATCTTGATCTATTTTTTTGGCTTGTGCAGCCCCAAGTGCCACCGATAATCCTTGTCCCAAGGAACCGGAAGCGATGCGAATGCCAGGTAAATGTTCGTGGGTGGCGGGATGGCCCTGGAGTCTGGAATTCAGTTTTCGGAAAGTTTTTAACTCTGCAACTGGAAAATAGCCACTACGGGCCAATACGGAATACCAGCCAGCCGATAGGTGGCCATTGGATAGGAAAAAGAGATCTTCTCCTTTTCCATTCATTTGAAAATCAGGGTTGTGATGGAGCTGGTCAAAGTAGAGGGCTACAAAAAATTCGGCACAGCCTAGGGGCGCTCCAGGATGTCCGGATTGTACCGCATGTACCATGCGCAATACGTCTCTGCGGAGTTGGCTACAGATCTTTTGTAGCTCAGGTAGGGATAGTTTTTTCATGAGGCTAGTTTACTTGAGTACTTGTGCCGTATGGTTCTTGGTATCTACTTTTTCGATGATTTCAGTGATTTTACCAGCTTCATCGATGACAAAGGTGGTCCGTGCGGTACCCATGTAGGCACGGCCATACATGGATTTTTCTACCCAAGTTCCGTAAGCCTGATGGATACTCAAATCGGTATCGGCGAGTAAGGAAAAAGGGAGATTTTGCTTTTCAATAAATTTTTTGTGCGATTTTACATCGTCCGAGCTTACTCCCAAAACCACATAACCCGCTTTTAGTAGTGCATCGTAATTGTCTCGAAGATTGCAGGCTTGGGCTGTGCAGCCTGGAGTAGCATCCTTGGGATAGAAGTACAGAATTACCTTTTTACCTCTGTAATCAGATAATTTAACGTTTGCCCCTGATTCAATTTTTCCTTCAAAATCTGGAGCCAGTTGTCCAACGGAGAGTGCCATGATCGTAGTAGTTTGGTTTGCAATTAATTTAGTATTCCTTTCCATTCGGCCACATTACCTGCCATATCGGTAACTCGAACCACTGCGTTTCCTTTGAGCGGTTGATTTTGAGAACTTTCTGACCAGATTACTGCTTGTTTGTGTTCGTACCTCATCCACACCCATTCTCCATTGACCCAGGCTTCAAAGCTTTTAATTCCCGATAGGTTGTCTTTGATGGTAAAACGCATTCCCTGGCTGTTTACTCGAATGGGGGTGATGCTTGGATTAGTAATATCTTCTGCCAAAACAAAACTACCAAAATTTCTGGTTTTGAATTGGATTTGATTTCCTTTCCATTCCCCACCTACAAAACTTCTGGACCCATTGGCAGCTCTTTGGTAGACATGGGTTTTCGATTTATTTCCTGCATACCCCGACACCTCCCAGGTAGCTTCTATGGGATTCCAGAGGTATTGGAGAGGATCCCCGAGTTCCAGTGTAGGAGCGCTGGCAGTGCCGGAATGTACCGCCCTTAAATACAAGTCTTCTAGGAGGCTGTTGGACTCTGTTCTTACTTGAAGCCTGGGAGTGGCATGAAGGTGCTCTTTTCCTACGGGAAAATGCCCCAAGATATCTGGAACATATATTTCTGAACACAAGTCAATTTTACTAGGGATACCAAACCTTAGGTCCCATAGGTAAGTCCTGCTGGCAGCATCTTGGTAGGCTGGCATAAGTTCATAAGAAGTAGTGCCCACGATAAATTTGGCAAGCCCGCCCTTGGTTGTCTGGGCGACCTTGATTTTCATAATATTTTTAAAATAGCTTACCTGAGGAGATGGAGGGGCGCTTCCATCCGATTTGGTGGAATCCAAGTCTGCACCTAGCAAGGTAAGTTGTATGTTGCGCGTATTGTTGTAGGCGTCGATAAGTTTGATTTGAATTTTCTTTTTTATCCCGGTCTCTAATTGGAAAACGCCAATTTCGGGAGTCTTAGGTTGGAAAAAATCAAATTTTAGGTCGGGTTGGTGGTAGAGTTTTGAAAATCTATTTTGGTGGGTATGGAGCAGGAAGTGCCTTGAAAAATTAAAGTCAACTTTATCTACAGTGAGTTTGTAAAGTAATCCAGATTCATCATACACTTCAAACTTGGGAAAACCATTTTGATTTTCTGCACCATCCAACTTATCGTAGCCTTGAATTTCAATACCTACTTTGCCGCTGATTTGAATGGGTTCTGCGAGGTTATAGCCCGTTCCACTCAGGGTAGGAGTAAGCTCGAGGCGTTGAAATTTACCGTTTACACGGCTATCAATTTCAAGGGGAACAATAGCTATTTTTTGAGGAGTGGGAGGAATCTTGTCTAGGATTTCGGAATATCCAGCCAAAAGGGGATCCAAAGCTCTATCCAAACTATCCCTGATTTCAAAGTGCAGGTGTGGCCCACCAGAGCTGCCAGTATTGCCTCCATAAGCTATCAGTTGACCTTTTTTAACCATCAACTCACCCGGTTGGGGGGCTACTTCCAGTTCCTGCTGTTTTGCAGCATAGACTTTTGTCTTTATCCAAGCGTGAAGGCTGGGATTAAAATTTCTAAGGTGACCGTATAGCGTGATGTGACCGCTAGGATGCTTGAGGTAAATGACATTGCCGTAGCCAAAAGAGGAGATTTTAATGCGATGTATCCATCCCTCTGCTGCTGCATAGATGGGTTCCCCTTCCACGCCACCAAATTTGTAATCCAGCCCAGTATGAAAATGATTGGGTCGTAGTTCAGAAAAATTTCCAGAAAGGAAGTTTCTCACCCCCGGTTTGACAGGGGATTGGAAATATCCTTTTTGAATAGATTGAGAATAGAGGTCGTTTTTAACCCCTGTAAAAAGTAGAAAAACGAAAACCAACCCTTTATTTAATCTCCACATGCAGCATTTTTTCATTTTCCATAAAACCAATGAGTTGATCACCCACCTGTACAGGCCCGACTCCTGCAGGGGTTCCGGTGTAGATTAAATCTCCTTTTTTGAGGGTAAAATATTGGGACACGTAGGAAATGATGGTTGCAAAATCAAATAGCATCAAGCTGGTATTCCCTTTTTGCCTGATCTCTCCATTTACCTCCAGGTGGAAATTGATGTCCTTCAAATTTTTGAATTCATCAACAGATTTGAATGCTCCCACGGGTGCGGAGCCATTAAACGCCTTGGCAATCTCCCAAGGCAGTCCTTTGGCTTTGCATTGGTCTTGGAGGTCGCGGGCAGTGAAATCTATACCCAATCCAATCTCCTCCACGTAGCGGTGAGCAAATTGAGGCTGTATGTACTTTCCTTCTTTGGATATTTTGAGCACCAGCTCGATTTCGTGGTGGATATTTTTTGAAAAATCTGGATAAAAAAAGGGAGCATCGTTCTTCAACAGCGCCGTCTCTGGCTTGAGAAACACCACCGGTTGCCCTGGCTGCTCATTTTTCAATTCTTCGATATGGGCCACATAATTGCGGCCAATGCAGATGATTTTCATCGTAGCGTTGGAATTAAAGTCTATTCATTTAAAAACTAATTTTTTTGATTTCGTCCAGCAACTTCTCCATCCATTGCGAGTAGATGCCTGGTGAGGGATGGAGCTGGTCTGCCACTACCCCCTCCGGCAATCCCCCCTGGATTCGGTACTCCTCAGTGATGTCTAGAAACCGTATGCCGTGTTTGTCGCAAATTTCTTTTTTGCTTCGATTGTAGTCATCAATTGCCTTGGCCACTTGCTTGGAATCCACCCCTTTTTGAATGGCAAAGGGAGTGACCCCCCAATCTGGAATGGACAAGACCATCACCCGATCTTTATTTCCTCTTGCAAAGGCAAGGGCTCGCAGCAACATTTTTTCAAAATCCACAGCAAAAGATTCTACCGATCGACCGCGGTACTGGTTATTTACCCCAATGAGCAAAGTTACTAGGTCGTAGCCTGCTGCGTCCGTGGCAGTGGCTTGAATTCCCGCTTCCAGTTCGTCCACAGTCCAGCCTGTCTTTGCAATGAGCAGGGGAGGCGCAAAGGGCCTATCGGAGGCGACATTCCATGCCTGGACGAGCTGCATAGGATATCGAGCGCTTGACTCCACGCCTTCTCCTATGGTATAGCTATCCCCCAAAGCCAGGTATCGTAGCTGGAGATGTTGGGCAGATGCTGTCATGGGGCTGAAAAAGGCTAGAAAAAGGAAAAAGGAGAGTAGGGTTTGGATATTCATGATGTTAACTGGAAGTAAACACGTTTTCCAACATGGTGATGGTGCCAGAATTGGCATTCATCCTCACTTTTGCTCCTATGGGCAAAATAAATTGCTTGGGAATGTGGCCTATCATGGCTCCGATGTAAGCAGGAATTCCCAAGGGAAGAATGTAATGGTCCATGAGTTGATCTACGGTAAATGCCCCGTATCCACTGCCCGGTTTGCATTCGGAGCATTGTCCGAATATAAAGCCTTTTATTTTGGACAAGGTTCCATTGAGCTGCAGCGTACTCATCATGCGATCGATGCGGTAGGGGTCTTCTCCTACATCTTCTATAAATAATATAGAATCTTGAAAATCAGGGTAATATGGTGTTCCAGATAAAGCAGTTAATACGGTTAAATTTCCTCCCAAAATTTTTCCGTCTACGCTACCGGAGCTGAGGGTTTGAATTCTATTTCCCTTGGCTACCAAATCGTCTCCTTTTCCAATTTGATTTTTGAAAGAAACCAGTTTCTGTTCAAAAAAGACCTGTTGAAATTGGCTAACGTGATAGCTATTCCAGCTGCCTGATCCATTGGGACCATGGAAGGAAATCAAGCCGGTTTGACTTTGAATAGCACAGTGCAAGGCGGTAATATCGGAATATCCCATCAGTGCTTTGGGATTGGCTTTGATCACCTGGTAATCGAGCAGGGGAAGAATCCTAGCTGCTCCAGATCCGCCCCTTAAGCAGACGATGGCGCTGATTTCTGGATCGGCAAACATGGCATTGAGATCCTCAGCTCTTTCTTGATCTGTACCTGCCAGATGCCCAAAGCGATTTTTTAAATTTTCACCCAGTTTGACTTCAAGTCCTAAGGCTTCCATGGCCTCTTGGGCATAGGTAAACTCCATGCGATCGGCAGTAGCAGCAGAAGGGCTTACGATTCCTACTTTTTGCCCTTTTTGAAGGGCTTTTGGTCTCAAGGTGCCTGAGGCGGGGGAGCTGGCAAAATCAAAGGATAGAAAGGGGCCCGCCGTAGCGAGGAGGCCTAAGGATTTTAAAAATGCTCGGGTGTGCATAGGGTTGGGGTTTCGGGTAAACGTTATGCTAAGACCTGTAAGCTACTAAAATCAAAAACAGGTTAAAAGTGGTCTTTGATATAAAGCATCACTTTTTCGACTTCCTTTCTCACGGTAGATACAGGATAGGGAAAATTAGTGTTCATAAAAGCAAAGGCATAGGTTTTTCCGGACCGTGTTTTTACCATTCCTGCCAAATTATAGGAATGGCTCATGCTGCCTGTTTTCGCAAATACATAGGGCTTTTCGGCTTGAAAGGAATTTTTAAGGGTACCCGTTTTTCCACCTACAGCAAGATATTCTCCAAGTTGATCCTCTGGAATAAGTTCGGTGAGTTTTTCAACTACCCGCACCAAGGATCTTGGAGTGAGCAAGTTGTGCCTGCTTAAGCCACTACCATCCACCCATTTGGGTGTGTCAGGAAGGTCGGCTAGAGCTATCTTTTGCACATATTCTATTGCTCTTTCCGAGTCTAAGGTTTGAAAAAGCTTATCTGAGACCATAAAAAGCAACTGTTCAGCTAAAAAATTATCGCTTTCTACCATCATTTCTTTCAACATTGGCGCCAAGGCACCTGCACGCCACAGGTTGTGCTTCGCAGGCAAGGAATCTGGCTGGTAAATCACTGGAATACCCAGTTCTTGGCTCGCTAATGACGCTAGCACCTGGGGTTGTACCAGAAAGGGAATAAATTTTTCCTTGCCCACAAATGTACTGGGGTTGTAAAAAAAGGTGTTGCTATGGAAATCCCTTTGCACTTCTGAAAGTGCTTGGGAACTGCTTTTTAATTGAGATTGGAAATAGGAAGGAATAAGTTGAAGGGAGTCATTTTTGACCACTTCCACCAAATTGCCATACATGGGTAAGGAACTTCGCTCTGCGGAATAATCGTAATAATAATCGTCCCATTGCCATCCGTATCCAAAGCTTGGAGAAACCTGATTTGCATCAGAAAATTGCACCACGCTATGGGCTGCAATTAGTTGTTTAAAATTGGGTTGAGCCAATTTCTTGTATTTCCAACTTGGGTCTCCAGCTCCCCAAATTTTTAAGGTATCTCCAGAGGATACGTAGCGAAGGGTATGGGTGCTGTCTTGCAGCACCAGTAAGGAAGCATATAGGGTGAGTAACTTAGCGGTAGAAGCAGGAATAAACCTCAGATGGCTATTTTTTTCATAGACCACTTGCTTTTTTTCTAGGTCGTAGAGCATAAAGCCTGTAAGGTGAGCAGAGAAAAAATTTGGCGCCCCTAAGGAGGTTTCCAAACCGGCTATAGACTCAGGAGAAACTTGCGCTTGGGCGCTTCCCAAGAAGAAGTTTAGGATAAGAAGTAGGGCAAAAAAGGTTTTCAAGGTTCTTTGTGATTTTTTTTGACAAGTAAAATAAGGGAAAGCCACCCCAAGATAAAGGCCAATCCACCCAAAGGGGTAATGGCTCCTAACCAAGTAATCCCCGTGAGAGACAAAAGGTAAAGGGAGCCTGAAAAAATGAGAATTCCCAATCCCATTAACCAGGCAGAAGTTTCTAATCCTTTCCAGTGGGGCTTGATTAAGGCTAAAATTCCTATACCTAAAAGTGCCAGGGTATGGTAGAAATGATAATTTACAGCCGTTTCAAATGTGTCCAATCTCCCATTTTTTGTTAGAAGGCTCTCCAAACCATGGGCTCCAAAAGCTCCCAATCCTACCGCCAATACGCCAGAAATGCCTGTTGCTATGAGAATTTTAGTGGCTTTCATGAGGTAGGGGATGTACGTGATCCAAAGATAGAAGATCCAATCCGAACCATGGTGCTGCCTT
>Ga0194123_10001352_pt1 | contig 37610 bp, 10 predicted proteins | sample TA2MahsurfametaG_5_FD_155479 | JGI IMG/M metagenome (GOLD analysis project Ga0194123, IMG submission 155479) | Freshwater microbial communities from Lake Tanganyika, Tanzania - TA2015023 Mahale A surface | ecosystem: Environmental > Aquatic > Freshwater > Lake | place: Tanzania: Lake Tanganyika... | reverse complement strand
GGTGTTAAGATCAAAGGAGATTGGAAATTTTATAAACATGAAATAGTTTCCGGAGACTTTATACTAGAAGAATTACAAAATACTATTAGATATTATATATCCAATAAGGGTTGTAAGATCATCAAGAAAAATAATGAAGACCTTAGAGAAATACAAGTAGAAGCTGGAAGATGGTTGCAAAAACTATATATAAATGCTGATGAGAAAGCATTTGAAGACTATGATATTAATTATGATTACTATTTAGAGAAGATTAATAAAGAAATTAATTCTCTAGAACCAAATACAAATCAATTAAGTTTATTTTAAAATGCCAAAGAAAATACAAAACACAACAAAGGCACATTTAGTAAGTGTGCCTTTACCAAATCATGCTGCTACTTATACTGTTATAAGTCACCAGTTTGTTATTGATTATGCTTACCAATCCCTTGCTGCTGCAGGGTTTAATATTGTAGATGAGGAGTACAGATGTACTGCTGATGGACAGATTGCTCAAGGAATTTATAAGTTAAATTTTAATAATGACCCTGAGTTGTCAATGATGTTTGCTTGGACAAACAGTTATAATAAACAAGTAAAGTTTAAATGTGTAGTTGGTGCTTATATAAATAAGACAGGTGGTGTTATGATTTCTGGAGAAGTTGGTAGCTGGGTTAGAAAACACACAGGTTCTGCAGACACAGAAACAAAAGCTACTATTGATAATTATATTACTAATGCAAACATGTACTATAATCAGTTGTGTTCTGATAAAGCTGCTATGGAAGTAGTAACACTTAACAAAAGAAAACAGTCTCAACTTTTGGGTGTGCTCTTTGCTGAGTATGAAATACTTACTACAGAACAATCTAGTATGGTAAGAGACCAAATGAAGAAACCAAATCATGTATTTGCTAATACAGATAGTTTATGGGCCTTTTATAATTATGTAACTGATGCATTACAATTATCACATCCTAAGACTTGGATGGAAGACCAAAGAATCTTACATTACTTTATAGGAACAATTTGTGATTTTAGTCAACCAGTTCAACCAGTTGTTGTAGTTAGTGAACCAGTTGAGGAAGAACTAGAAATAATAGATCCGTTATATGCTGACCCAAGACAAACTAATATTCTAGATCAAATTGCTGAAGCAGAACTATCTGATAATCAAGTGGTGCAAGAAGAGATAAAAATAGAAGCAGTTTTGCACCAGTCAGAAGAAATCATTGAAGACACAAATGAAGCTGAGGAAGTTCCATTTGCTCTAGATGAAGATGTAGTATCTTTACAACCATCTCCTGAAGATTATGAACAGTTTGAAAAAGAAGTAATACTTGAGCATAATGATCCAATAGCTAATACTTTTGAAACAGTAGAAACTACTGACAATTTAGATTCAGTATTTGCTGAAGAAGATGATTTTGATCTTGACTTTAATGAAACTGATAATGATTCAGATTCTGCACCTGATTTCTTTTAATTTTATGGGGATAGTATAAAGCTATCCCCATTTTTTTTTATTTTAGCAGTATGAAAAAACAACTTGAAGCAGTGGAAAAATTCCACAAAGCATTTGGTCAAGAAAATGGTAGATGGCCAAGATTATTATCTCATTCTGAATTTGATCTGAGACATACATTAATGAAAGAAGAAAATGATGAGTACTTAGAAGCTTGTCATAAAAAAGCATTAGTAGATGTTGCTGATGCATTAGGTGACCAGTTATATATTTTATGCGGAACTATTCTTAAACATGGTATGCAACATATTATAGAAGATGTATTTAATGAAATACAAGAAAGTAATATGAGTAAATTAGATAAAGATGGTAAACCTGTATTAAGAGAGGATGGGAAAATCTTGAAGGGACCAGGATATTTTAGACCTGAACTAAGTAAATTTATTAAAGTTGACACAGATGCATCCAGTAGCATTCAAGAAAGCAATGATTGAAGCATACTTAGCAGGTGCTAATAGTATGTATTGCGGTTGTTATGAAAAACAATCTAAAGCAGATGCTGCAGATTGGTTCTATAATCAGTATGGAGAACAAGAGTCAGAGAAATGTGACTGTTGTGAAGAAGATGAATAATTTTAGGGGAGCCGTTTGGTTCCCCTTTTTTTTACCTACCCTGAGCTCTATAAGCTTTCTTGTAGTTCTTAGACTTCTTAAGTTTTGAAGTCTTAGATTTTGCATGTACTCCTGGACGGGATACTTTATTACTCTTATAAGTTTTAACTGTTGTTGTATTACTTTTTGCCATAATATATTAATTAAAGAATGTACTTTCAAATGATTTAACTGCTTCTCCTGGTGTAAAATTGTATCCAGAAAAACCCATTAGTTTTAGAAAATAAGCCCAAGATTTATTGTCTCCTTTGTTCCAAACTCCTGTATCTTTTTGATAACTTAATTTTTCAGGATTCCAAGTAAAAATAAACTGATCTGTAAATTTAATTGCTCTGTTTAATGTACCTGTCATTGCTGAAGGTGATTTTACAACCCTATATGCATCTACAATATTAATGTATGAACTTGTTTCACTTCTCATTCTAGTAGCCTCATACAAAACAAAATTATATATGTAATTATCTCTAGCTGCTTTTTGAGATTCAGTTAATTTATCATCATCATCACCTGTACCCATCATAGATCTAATTAGCATGATAAGAGCTATAGTTGTTAAAATTATTGTAGCTTCTGCAATAACTCTTCTTATTTGTGCTTTTTCAAATGGAGAATAAGAAGCCCAGTTTTTCATTATATTAAACTTATAGTCTCTTAAATCTCTAACAAAAGTTTTATAAAATGTTATATAATAGCCTTCAGTAGGTGCACCTAATTCTTGATCCATACCTAGCTTTTTCCATCTTTTTTTATAGCCCGGAACTAAGTGTTTTTTATACATTAGAAGTAATCTTCCTAAAGCTCCTCTTTGAATTGTACCTTTATCAAATTCATTATAGACACCATGCATTCTTTTATTTAATGCATGTAATCTAGACTGAAAGTTTAGTCTTTGTTTTTCATCATAATTAAAAGCTATGTATTCTCCAGTATCATCTTTGATTGGTTCTTGGTTAGCATCTACTTGTAATATTTTTATTTTACCATCAAGTTCAACACCATACTTTTCATGAGCTTGTAATAGAGTTATTATTTCTCCATTTTCATTATCTAATACTTTAGTAGCATCCATTAATGCAAACATAGTACTACCCTGTACTTCATGTTCACCAAAGAACTGATTAAAGAATAAAGTATTTGTACTAAATAATTTGTTGGCCATACTACCTGTAATGTTCCTACCATATTGGTCTTTAAAATTACCTTGTATAGCATCATAATAATCAAATAACCTGGTAGCTAAATTAGTTGGAGCAGATTTACTAAAGTCTGAAATAAATCCAGGAACTGATTTAGTATAGTAAGCTTTTCCTTTCATAAGATTTTTCTTATTAAAGAATTCTCCGGCATTTGCTTCTATCATTACTTGAATATTAGCCTGCATATTATTTGCCACACCCTTTAATAAATCTGCTGCAATAGAAGTAATAGCAGAATAACCCATTAAATTATTTACAATTTTATCTATTTGTAAACCAAATAATTGTTCTGATTTTTGCATTTCTCCATATACAACCATATCTATAAAAGCATCCACATGTTTTTGAGAAAAACTTTCTCCATTCTTTTTTATATATTCCTCATAACCTAATTTTTTTGCAAATGCATCTAACACAGGTTTACCAAGAGAATTAGTTTTTAAAACTTGTCTATCACCTATAACAGTTTGAAATAAAGAAATTTCAGAGTTTATTTTATTTAATGCTTCATATCTATTAGCCATTGAGTTAAATAACATTACAGATCTTGCTATATTTAAACTCATATCTTCAGTAGGCATTATCTGTGTATAATACACCGGGATAAATTTTGCTTCTGTAATACCTAAACCAGCTAAACCATATTCAGTATCATAAGCTTGCATCTTTACAGCTTCTCTTGCTTTTGTTTTTACAGTTTTTACAATACCTTCTTGCTGTAATCTTTCACCATCAGTCTTTACTACTGAAGGTAGGATGTAACCTCTTCTCTGTACTTCCGGTAATTTTTCTTGCGCCTCTAAATATATATCTAACATTTTCTTATGGTACTCACCTTTTGCATTTTTAGGTGTACCATCTAAATTATATAAGGCTGTCCAGTTAGCATTTAAATAATCATTAGAAGGTTCAGATAACTCTCTCATATAAGTGACTACACCATTTCTTTCATGCTTTACACTTTTTAACCAATCTGAATATTCATCATCAGTAATAATTCTTTTAGATAATTCAAGTTGTTTTTCTTCAATTATTTTATTTATTTCTGATATAGGTTTAGCTTGAGTGTTCTTTCTATACCAAGCAGCTCTTTGAGATCTCCAAGCTTTTAATGCTTGTTTTTCTTCAAATGTAGGTTTCTCACTTAAAACAGGTTCTTCACCTATTGCTTCAAGCATTTGATTTCTAGCTTTATTAAATTTAGTTACATCATATTTTTGTACAAAAGCATATGTCTTTATGTATTCAGTTTCACCATCTTTATTTTTAATAGGTATTTCTATAGTTTCATAAATACCTTCATTAAATTTAGCAGGGTTATCTCTATTGCTTTGTGTTCTTAAATAATCTTCAAAAGTTTCTGCTACAGTACGTTCCATTACTATATCCTTAAGACGGGCTTCTTCTAGTCCACCTTTAATAGCTTTAGCAAATAATCCTAGAGAAGCATCATGAGAACTAATTAAAGGCCCTACTAAGAAATCAAATACATCTTCATCTTTATTTGCTACTTTAAGCATTTTTATTAAACCTTCTCTATCTAAATTAAAAGACTTAAACTTTTCTTTTCTTTCTTCTAATTGAGCTATTCTTTCAGCTTTTTTTTCATCACTTAAGTTACTGTTTTCTATATCAGATATTCTTTGATCTAGTACAGTCATATCTGATTCTAGCCTGTTAGTAATATCTGGACCTTTATACTCTAATAAAAAGTCTGCAATTAAGGGAATACCTTCTGTTAATACTTTTTGTTTAATAGTTTCATGTATACCTTTCATCTCAATAATTTTTTGTTGAGGTGTCAAAGGTTGTCCAGGAACTCTATTAGTTATACTATCTGCTGTAAAGTAATTATCTAGATCTGCTTTACTTATTTCATCTAGTATAGAATACCCATTAATAAAATCATTTATAGCAGATAATTTTCCTATTACTTCTTTAGGATCTAGAGTTTCTTTATTTTTTAAAAGATAAGCCATTTCTAAAGATGCCTTTCTGGATTTTTCATAAGCATCATCTACAAATAAGTAAATAGATTTAACACCTTCTGCAACCTTTACTTCTTCAATAAGATCTCTGAGTTTTTTCTTTTTATATTCTTTATTAGTAATGACTTTATTTTGAAGAGTAGCATATTGTTTTTCAAGATATAATATTACACTATCAACTAAATTACCAAAATCTCTAGGGTCTGATTCTTCTTCATCAGTTTTTGCAGCTTCAGCTTCTTCAGCAAAGTCTTCTGTTTCATCTGAAAATGTAAGTGTATCTGGAGTACCATCATCTAGAAGATCTTGTTCTAACAACCAAGCTTCAAATGCAGCTGATTCATTACCATTAGCTTCTGCTAAAAGTCTTTTCCAATCTTCACTATCTTTATTAGGGCAGGCTAACATAATTTTTTAAGTATTTCAGTTTCTATTTTTAACAACTCTTCTTGTGTTTTAGCTTTTTGTAAATTTAATAATACATCATTAGCATCTATACCTTTTTCAGCTAAAATTTCATCTATAGGCATAGTCTTACGTAAATTTGTAAACTGATCTATTAGAGCTTTTCTTTTACTTTCATCTACAGGAGTAGTAGTTGCTTCTTCAACTAGACCAGATTCCATATTTACATTTCTTAATAGTATAGTATTTTCATCTACAAGATCATATAAGTTTCTAGAATTTTTAATCCAAGTTCTTGTACCAGTAGGTAAACTTACAATAAATTTATTTGGTAATACTCCATCATTATCTTTTAATGCTGCTTGGAATACTTTCATATCTTCTTCTTGTATTGTAGGTTCACCAGTTGATGTTACTGGTTCTACAGTAGGTTGACCGGATACAAAGTTTTTAAATCCTTGTATATCTTCTGTTCCTCCAAGTATATATATATTTTTTACATCAAATACTCCATATGAATTAGATAATAAAGGATCTACAATGTTTTCATAAATAACACCATCATTTCCATTTTTAAGTGCATCAGCAACTTGTTTTGCAGCAAAAGCAGCTGTTCTTGTTTTTGTATTTTTGTATACATCAGGAAATGCTGATCCTTCATAATCATGAACAGATGGATTTTGTAAATTTAAAAGAACAGGCATTGCCTTTTCTTCAAAACCTACACTTTTCATATCCTTTTTTACTTGAGCATAAGTATTATTATCTTCAGCAATTGCAGCATTAATAAAGTCTTTAATCTTATCATTAGTAACTTCATCTGCATAAAACCTTTCTGCCGTTAATACAGTTTTTCCTTTATCAAATCTAGCAAATTCTGTTCTGTTACCTTTTTTAAAAATCCTAAAGTTACTTGTTGAATTAGTAAAATCAATGTCATTATTTTTTTTAAATATATCAATATTAGACAAAAACTTATTAAGAGTTTTTAATGAATTCTCTGTACTAGCTAATGTGTTTGTAAAAAGTGAACTAGAGCCCTCTTTATATTTTCTAGCTAATCTGGTTTCTTCTTTTCCTAATAAATCAATTATTTCTTTAGTAGTTTTACCTTCTTTTTTTGCTTTATCAATAAGATTATTAAAATAAGGAACTCCTTTTAAAACTTCTACAGCATCTTCTACATAGTCTTTTACACCACTTCTTACATTTTGTAAAGCATCTAAAATTTCAGATAAATATCTATCTCTACCTAACAGTGTATAACTAATAGCATTTGTTTTTCTATCTGAAAAGAAAATAGTATTTGCTGAATCACTAAGGAATTGCTCAGATTTATCTTCTGATTGATATGTAATTATACCAGTGTTTGTTCCTTTTTTATCTTCATCAAACTCTTCAAATACTTCATATGTACCATGATAAAGTATATCAGTAGCTTGTGTACCTGCTAGTTTACCTTGAGTAGTAAGATAGTTAATCCAATTACTATACTGTTCAGGTGTTCCTATAGTACTTAATACTGGTTTAGATTCAAATAGTTCTGATACTCCTGGTTTAATAAAAGATTCACCTTGTACAAACTCTTTAAACCCTTCTATATCTTGTTTACTACCTAATTCATGTAAATTTTTTGATGTTGTAGCATATACATTACCTGATTCTTTTGTTCTGCCTTTATCTGTACCTTTTAATACCAAATCTTGTGGTTCATTTTTTACAGATTCAGTATTCATTTCTCCCACATTCTTCACATTAGCCGTATTAATTAGAAATGTGTTTACTATTTCCTTTTCACTTTTAGATACAAACCCTTTGTCAAAAGCATATTCTTTTGCATAACTTAATTTATCAGTAAAAAACCCTCTTGTCTGAAAATCAGTTCTTCCTTTTTCACTACCTCTGTAAACTATTGCATTATCAGGGAATATAGTGTCAAGATATCTAGAGTATTGTTGTGCAGTTCCTATATTAGCTAATTCAGGATTAGATTTAAATAGTTCTGCTACTCCTTCTTTAACTTCTCCTACTGGTACAGTAGGTTGAGTAGTAGCTTTAAATGTATTAGCATATACATCTCTAATAGCTTGTTTACCAGCTTCATTAATTTCTCTAGTGCCTATGCCTGCAAAGTTTTTAGTAAGAGTTGGTACTTCAGATTTAGACCATTCACCATTAATATTTTTATACCATTGATTTCTTACTTGGTCAAATACATATACAGGTTTACCAGCTTGTATAGCCATTTCTACAGCATAACCTGTTCCACCTTGCACTGCAAACTTGAGAAGTTTTCTTGGTTCAGCAGATTTCTCATCTCCTTTCCAGATATCACCTTCTTTACCTAATGTACCAATAGCAAATACTGCATCTGAATTAGCAACCTGAGCCCAATTTCTAATCAGTCTCTGGTCTTTCATTGTGTTATACTTGTAACCCCACATTTGTTTAGCAGCCTGAGCAACTTTACTTGCTCCTTCTACAGCTATTGGTTCATCTGTAATATCTACGTTTCCTAATGGTGCATTTTTTGGACTTTTTACCCCAGTATAGTAATGGTTATTATTTACCATTCCAAACTCTTTACCAATAACATCCCACTCAGTATCAGAGCCGTTAGCTCCTCCAGAATGATTAGTATATTCTGCTGGATTGTTTGTAGCACTTACAGGAGCTTGGTTAGCTTTTAAAGAATCTTGATAAGATCTGATAAGAACTTTAATAAAATTGCTATCAGTTCCTTTACCTTCCCATCTGCTACCTTTTACTCCTACAGTATGTTCAGAAGCTTCTAAGAAAGGCACACCACCTCTATCTGTTATTTCTTTAACCAATTCTGGATGAGCCTTAAACTTTTTCATCTGAAGTTTATACATAAGATTCATATCATATCTTAATGCTTCTTCTGCATTAAGATTAGGAGCTTTTATTTTAGAAGCATTTGCTTTATATTCAGCTTCTATATCCATAATATTTTTAGCACCCCAGTTAGGATTTGTTAACTCTCTACCCAGCTTATCAGATGATTTAGTACTAATATTTATACCAACTACTTTACTTGCAGGAGTTCTCCCTGGTTTAACAGAAGATTTAGGATATACTTCATCAGCTAATAACATCTTTTTACCAGTTGCTAAGTCTACATTTTGTATGTAAACTTCTTTTGTGGCATTATCTATCATATCATAATAACCATATGAGTTTAGATTCCACTGTGCACTTTCAGGCATAGTTTGTCTTTTACCCGTTACATTATTATAAAATTCTGTAAATAAAGTTTTTGGAGTAAAGAATACTTTAGGTTTAATGTTATTACTCTTACTTAAGTATGTGTTATAAGAAGCAATGTCTTCTGCAGACATAATAACAGGACCCTCTGATAAACCAGTTAATAAATCAAATGACTCTATAAATTCATCTTTTACTTCTTTAGCATGAAAACCTTTTAAAGGAACAGAATAGTTCTTGAACATTTCTTCACTTACAACAGTATCATATATTCTATTTAAAATTTTATTTGTATCCTCTGGAGATATAAAATAATTTTTAAAGAAATCATCTACTGCATAACGCATTAATTTTTGATACTGTTCAGGATCTAAAGCTTTTGTAAATCCAAATTTAGTAGGTCCAACCCCATGCTGATAAAACATCATTAATGAGAACTCATTAAATAAGTCTGATATTCTTTTATTTAATTCTGGATCATCAACTTTTTTAATAGTAACATCTCCTAAGTTACGCAAGTTAGAGTAATATATTTCTGCTAACTGTCCTTTTACAAGCTTTTTATTATTTAATTGTAGAAGTTTTACATTAGCTCTTCTTGTTTCAGCAGGTGCAATCTGTGATAATATAGGATACTCTGATTTTACTTTATCTGATAAACCTCTTATAAGATCAAGTATAGTATCTGAATAACTATATTTAGTAGAGCCCATTATATAAGCTTTATTATAACTATCTCTTAAAGCTTTTTCAGATAACCATGCTTCATACGCATCTTCAGGAATATTACCTAGTTTACTTAAAAACTCTTTATATGCTAAATCATTTTCTAAGGATTCAATAGGATTTTTAACTCTTAACGCCTCTCTTTCTAAAACATATCTATAGTAACTATTTAAATTTAAGAAAGGATTTTGATTAGGTTTAAATACATCTAGACCTTGTTCTGCATAATTTCTAGCAGTAGTGTTTCCTTCTAAAAATACTTTATTATTAAAGTCATCTTCAATAGCTTTTGTATTTATGATCATTACACCATTTTCTACAATAGCATCAAAGTCTGCATTATCATCTATTAAAGTAGGAAAGCCTCCGACTTCAGGGCCCACATTAACTAATTTACCATCTTCATTTTGAAAATTAGAAATATAGTTTTGATATATAAAGTTAATTACACCATTATTATAAGCTTTAGTAAAGTTTTCTTGTCCCTTTATACCTGTTCCAAATTTTGATTTTATAAGTCTTCTTTCCTGAACTATTTTGTCTGATATAAAAGTACTGATGTCAACATTTAATCTTAAAGGAAATAATGGTAATATTAAATCTAATATTAAATCATCTACATTAAATGAAGATACTACAGAGTCTTTAGTTAATCTTTCAAAGGTTCCATTGTCTATTTTACTAGACTTAGCAAGCATTTTATAATTACTTTTTCTTTGTCTTACTTGTTGAGTTGTAGTTAATGTTGAAGTATCTGGAGCAAAAGACTGTTGTAAGTTATCCATTCCTTCAAATTGTTTTTCTAACTCAATAAAGTTCATGAATAATGCCAGTGATTTTAAACTTGAACTATCATTTGTTGATATGCCATCATATAAAGTTTCTAACCTAATATCACCTGCGGGTAAATAAGTTCTTGATAAAACTTCTGTTGTAAAAGGAATTGTTGAATTATCTAATAAATCTCCTACCTCACTAGCAGATTTATATAGTATTATATTATACTTATCTTCTGATTTGTTATAAAGAAATATCTTATCTACCTCAGTTATTTTTTTAGAGTTTAACTCATTTGCTAAATCATTTATTGATAGTAATCTTCCTTTACTTGCATTAGGGGTTATAACAAATACATTTTGATCTTCTAACTTTCTAACTGTATTAATAGCAGCTCTTAGTTTTTCACGGTTTACCTTATTTAGTAAATCAGTTTTTTGTCCATCATTTAATGTGTCTAATATAGGTATTGCAATATCATATAGAGCTGTACTCTTAACCTTAGAAGCTTTTTGACCATTTATAATAGTATAGTATGCACTATTCATTAATCTTTGGTCTTCCATGTATTTTTTAATCAAAGGTTGATTAACAAACATGAATACTTCTTCTTCATTTACTCCTGCTTGTATTAAGTAACTAATTACATTAATACCTTCTGGAGTCATCTGTAGATCAAAAGGAAAAGGATTTTTTGCTCTATCTAATATACCATTAAGATTATGTGAGTTTAAGTCAGTAATTCTACTACCCTTCTGTGTTTTTTCTCCGGATAATGAAATTACTAATTCACCTTTTTCATTTCTAACTACATTATGTAAAAATCTCATTACTAAAGGTAGTTCCAATGGTTTTATAATTAACTCACCTGTATCTAAATTAAAGAACTCATCTTTATATGTATTAGGCATTTTAGCTCCAATGGTTTTAAATATAGTATGGTTCTTTGTTATTTTAGCTTGTATACCTAATGAAGGCTCTAAAGATAAATTAGCAGCATGTTTATACAAGTTATAGGTTGCCTCTAATAATCTTGTAGGACTTATAACTGTTTTTCTTTTTCCATCTTTATCAGGAGCTGATTTATTAGGCTCAATATTTCCTGGGTTTTTATATCTATCATAACCACTTCTTGTTTTCTCTAAATACGGTATATATTTATCTACCAAGTGAGTCAAGTTTGGTGTAACTAGATATGCATAGTTTTCAGGAAGAGCTAACAAAGATGTATGAGTTTCAATATATTTATTTTGTAAATATCTTTTCTGTTGCTCTATTAATTGTTCAGAACTTATTTCAGGAAGTTTTTCAAAATCTTCTTTAGTTAATTTTTTATTAGAAGCTTTCTTTTCCTCAAACTGTTTCTCAAGTTCTTGAGCTTTCTTTAATTTATTTTCAAAATCAGAAATTCCTTTACTAATGTAATTACCATCTTTATCAATGTTAGCCATTGCAAAGAAAAGTTTATCACCATCAAAGTCAGAACCAGCTTTAGCAACTATTTCTGTAGGAACAATAACAGTATTACCAAATGCAGGATCTACAAAATGCCATACTTCAGCACCTTCTATAGTATTTGTAGCATCATTTGGAATTCTTGGTCCACCTATAGTAATTGCTTTTCTATTATTACCTGTATTCAACCATTCCTCATCTTTAATAAGTTCATTAAGTCTTTCAATGGTACCTATTTTTTGACCTTTATATACTTGGTTTAAAAGATTATTATAAGAACCCTGTAAACTAATTGCTACTTTCATCATTTTTGTAGCTGCTCTTTCACCAGTTTCTTTATTTATAATCTCTCCTCTTAAATAAAAAGGTAGAGTGTTAGATCCTAATAATTTTTTTCTTTCTTCTGGATCTGTTACATTACTAAATTGTGTGTCCCACCAACCATTTGTAAATGATGTAGGTGCTTGCACCAGTGGTTCACCATTAGTTTTTTGTTTAATTAATCTTTTTTGAATTACACTCATTAACAACTGTTCAATATCCTGAGACTCAGGATGAATAGAAAGATCCATTGTTAACTGACCATCCTCAGTTGTATTTATTAATTTAACTAAGTGATTAGGTATATCTTTTGCTGCTAATTCTTCTCTTATAAATTCAACAAAGTTTTTAAGATTACCTTCATATCTTTTAGTTTCTTCATTATACACATAACCTATTTCATTTAATAGATCTGATTGTAATAACTTTGTGTAATCTTTAATAGTATTTAAATAACTATCTATTATCTGTTTATTATTTTCATTTTTTATCTTACCATTTTCAAACAAGTTATCTAAAATAATAGCTCTTGTTTGTGTAGCTATTGGAAGCTCACCTTTAAACTCATCATTAATTACAGTAACTTCTTTTAAATTAGCTAAGTAAATTGGATTTAATGTAAATTCTACATCATCAGAGATAGCTTTTTGTTGATCTGAAGCAAATATATTATCTAGTTTACCTGTAGAAGTTAAGTTAGCAGCTTTAGATCCAGAACCAAATGTAACATATTGTACATTTTCTCTAAGCATTTTTTTATGAAGCTTATCTAATTGAGAACCTTCTTTAGCATTAACACCTGGAATTAAAGGCATAACAGAAAACTTATGCATTGCTGTAGTAGCAATTAAGTCATTCTTTAGTGCACCAAAATAATGTAATTTATAAATAGGAAAGTACTGAGCAGCCTCCGCTTGAGTAACTTTTTCACCATTTATAATCTTTTGATATAAGTTCTCTTGAGCTATAGACCATCCTCTACCTGTTTTATGTAAAGCTCTATATGCATCTATTGTCATATAAGCCATACCATCACCTTCAGTCATTTTCTCAAATGCTTCAGCATTTAGTTTTGTAAAATACTCTGCAGTTTCATTATCATATGTTTTAGAAAACTCTTCTTTCCAAGCAGCTTTCATATCATCTAGATATATACTTTTTCTTTCTATATCTTGAATAACAGCAGTATTTAATATGTCTGAAAAAACATAATTATCATAGTTTATTTTACCATTAGTTTTTGCAGTCTCTATTGCAGCATATGTTCTTAGCTTTTCTACCTTTTGACCTGACTCATTTTTAATTTCATAAGGTGCATTAAATGTATTATTAATAAAATCTTGAGTGCCTTGATCATATAAGAAACCTGTACCATCTGATGTAGCTCCTGGAATCCTTTTAGACCAATCTTCTTTTGCATGATCCCATTGAGCAAAATCACCAAACATTATTATAGATGTTTCAAACTTATGTATCCAATCATTATAAGCATAAGCTTTAATAATATTATCTGTTATAGTCTTATTATTTCTTATTGCTTTAAGTTCTTCTGATGTAGGTGACTCAGAAAGTTTAACACCAGCTTTTCTTAAAAGAGACTCAGATAAATAAGGAACATCTTGATAGTAAGTTTTAGAATAATCAGAAACTAATTCATTAAAATAATTTTTAAAATCATTAGATACTAGACGTGCTAACTCTCTATCAGTTTTTAATGAAGTTCTTAAATTAACATTTATATTTTCTTCAATAAGATTATATAATTTGGTTTTAGTCTCCGGGCTCAGTACAGTATCAAATGCACTAAATACTTCTCCGGCATAAATCTTTTTACCATTAACTTCATCTACTACTCTATTATAACCTGTAATTTTTAAAAGCTCATTTCTTTGTGATCCTTTAAACTTTTTTATTCTATCAAACTCTCCTTCTAAGTAACCAGAAAGATATTCAACTATAGCATAATTTTCTCCCTTGTTACCCTCAAAGAACATATTGATATCTACATACAAGTTTTTATCAGCACCCTTCTCAAGAACTAATCCATTTTCTATTCCACCTATAACTCTAAAACCTTGTGAAAACTTTTTCTCAGAAATACGCGGTAGTTCTGCCCAGCCTGCAAGAAGCATACTATGAATCTCTTGTAGGAACTTGGATTTATCATCTAGTTCAGTAGTAGTATTACCTAGATCATCATTTATATTAGTACCATCTACAGCAATAGCTTCAATATATCTACCTTTTTTTCTATCACCATTTTTTTCATATCTATCAAATATACTATTCAGTATTTTTAAATGTCTAGTATAAGTATTTATAGTAGGGTCAAGATAACTCATATAAGAATACTGCTTTTCTTGCCATAGATCTGTTATTTTTTCTACATTATTAAGAGCATCTAATCTAGCAGAATAAGTACTATAGTTTATGTCTTCATATCCTGTATTACCATTAGATCTAATTACACCTGCTGTAGCTGAATCATATCCATATTTACCTTGTAATTCAGCAAGTCTTCTTAACTGAGTATTCTCATTAAAGTCCTCTTTTATTATTCCTGTAAATACATCTTTTGGTACAGTTGTTTTTAAAGTCTCAAGTGGGTTTAATCTAAATTTATCTAAGTATTCTTTTTGAAGTGGGGTTAATGTTTGACCTGCTTGTTCAAGTAACTGTAGTTCATTAAACTCTATTACAGCATCAAATATATAAGGTAAACCATAGTAATCAGAGTTTTTATCAAGTTCAGAAATTATATTTTTGTTTGTATCTAAACCAATACCTATAGCTTGAGCAAACTCTAAAGATTTAGATTTTTTTAAGTTCCCGCTTTTTTCTCTAAACTCAGATACAATTGCATTTAAATTTAAAGAAGAAACATTATTTGCACTCTTATTTATATATGGAGTTTTAGGAGAACTCTTAAATTCAGAAATCCATCTACCTTGTATAGAACTAATAGATAAAGAAGCTTGTACAGATTGTAAATCAAACTCACCATTATCACTTAGTGTAGCAAACAATTGCATGTATTTAACTTTAGCTTTACCAAAGTCTTGTAAGAATTGTCTACTTATATCAAATTCATAAGTGTTTCTTGTATTTGGTTCAGGATATTTACTTTCAATTAATTGTTTAATTTCCGGAAACTTTTCTGCTTCTCTAACAAGAGCATCATAAGCTTTTTGTCTATCTCTTATACCACCAATAGTTTTTGCTACAATATTAAATATCTTAGAAAAATCAGCTCTTTGTTTAAATCCAAATCTATCTACAGGAGTGTTTCCTTGAGAATCTACTTTAAACAAACTCTTTAATATATAAGCTGTTTCTTTACTCATTAATTGTTGTAGAGAAACCTTGCCCTTTAAATTATCATTATTTATTTCTAGTTGGCTTGTAACACCATCACCAACTTTTGTTTGGTCAATTGTATTACCATCAGCATCTACTGTTTCTGTATAATCTGTTTCATACTTTTTCTTTGCTACTTCATAGTCAGTATTTTCTAAATAGTATTTAATAACACCAGATTTATTATCTCCCCAGTTACTAAGAGTTAATTGCAGTATTCTAATATTATCTAGTATTAGAGCTTCATCTTCAGATAAATTTAAATTAGGCTGTAAAGCTTTTTGATTAAGCTCAAATCCTGTATAAGCTTTTGCCTCACCTTTTACATAGTTATTATATTGTACTTCAGCATCCTCTAAATTAGATACTACAATTATATCTACAGGTTTACCATTCTCATTTTTAATTTCTTTATGCTTATAAAAATCAGAAACAATTTTTATAGTACCTGCATATGATTCACCTTTTACTCTTTCACCTTTCTTTAAAGAAGGATCAAGTTTAGAAAAATCTAAAATTTGAGAAGCTAAGAATACATATTTATGATCACCTTTTTTATTAGTTAATTTGGCAGATGCATAGTCTTTTATATTCTGTAAAGTAGATAACCCATTAAAATCAAAATTTGGTTTTAATTTATTTAGTTTATCTTTTTCTGTTTTAAGTTTTTTTTCTAAAACCTCTCTAACTTCATTTAATAGTATTTCTCTTCTTTGAGTTTCAACAAGAGTAGCTATTGTTATAGCTTTAGCTCCGGGAACATTTTTATATTTCTTATATCTTGCATCTATAATTTCAGCAATTATAGAATCTATTGCAGATACTAATTGTGTACTATCTTGTTTACTAAGTACATCTTCTCTAGGGTTTTCTACATTTCTTACACCTCTATCTAAAGAGAATAGTTCAGCATTAGATATAAGAGGTTTATAACTATTTAAATTACCAACTCTCAAATTGTTAAACAATTCTTTTGCCATTGGTGAATTTAATGCATCTATAGTAACATCTTTTTTGTTAAACTTCTTAAGAAATTTACCTAATAAAGCTTTTAAAAAATTTAATATTTGTCTAAATATAGTATTTTTAACCGGGGTTTTAGTTTCAGGTTTTTCAGTCTTCATATAGTTTCTGAAATCCTCTGCTAACTTTTCTTCTAATTGTCTTATCTTTGCTGTAGAGTAACTATAGGTTTCCCCATTTTCTAAAGTGAAGGTTCCCTTTAAAGATCTCATCTCATTATATAGATCAGTCTTTTGTTGAGGAGTTAAGAATAATTGTGAGAAAGCATGCCATGCCTCATGATATATTGTTAGATTTTGGAATACACTACCTTTCTGAACATTATAATTTATCTTACCAAGTCTATCTGGATTTGCTAAAGTTCCCGCACTTACAATAAAAGTAGCATATATATCTGAATTTACTATATTCATTATAGGATTCAAGTCTATTGCATCTCTCATGGCTTTCATTCCAGGACTATTCCACCAATCAATAGACTGTTTTATTTTCTTTTCACTTATTTTTTCATCTAAGTTTTTTGCTCTTCTAAATAATCCATCTATTAAATCATCAGGTTTATTAGAGTTAGTTGGATTATTATGAGGCTGAGGAGCTTCTGGCTTAACAATATTTTGTATTATATCAGTACCACTTTTAGTTTCAGCACTATCAACTTTACTATCTATAATGTTATTTATAATATTAATTTGTTTTTGTGAAAAGTTAGTTATTAATATTAAACTGTCAAGTACTTCTCTAGCAAATTCTTTAGTGTACTGAGAATTCTTTTGTATTTCATTTTTTAATAATTTATTTAAATGCCATGACTCACTTGCCAAAATACCTTGACGAGCCATCTCATCAATATATTCTGGTGAAGTTATTATATTATATAATCTTGTTGCTTCTATATCAGCTGCAGTAGTAGTATTTACAGGTATGAATTCATCATCAACAGGTTCTTGTCTTTTTTCAGCAATAGGTTTATATAAAACAAGTTCTCTACCTGCTTCTTCTACATCTTGTTCAATCCAACCAATTAGTGATTCATAGCCATTAGCAATCATAGCTTCTGTTACAGCATCATTGGATTCTTGCATAGACTTAAATGATTTGCCTTCAATTGCAGATCTTTTAATATCCATAAATCTAGTTTGACCTTCTTCTGTTGTTGCATCTAAAGTCTTAGAAGGATCATAAGATACGGTTACTTCTTCTACAGGATCATTAGAAAGAACTTCTTGAAAAGGTTTATCTAATGCATAATATAAACCAGAGCCTCTCTGTGCATAACCTACTCTAGAAGAAAAAGTACCAGATGTTCTAAATGCTTTTACTGTAACTATATTAGAAACTGTAGGACCTGTAGGAACATCAAACTGTAATGAATAGTTAAAGAAACCTGGGTTATTTTCTATGAGTGAAATATTAGGATTTTGAGCAAGTATTAAATTATAATAACTGTCTTTTTCAAATGTTTTACCACCTTTATAAATTCTATATGAGTTATTTCTTAGTGCATCATTATCATAACTTATAAAAGTAGCATAGCCATTATAACCTTCAGTTAAAGCATTAAATAAGTCTTCAGAAGCTTTTGCTGTATTTACATTGTTTAGATTAGTATTAGATAGATTGTATTGAGCTATTTGGTTTATTAGGTTAGGCTTCTCATATATAGTTAAGAACAATGAGTTTTTTTCAAAATTATATGTTATGTCAAAATTTCTAACACTTTTTGTCATTCCTATAGGAATAAACTGTTTAATAAAATCATATTTTTGTTGAACAGTTAATCCTGGTTCTATAATAATTTCTGAAATTTGTTTTGCTATATCATTAGTTATTCTCATCCTATCAATAGGAAACCTTTCACTATTTATTTCTATAGTTCCTCCACCTTTTTTTACAACACCACTTTCTTTTGATTGAGTTTCAATTGTAGATATAATTTTTTTAGACTGATTAGGAAATGTTATTAAGTTTTCTAGAGATATAGTTGTAGCAGAATCTAGAGTAGTTATACCATTAGTCATTCCTGTAATAGGTAATAAGTAGGCAGCATCTGAAGGCTTTCTTCTTAAAGCAGCATCTTGTATTTTTTTAAGAGTTGCTAAGTCTTCCTCTTGTTCTTTTATTATTGAATCTAAGTAAGCTTGTTTATCTCCAAATTCTTCTTTATAAGTACTTCTAGCAATTTCTTTTGGTGTAAGAATAGCATTCTCATCACTATAAATATTAGTAGTTACAAGTTTATTCTCAACTACTCTTACCGGTCTTAAGAATTGGTAAACAATTTTACCTTCATTTTCATTAGAAATATTACCAGCATCATCAAAGTAAAGTTGATTTCCTGCTTCATCAGATAATATTAATACAACTCTTTCATTAATTTTTAAAACTCCTTTAGGTGTTTTATCACCAATTGATCTAGCTTTTATAATTTCATCTTCAGTTGTTTTATCAAATAATTGTTGTCTATTTCCAGTAGCAAAATCATTTAAATTATAAGCTCTAAAGAATAGTTTTTTACCTTGATATATTACACCATCTGTAATACTTTGATTGTTCATACTATTGCTTATAGAAGCCATTGTATTAACAATATGTATTTTATTTGGATCTATTCTTTCTACAACAAGTTCTTTAGAATTTTTTGCAGAAGGTTTTATTTTAACATATGATTGACCTGTACCTGTTAAAGGACTAAATGTTCTAAATCTTCTTGAAGGTATAACTGGTTCATTAATTACTGTTTCTTTTATTTCAATCTCATTTTCAGATATATCATCTGTATTTATACTAGCATTAATTTTATCAGCATCTATAGGCTTGTCAAATTCTTTTAGTACATTATTGATACCATCTTCTGATCTAAAAGATATGTTTAATTCTTTTAATTTATTTACATCAATATTAATATTACTTTCAAAAAAATATGAAGTATATACACTTGATATTAATTTAGGTAATGATGCAATGTATTTTGCTGCAGCTTCTGGTGAACCATTAGCTTTAAGTTCATTATAAAAATTTTGCATGAACTCATTTGGATCAAAACTTCCTTTTTTTTCTGCCTCTTTTAAATTTGCAACAACATATGAATAAAGTGATTTTATTATCTCTGGATCATTTATAGCACATTGGATCATTACTGACAGTTTTTAAATTTATTAATTAAATCATTCTTTATATCCTCCACATTTGTTTCCATACCAATATTGTAAGCTTCTTGTTTAGCTTCATCAGATGCAAGGAAAACATCTTGAGCATCAAAAGTTTCTTCTAAAATTTCTTTTTCAGCAGGAGATGTTGTATATGTTGTTTGTTTATCAGAGACATTATTTAACTCTGACTCTTTAACAAAATTATTTGACAATTCATTTGGAGAGACTACCATTTCTTTTGCATTTTTTCTAGGTGTATTTTGTTTAGTAGCTAATTTTAACACAATGTTTCCATTTTCTAATATCTCTGTTACCACCATTTTAGGGTTACCATCCTTATTAAGATAATAAATATCATTTACTTTTACAACACTTTCTCCATCTATTGTAGAATCTATTGGATCAGCAAAAATATCTACTACATCAACAAAGCCTGAATCTAATCTAAAGTTAGCATTAAAATCTTTAACATCTTTAAGTTGACCTTGTATTTTTTGTATAACATTATCTTTTAAAAACTTGTTACTTAATTGCTGTTCTAGACTACTCTGCAATGTATCTAAACTATTTACAGCATCTTGTATTTCTTGAGGTGTTGTAGCTTGAGATGCATTAACAAATGTTTCTAAGATAGCTTTATCTTGAGCATTAGTATTATTTAAACTAATTAAATTAAAGACATCTCTTTGATAATCTGAAAATGCTCTAGCAGCAACATCACTGGTTGTATTAACTTTTAAATACTGTATTCTTTTAACTGCTTCATGTATTATTTCAGATACTTCTTCTCTATTAGGATTACTATTTTGTACAAAATCTATTTCTTCCGGAGTTAATACTCCTGTAGATAATGCGTCAATTGCTAATAATTGTCCGGGAGTTGGTGCATAAGCAACTTTTCCAACAAATCTATCTTTATGTACTTTAAATACATTAGCAAAAGCTTCATCTTTTTCTAGTTGTTGTTGTACAAAGTCAGAGTTTTCTGATAGGTCTATACTATCAAAGTTCTGAGTAATATTAAATTTACTAAGTCTTTCTTGAATAGTTTCTATTTGAGAGTCTATCTTCTTAGTACTATTTTCATATTTTTTAGTAAGGGTATTTAATTTATCTTTAGGTGATACAGTTTTAGATACACCAGATAAATCTATCATTTCTTCAACATACTCACCTGTTGCATCCTTATATCTTGTGATTGGGAAAAGAGTATTCATCTCATCTCTTACACTAGCCATATAAAGAGGAATAAGCATTTCTGAAACTTGTGGTGAATTATCTACTTCAAACTCTTTAATACCAATAGAATTTTTTGATATTTTGCCATCAGGTGTTCTTCTATAAATTAAAGGTTGATATATGTATTGAGCTGTAGGTTTTCCTGCAGTTAAAATTTTTCCAGTTTGTGGATCAGAACTTCTTTGAACGGGTAATATAGATATACTAGCATCAACACCAATCATTCTTTTTAATAAGGTAGCATAAGTAGCTTGTTGTAAAGTATAGTTTTCTCTTTTAGAATATATACCATCATCTTTTGTGGTGGCTGTTTTTTTAGTCTTTTTAATTTTATTAAACTTAAACCACTTATCCTCATTTCCTGTTTTAATATCTATGATATGTATTTTACCTTTTCTATCTACTGCTATTAAGTCAATTTCTCCGGCAATCCTATCTGTAGTACCATCAAGCTTTTCTATATTAGAATCATATACTACTAATCCTTTAGCTACTATATAAAGTTCACCATTATCAATTCTTCTTTTTATTTGGGTAAGGTGTCCATCTGGTCCAAATAAATCTAAGTAAGCTTTTTTAGTAATTTTATTAGGATCAAACTCCGGCATTTTACCTTCACCCAAAAAATCTTTTGCAGCTTGATCTATATAATTACCAGCTTCTCTACCATCTTCATATGTTTTTTCTGATACAAACTTATATATCTTATTATATAAATCTTCATTGCTTATGTTTACAGGTTGAGCACTAGTAGTTTGTTCTTCAGTACTTACTGGAGCTTCTTCTAAAGCATCTAGTTCTGCATCATATTTAGCATTGATTTCCTGCTCAAGCTGCGTTAGTTGCTTAGCATTTCTATCTTTTATACCAGAAACCCAATTATCGGCAGATTCTTTAGAATCAAACATACCTATTTGTAATACAGCAGCTTGTATCAATTTTCCATTTTCTATAATTGCTGGCTTGATAACATTTATAACTATTGGGTAAGGCTCGCCTTTAAATGTTTCAGATGTATTATCTTGAAAAGTTGCTGTTACTTCTGACCCTTCATTATATTTAACCCCAACTTTAGAATATTCTGGTATTTCTTGATTTTCTTTTAAGTTATTTTCAAATTCTTGTTGTACTTCTAATGCGCCTTTTCTATTATTAAGTTTTCTATCTAATTCTTCCTGTCTTCTTCTTTCTATATCAGCTTTCTTATCAGAAACAGGACTGGTAGAAACAGCTGGTTCTGCATCATATTTTCTTTTTAAATCAGCTAATTCCTTATCTCTTGCACTTTCAAGATTAATTCTATATCTACGTTTACCAACACTATTAATTTTAGATTCATAACTTTTCTTTATAGAAGCAACTTGATCATTATATTCTTTTTGAGATATATCTTTTAAAACTAAAGGTTTTGACAAATATTCTAAATTTAATAATCTTTCTAAGTATTCATTTTCTATATCTGTTACTTTTTTATCTATACCATCTTTAAAAAACTCTGTAGATTCCTTATCTAATAAATTTAAAGCTTCTAATCTTTCTATATTAGCTTTATTAGAAACAGGAGTTGTAGTTGGTTGTAAAATATTAGTTAATTCATCTGCTAGTTCTTCATATAACACATCTCTAAATCCAGCAAGATCAGCTTGTTTAGCTAAATAAATAAAACCTAGTATTGAAGACTCAGTTTCTGATAAAGGTTTTATTGTACCATCTTCTAATTTTTCTGATACTTTAATATTATAACCACCTTCTGTAGGTACTAAATCTTTAACATAGTTTTTACCTTTAAAGGTAAAGTCTTCTGCTCCAGTATTTTCTTTAAGAACATTACCACCAAAAGCAATTTGAAATATATCTTCTAAAACTGCTTTATCTGTATATTGGTAATCACTTGCTTCTACATCTTTTATAGCATTAGTAACCCTTCTATGGAAAAGATCATTTATTAAATAAGCTTTTTCTCCGGCCTTTAATCCTGTTGTAGGGTCATCTACCTTAAGTGTTTCTCCTGCTTTTACATTTTCCTGAAGTTTAATTAACTCTTCAATCTTTTTAATAGAAGCTTTTTGTTCTGGAGTATATGATTTATAAAGTTCTTCTTTAGTTTTTTGTGCTGTTTCTTCATCTTCAAAAATCATGTCAAGATCTAAGTCTTGACCAAAGAGTTCATCTTCTTCTTGGCTTACTGGTTTTTCAGGTCTAAGTGCATTAAACTTAGTTAAGTACTCTTCAAAAATTTCATCATATTCAGTAGTACCTTCTCTATATACTTCATTAGCAGGTTCATTAAAGAACTCTTTTGGTTTAGTTCCATTTTTAATAAACTCTGCAAAGTCATCTACACTCATGTAGATACCTCTATCTGCTAAAGCATTTAGTAAAGAGTTTGCTTCTACAATACCTATTTGTTCAGTTACAATATCTCTAAAAATATTTTCTCTATTATCATAGAGTGACTTTAACCATTCTGTATTTCTTTCTACAAGTTTTAAAAATTCTTCCGGGTTATGTAGTAGGTTATTATACCTAACTAACTTTTTAGATTCTGAATCTAGTTTTTGGTGATCTAATAAATCATTAAATAAGTCATCTAATTTTTCATCAAATACATTATCATTACTAACATCAGCAATAGACTTTAAATATTTGTCTACACTTCTTTTATATGCTTGTATTCTTTCAGCTTTATTTACATCATCAAAAGCCCCTAAATTTTTATCTATAGCTGCAATAACAGCTTCATCAGTTAATTCATCAGTTTTAATATTTCTTTTTTCAAGTTCTTTTTTCATTGATTTTTTAATCAACTCAAGATTTTCATATCTGTTAAAGAAATTATTAAATGTTTCTGTTTCATTAAATAACTCTGTGTAAGCTTCTAATTTTTTCTTTTTGTTTTCTAACTCTTTATTTAACTCAGGATTTAATGTACCAGATTTCTTTAAATCTTCTAATGATTTAATTTCATTTCTGATATTACTTATTTCTTTTCCTAATACTAAATTGTCTAATAAGCTATTAACTTCTGTATCTGATATAGATGCAAATGGTTTATTAGCTGTAAGTTTATTTTTAATTCCTGCTTTTCTTTTTAAAGCAGATTCAAAAGCTTCATTAAAGAATACAGCATTTCTTAATGCTACATTCCAACCTGTATAAAGTTGTACTTTAGCATTAAACTCTGGATCTTTTTCATTTAATGTCTCTAGAGAAATTGGATTAGGATATCTTTCTTTATAGTAATTATATCTTTTTTCTACAGTATCTATTCTGTTAATTATATCATCAAGTCTATTTAAATATTTTTGACCCTCACCTTTTTCTATACCAGGAACTTCTTTTTCTATTTCTTCAGGAGTCATCTTCTTCATATCAGTCATCCTTTCTCTGAAGAGATATAAACTACCTGTTTCCATAGCAGTAGTTACTTGACTTATAAAAGCTTCATCTGTAGCATCATAAGCTTGTCTTTTTGAACCTGTATTTTTAACATCTGCGGCCATATCCTGAACAGCAGCATTAAATATTCTAGAATCATAAAATTGCTTTGGACCAAGACTATTTAAATTTTTTACAATGCCATTAAGCATTTCTTCTTTTCTTGTTTTATATTCTTGGTATTCTGCATTATTAAATAATCTGTTATATCCTATAGATAACATAGGTACTGCACTATTTAAAGGTGCTGCAAGTGTACCCATTAAGAAACCAGATGCAAAAGTTTCAGCACCTTGTTCAGTAAACTGTTGACCAAATTCATCTTCATAATAGTCAAACTTAGTTTTATTTGCATAACCAGTTACACCTCTTGAATATAGATTCATTTTTAAAACAGAACTTTTAAAAGCATCTGTATAATATTTTTCATTTGCTCCAGCAATTATTTCTTGAGCATTTTCTTGTAAACCTTCGGTAAAATTAGATTTAAAATAACCTACAGTCTTACCTACACTTTTATATATAGGATCTTTTGCCCAACCTTTTGCCCATGACATAAAATCATTAGACTGTCTAGCAAATTGTTTTTTAGTATTATCATAAACAATCTTACCTACAGTACCAAACTTACCGTTACCGGCTTTCATTACATCATCTATATTAGCTCTTACAAAGTTTCTTATACCACCTCTTGGACCTGTAATATTATTAAAGGTTATTTTATTTGATGCATATATTAATCCTGTATTCCAATATAAAGTATCTAATGAAGCTTGTTTAGCTGTAGCCATTAATTTTTCTTGTACATCATTAGTAGGAGCTGTACCAAATTTTTCATAGTGAGCATTATACCCATCTTTATAAACTTTGTTTTCTACCATACCAGCTTCAAGCCTAGCTTCAGATAAAGCCATATTTAAGTTTCTTACATCTCTATAGAAACCTCCGGCAGTTCTAAATGTCTTAGCAAGACCCGTTAAGTTATCAGTAGCTCTTATACCTGTTATTGCATCTACAGTATTTTCTAAAGGATTTAAGAATCTTCCTATTTTACTAGTACCTGCAGCATTAGCTGCATTCCAAAACTTTCTTGCTGATTGAGAATTATTTAAAGCTTTAAGTGTATTACCTACTGCTTTACTGGCATCATATGCTGCCTCAAAACCTTTTATACCTTTAAATAAAGAAGGTATTTTTCTTGCATTATTTGCAGTAGTAACTGCTGCTGAAGTACCTGCTGTTAACGGAGCTAATGCTAAACCAGCTACTTCTTCTACTATAGCTTCAGTAATAATACCAGCAGTGTAACCAAAGTTCATTACTGTATTATTTACAAATCCAAATGCTCCTCCTTTACTAGATGATCCTATAGCAGCTAATCTTTCATATTCTTCTGCTCCTTCTAGGTCTGTTCCGGTAAAGTCACCTTGAATCATTTTCCATAAACTCTTAGGTCCATCAGTAAAACCTTTCCACACCATTGGTAAAAATGAGTGTGACATCATTCTACTCCAATCATCTGCTTTAGTAGTTCTTGCATTAAATAGGGCTTCATTATCCCTTAAAGGGTGAAAGCCTACTTTATCAAATGTTTCTTGTCCATATGCTGCATATCTATCATAGAATGCTCCTCCACTTGGACCAGCATTATAACTATATATTCTAGCATAATCTTCATTTGACTGTTTACTTTGTATTAATGATTTTAAATAATCTTGTTGTGCATTCATTAAACCTTTTACATCTACCTTTCCAGGTTTAGGTGCAGATTTAATTATACCAGGATTATTTACAATATTTTGTTTAATGTTAAAGTTAGGTCTTGTTAAATCTCTAACACCAGGCATACTAAAAGGATTAGGTGCCTGTGGAAAATTAATTTTAGGAGTATCTATTTTATCACCTTCAAAAGGTAAATAACTATTAGCATCTGAACCAGGTCTATTAATACCACCAAACTCTGGACCTAAATCATCTAGAGGATTAAAAAGATTTTCTTCAGCCATTATTATCTATTATTATAATTGTAATTATTTATTGCTCTTGATTGATCAAAGAAACCACCTTCACCTGTAATATTATCAAATACAAAACTTGTAAGATTATTACCATAAGATGTTTCATAATCTACTAATCTATTTTCTAATTCTGTATTTGTATTAGGGTCATATACACCAGATGTTATTTCTACTGAATAAGGGGATAATCCAAAATCATTTTTTGAAATTGTTAATGTATTTTTTGGATTTAATGGATCAGTATAAATATAAGGTTTACCTGTATAATCTATTACAGCTGATATTGGATCTTTTGTAGATTCTTGATACAAGGTAGTTCCTGATAGTTGTTCTTTAGGTATCATAAACTGTACTCCATTTTGCTGTAGCTCAGCTTTTTTCTCATCACTAACATTAAGAGATTTAATATAAGCATCTGGTAGTTTTATTATTACTCCAGAATATTTTATATCACCTGCAGATATTGGTTTATAAGCAATACCAAATTCAGTAAGAGTATTTTCTTTTGTATACTTTCCTTTAGCGTCTTTAAGATCTGTAAGTATTTGTTGTGCTAGAGGGACATCTTTACCTTCAGCAACATGACCATGCGCCCAAGCAGAAGCACTTGAACCAAAAGTAGATACTCTAATATTTTCGGTATCACCTAAATCTAAGTTACTTAGTGTATTTAACATTTCATATCCTTTAGCTGCAACAGGTCCCATGCTCTTTGTATTAACATTATAGTACTTCATTTTATTAGTATAAAGTCCTGTACCCGCATCTGTAATTGCATCAATTCCTGGAGGAGCTTGTTTAATTACAGAAGAATTTGTAAATGCTTTATTGGCTTGTTTAACTAATTCAAAATATTTTAAAGGACCACCTGCATCATCTCCTAATCCCTTATAAACTTCAACTCTTCCTGAAGATGCGTAGCTACCTTTACTTCTATCTATACCCTCTCTACTAACACTAGTTGGACTATAACCAGGAAATACAAAATCTATAATCTTTTGTCCTGTACTTTTTCCTGGACCTTTAATATATTTACTTTTTAAATCATCTGGAACTGCTTTATAAAATTCTTCTTGTGATCTTATATTACCATTTTCATCAAATAAATAATCTACAATAGATGAACTTGGGGTATAATTACTAGGATCCAATTGACTTTTTACTAAATCAGTTACAGAAGTCTTTCCTCTTAAATTAGGATTAAGTCTTATCATTTCAGCTTTTACACCTTTTATAGCATCTTCTTTCCATTTTTTAAGAGATTTATCATATTCTATATAACCAGTAAGAGCAGAACTATTTTTTCTAAAAGCTGAATATAAAGCTGTAGGTTTACCACCAACTTGAATTTCTGATAAGTTAGGATTTTGAGCAATAAATTCATTTAACTTATTTGACATATTGTCTAATTTAAGTGTTGTAATACCTGTACCTGTATACGCCCCTTTAAATACATCTTGAGATGCACTAGCAATTTCTGAATAAACTTTATCATCAAAACCAGCTAAAAGTGTAGTAGCTTCTTTAGCAGGAATTTTACCGTCTCGTACTGCTTGATACAAAGACATATCACTTTTTATATTATATTTTGCTCTTATATCATTTGTAAGTATTTTATTAAAAAAGAATTTTCCTTTTTCATATCTATCAATAGCTACTAATTGTTCTTGTAATATATGTGCTACTTCTTTATTAGTCATATGACCATTACCATTTAATGTAGCAATAAGAGGAAGACTACTTTGAAAAAGTTGTTTTACTTTAGCAAACTGATCTTTCTTAACTTGATTAGCAAAGTCCAGCATGTTAATTTCATTTGTAACATTACCATCTCTATCTGTTATAGTTACACCAGTAGTTTCATTTTCTTTTTCTCTAGCTACTCTACCTACTATATTACCATTAGCATCAGTAATAGGTTCCCATGTATGTGTACCTCTGTCTTCAACTAACCATTTATCTAGTGCTTCTTTTTTAGCAAGTCCAGCTTTATATTCAGCAACTCTCTTTGCAGAAGCTTCTTTTGCACCAATCTCTTTAAGATTGTACATATGCTTGTCTTCCATTACTTTATATGGGTTAGACTCTAAATCTGTTTTAGCATCTTTATAAGCAAATATTTGAGCAGCTTCATTTAAGTCTTTTGACATAAGCATACTGGCTACACCAGAATCTACTTTAAATCTTAAAGTATTTAGATCACCATAAGGATTTCTAAATCCACCTTCAGTAGATGGTGTACTTGACATACCATTATTTAGAGTCTTGCCTTGTTGTTCTACTGATGCTAATACTTTAGCATTAATATCCCGGTTCATTTCTAATTGAGCTATCTCTAGCTCTGTTCCAGGGTTTGCTGTTTTATTAGCAACCTGTTTCTTTAAATCATCTATTCTATTATTATATACTGTATTTTGTGCTTGTAAACCTTTGTATCTTAATTCATTTTGTCTTTTAAGTATTGTAAACTTATCTTCAAGATACTTCATTTCTGCAGCATTCTCATCATTATTAAATAAAGCAGCATTAGACTTAGCATAATCTTTTCTATCAACATAAGCTTGTGTATTATATACAGCTTGTATTGCAGGATCATTACCTAATCTTGCTTCAAATAATTTACTTAATGGTTCTATTAATTGTTCACCATTTTTGTTTTTAATAATCCATCTACCATCAGGACTAAACTTTACTGACTCAATAGATAATCCAGCTTCTTTAGCTACATCTTGAGCTACAGACATAGCATTTACATATGGAGTATATGTAGCATTTCCAAAACTCATAGCTGTTGCATCATCTGCTTTTTTAAATTCTTCTCTTTTATAATCTAGTTCTCTTAAACCTACATCCCAATATCTATCTTGCAATTTTTCATCATAAGCATTTTTAAAAGATTCTCCTTTAGCTCTTTCCGTCATATAATTTTTAGTCCAGGCCATATCTTTTACTAAGCCTTTATCTTCATATAATGGTTTAAATATTTGTGTAGCTTGATTTACATTTTGCTCTAATGATAAATCCATTTGAGAAATTCTTTTTAAATCAAACTCAGCTTGTTTTAAATAAGTATCTCTTTTATTAATATTACCGTCTCTAGTTAAATCTGCATGGTATAATTTACCATACATATTATTTAATGCCTTCCAATTATTATCATACTGAGTTTGTTTTGTCTGCAAAACATTTGCATAAAAATTTAAGTCAGGTTGAAAGGGTTGAAACTGAGGTATATAATCTGTGACGCCTTGTAAATACGTTGCCATAATTGATTCTTATTATCTATTGTAAAACTATCAAAATTTTATAAGTTTAATAAACTTTTAAAGTTTAATAAAACATAAATGGAAAAACTGTATCACCCATTACATATGCTCCACCATTAGCAAATTGTCCACCATATCTACCCAGACCATAATTTTGTTTAAATAACATTTCTTGCATCTTTGGACTTAGACCAGAACCTTGTAATTCATATGCAAAATCTAAGGCATCTTTTTGTTTAGTACCTGGATCAACAGTTTTATCAGTTGCTACATAATCTACAAAACCACCTGATTCAGGATCAACTTTATAATTTTCATTTAGTTGATTAACAGCATCTATTTGTGCTGCATTAGTAATTCCTGTAGTATATCCTTTAGCAACATCACCTCTAAAAAGCCTTTCAGAATTATCATAATTTTGATTAGCAATAGCATTCTCATTTCCTAATTGTTTAGTCAACTGATTATTCATCATGTTATATTGGTTTCTTAAAGCACCTAACCCTTGTTCATATTGATTAGCAATACCTACATTAGCATTATCATATTGACTAGATACATCAGAAACACCTTTTGATAACTTACCTTGCATTGCAGCTAAAGTAGCTCTATTTGCAGGACCAGCAGCTGTTGAAGAAACAGCCTTAGCTAATTGTGCAGTAGCTTCATTTTGTGCAGCAATGTTTCTTGTAGGATCTAAATAGTTTACTCCATACTCTATAGGTTGCATTCTTTGTGTAATAGGTAAGTATTTCTTTAATCCCATTAGATTTGCAAATGCATTAGCAGTATTTATAGTATCTTGTAAAAAAAAGCCTGATCTTCTTCTTGGTGGAGCAAAACCAGGATCATATTCTGACTCTGCAGTATACTCATCACATAGACATTTACCATCTACCATAGGTGTCTCAACTTCATTACCATTTTCATCAGGGCAATAACATTTTTGAACAGGAGCGTTAGGATTTTCTATAACTTTTGGATCCTCTTTCCTTTTAGCTAAAGGATCTAATTGTCTAACTCCAAAATAATTATCTACATAAGCTTCTTGTAATTTCTCTAATAGTTCTGGATCTTTAAGCATTTCTTCTGTAAATTGACCAGTTTTATTTTGGCTAAGTCCTTTAAGTTTAGAGCTTTTCATTCCTTTAGCTGTTAAACCAAATTGTTTCCACATTGATCTAATAGCATCTGGATTATTTTTTAAAGACCATTCATAGATAGCTTTTTGAGCTTGTCCTTCTGACATATCTTTAATACCAGGTATATCAGCTTCCCATTGTCCTAGATAATCCTCAAGCTTTTGACCTCTATCACTAAACTTATTTTGTTGACCAGTTGGTGTAACATTACCTTGTTTAGTTTTAGCTTTCTCATATGGTGTTATAGCTCCTGTAGCAGCTTCAGGTAAGTAACCTCCATAAGCCATTTCAACAGGATTGTAAGGAAAGAAATAATCTTCCATAGGATATCCTCCGTAAGCCATCATTTGCTCTTGTCCCATTTGCATCATTTGTTCATCTTGCATAGGTTGAGCAATAGGTTCTCCACTTGGCATTTCTGAAGGCATCTGATTTTCTTGTTCTACTTCTTCATAATCTGCATACTCTTCAGTAGGTTGCTGCTGTGGTTGGGCTTTTTGTGGTAATAACTCCTCTTCAGAAATACCATTTGCTTCCATATAAGGTTTAGAAATCAAAGGTATGTCTTGTGGAAAACCTTTCATAGATTCTTGAATTAATGCTAATTCTCCTAACTTCATTGTATAGTTTTTTAGCATCATTTCAGCAGTCTTTCTTTCTAATTTATCTGAGTCAGGATCTTGTAGAATTTTTCTATAAGGATTTAAATCATACTTTTTAGATATAGTTGCAGGAGTATACCCACCATCTTTAGGTGATAAACCAAATCTTTTAAGTATAGCAGGATCCTTTATTTTCATTGCCTTAGTATCACTGAAAATAAAACTATCATCTGGTAAATTTAAAGGAGTACCTCCTTCATAATGTCTTTTACCACCAATTGTATAAAATGCAGGCATATTACTACCATCATTAGTAACAACTGTTTCATTCTTTTCAGCTTCTAGATTAGCTCCTTCTCTTGCAATAGGTTGCAAAGTTCTATTAACTTTAGTTTGAGGTTTTCCTATATAAGCATTATAGTCAGCACCACCAAAGGCAGGTACGTCATTTGCTAATGCACCTTGAACTTGATAACCAGTTCTAGCTTGTTTTAAACCAGGAACTTTTTTAATTTTTACTTTTATCATTTGTTTTAGTATATATATTCTACTTCACCACCATTATTTAAAAATTCTTGAAGTTCTTCTGGTGTCATCATTACTTCATCTCCTTCTTCCATATCATCATACACACTTCCACCATCTTCATATATAGGCCCACCATATTGAACTCTTTTTTCAAAACCTTGTTGATTTGGTTTAAATGTACCTGTATTAGTATCATAGTTTCCTTCATCTATCATTGCTGTTTCAGGAGCAGATGCATCACCTTTAAATGCATTATATAAATCTGCTTGCACACCTTTTGTATCTCCTATATTTTTAAGTCCAGTAGCTCCAGCTAAAGCAGTATTAAATTGAATATTACCTATTTCTGGATTTAATTCCCACATATTTTTATTTCTGTAATCTACAGAAACTACTCCAGGTTTTTCACCATACTCTTCTCTCATTTTATCTAATTGAGTATTCAGTAATTGTGTTCCCGCATCTTTAGAAGACATAGTTTGCATTCTATCTAATGCAGGTTTAGTTCTGTCATCTTCAGTAACAGGAGTTTGAAAACCATAATTAGCTTGAGGTATTCCGCCAAATCTTTTTTTACCAGCAAGTTTTGCATCAACTATCTTTTTAAGTTTAGCTTCTTCTGCTTGTATCTTAAGTGTTAAATCATTTGCTTGTTTATTTAACTCTGCATGCTTTTTCTTTTCAGCTGCTGTTTTATTAGATTTATATAATAAAGTCATTTCTTGGTCTCTCAAAGTTTTTAGCTGATTGTTCATTCTAAAAATAAGATCATCTTGTGTAGAAACATCAGAAAATTGTCTAGCTGCATTCTTAGCATCAGTATAACTATTATAGTTTCTATTACGATATCTAGCCTCATCCTGTTTTAATTTAGCAGCTTGTGCTTTTTTTAATTCTTCAGATGAAAGTGGCTTATAATTATTTTTATTTTCAGAAACATATTTATCATAATCATCAGCTGATACATTTGAGCTAGTAGTAGATTTAGGTTTAGTAGATGAAGTAGATTTAGATTTACCAGATGAATTAGATTTTGGTTTAGTAGATTTTTTCGTATTACTAAACTCTGATTGTTTACTAACTGGTTCAACTAAACCCAATTGTTCAGGAGTATATTCTGTTTGATACATCAGTTCTTCTTCTGGTACAGGTAATGTATTTTGAAAGTTAAAATCATAGAAGTTACTTTGATTATAAAAATCTTCTAAAGGTATTTCTTCTTCAAATGTTTGTTGAGGCATTTGTACAGACTCTTCATCATTGTTACCAAGAAAAGATCTGAGTCTATCTAAGCGGTCAAATAATTGAGGCATTATTCTTCTCTTCTCTCCACCCGGCTGATAATAACCACCAAATTTTTTAAAAGGAACTGTATTTCTTCTCCATTCTGGATAAGCTTCATTCCTCATATTTTGGAGATAGTAGTACATTTCCTTTTGTTCATTATAAGGATTGTTTTTGTCAATCTCAAATTTTGCTTCTGGTGCACTTGGTGTTGTAGGTAAATCAAAACCTGGTCTACCGGTTTCTACATTTGCTGAACTTTGAGGAGAAGCATTAGCTTTCATTTGTTGCACAGCATTAAATAAATTTTCAGTAGATGTGCTACTTGGTGAACCCATAGCAGATTGTATAAATGCTGCTAATGGATTAGATGGTGCAGATACTGGATTTGCTGCAGAAGGTGCATTAGCTTCTGTAAAACTTTCATCTGTTATTGGTTCTCCAGCAGCATTAATTACTGTAGTACCACTTTGTGTTCTACTTGTTGGTTGAGCTTTCCCTTGTAAATAATCTAAAGCTGTTGGAGATTGTGTTTGTCCAGTAGGTGCAGATTGTTTTACATCAGGAGCACTAGATTGTCTAGGGGAATTAGAGTAATCAAAAAGATTAGATGGATTATTTACCATTTGCTCCAAAGCATTACCTGCAGTTTGTTGATTAGCTACATAGTTTGGATCAGTTGCAGCATTAATAGCCGCCATATTCTGTGCATTAGGTACCCATTTCTTTTGTTGTTCATTCCATACTAAACCTCTATCTTTTTGTTTTTGTTGGAATTCTGCAATATACTCTTTATCTTCTCCAGGTGCTTTTACAGTAGATGATGGAGTAGATGAAAAATTTCCATTTCTACTATCATCATATGCATAATCACTACCATAACCTTGATTAAAAGCTCTTTTTATATCACGCTCTTTAACTCTCAAATCTCTACCAGATAAACCTTGAGTTTCTCTCTGTAAAGTAGATTGTAGATCATTTCCTTTAGGTACATTGCTACCGGCAGATGTATTACCTGCGGATGCTAAACTACCTGAAGTAGGTAGATTAATCATTGGTTTTCCAGAAGCATCTCTGTTTACATTATAATCTATAGTATATCTTCTAGGAGCTCCTGTTAGCCAATTAGATTTTGTAACATTTATCTTAGCAATACTAGAAGGATCAAACATACCTGTGTAAGGTTGATTAGTTCCTGCTACACGCATACCCATTGGTTTTGCCCATGTTCCCGCATAAGTAGCAAATCTCCCTGGAAATATACCAGGACCTCTGTTTCCTAATCTAGGATCATAATACATTCCAGGAAACTGCCCTCTATTATAACCTGCGTTAAAATAATTAGGATAAGCATTTCTGTTTACATTAGTCTGTGTTCTTGTATTACTTTGAGAATTAGCCATACCAGCCTTTTGAGCTAACTCATACATTTCTTTAGCAGATAGATCATCTCTTAAAGACATACCTAATCTATCTCCTATTTGTTTAGCATAAGAACTATAATCATTACCTACTTCTCCTCTTGTTCGATATTTAGTTAAACCACCATCAGCAAAGTAAGCATCTGTTGTATCTTTAGAATAAGTATCATCTAAATCTGCTTGAGTAAAAACATCATTACCACCATAAATAAACTTTTGTAAGTTTCCGTAAGGATCCATAAATGGATCATTTACTATACCTCCTACTTCCATTCCAGGAAATGAAAATTTTAATTGAGTGCCAGATGGAGGTTCAGGTAAACCTTTTCTATTTGTAGCTTTCCAATAATCTTTAAATAACTTATTAGCTTCTTGTTGCATTTTTGGATTTCTAAGATAGCCATCTAAAGATCTTGGATTATTTTTTATAGATTTCCAAAAGTCTATATAAATTTTGTTAGCACCTCTCTGTGCTGCATTTCCAGCTGCTTGTTGTGCTGCATTTCCAGCGGCACCTCTAAACAAATTAGCTGCACCACTAACTAAGTTAGGTACACCTAATGCAAGTGTTTGCACTAAATCATCATCTGCTTGTGCTGCTTGAGGACCCATACCTACTGAACCATAATAATGATAACTTGGAACATATGGTCCTGACATTAATGCGCCAGACTCAGTTCTATACTTTTCCCATTTAGCATCATTTTGCATTTTTTTAGAATTTTCTACTAACCAATCTTTTCCTTTTGTAATACCTTGGTCTAGATACTCAGCACCTCCTCTAATAAGATTCTCAATTCCTGCACCAATACCAAATGGATCTGAAGGAGGAGTAACTACTGGAGTAACTTCTGGAGTAACTGTTTTAGGAGTAGATTTCTTTTTAGGTTTAGTAATAACTTTTTCTGTAGGTATTTCTTCAGTAGGATCATTAGGATTTTCTACTGGACCTACAGGTAAATTTCTACCCATTGCTAGATCTTCTGTTCCTGCACCATCTGGTTGTAAATAATCTGGAACATTATCACTATTATAATCTGCCTCATTCCAATTTTTTGGACCAGTAGCATTATTTGCAGCTTCAGAGTTAGTTGTATTTGCTACTTCTTTTATACTCTCATTATTTACATCTTTACTGATTTGTTCAGTTACAAGTCTACCCGGAGTTTTATTTCCAGTAGCTCTCATACCGTATCCATAACCAGGTAAATAATAACCCATACCCATTCCTGGCATAGGGCTAAATTCCATAGAGTATCTAGAAGGTCTTCCTGTTAACCAATGGGATCTTGTAACATCTAATTTACTTATAGGTCCCATCATTCCCATTTGTAACATATCAGGAGTAAGACCCATAAAAGGTGTCATGTAATAAGGATTGTTTCTAAAACCTCTTCTTTTATTAAAGCCTAATCTTGCTTGTACTAACTCATTCATAGGATCATGAAACACATCAGTATCACCATGAGTATAATGAGTAAAGTCATATGGTTGTTCTTGACCACCATCTTGCATGTATGTATCAAACTGATTTTCTGCTTGTTCTTTTATTACAGCTAACTGAGCATTATTCTTAAGATTATTTACAAAAGAACCTTTCATATTATTTCTAACTTCTTCACCAGTTGGATCTGGTGTAGAAGATTGAGTTAGTTGTGTTGTTCCACCAAGTTCTTTTTTAGCCAGTTTAAGAATATTGTTTACATACTTTCTTCTTTCCTTTTTAAAGTTACCTCCTAATTTAGCTTGAGTAGTTGCATTAGGATCTTCATAGTCAGAGTATATTTCTGCATCAAAGTCTGAGTCGTCTCTATCTTCAGCTATAAGATCATTAGAAATTTTAGTTTCATTCTGTTCTGAAACAGGTTGTGTTACAGGACTATTTGCTATTTCTACTTTATTAGATTCTGTTGCTTCATCTGTTTCTTCTTCTTCATCTTCTTCTTTATTTTGAGAAGCATACATTTGATACACTTGATCATAGTAACTATTAGCAGAATTAAAATCATTGCCTAAAATAGCAAAGAGTTTAATCATAGTTTCTTCTTTAGCTTTTCCTGAAGCAATATCATTTGCTATAAAATTTACCAATTGTTGTTGAGAAGAAGGAGCTGTTCCACCCATTTGTGCTGTAAATTTTTGTAGTTTACTTACAAACTTTCCTTTTCCATCTGGTGCTTTAGTTATTCTTACTTTCATAATAACGTGTTATATACTAATATACTAAAATTTAATTTAATGAATAAACTTTAAAAATTTACAATTCTTCTATAATGAAACCCTGATCAACATATCTTTTTAGGTCTTCTTTATTTTTAATATCTATTTCAATAGCCCCACCATTCTTCTTGTTTGACAAAGCAGTTTTAAGCCAACCAAAAAAACCTTCATCTGAACCTTTAGAGAAATCAGTAGTATTTATTACATCTTTAGTCCAGTTATTTCTTTGTGTTAATCCTCTTCTTTCATATTGCTGGAGCATTTTATTTTTATCTCCTTTTACAACTCCTTCTACAAAACTTGGGAACTTATTTAAGCTACCTAAATTATATGCATAATCAGTAAGCATCATTTGACTATTTTGAGGTAACTTGTCATAAGTTCCTGTACCATATTTGTCATCTACATATTTTTCTGCTTTAGTCTGATGAGCTAATACATCTTTTTTCTGTAAGTCTCTAGCTTGTTGTTCAGTCAAACCTGAAGCAAATGATTCACCAGGTTGTAATTTATGTCCATAAGCTATGGTATTAGCACCACCTTCAACACTTGCATGAGGATACCATTTATTATTTTTGTAACCTTTTTTAATAGAGTTTTCCAAACCTCTTAAATCTGATAAGTATTTTTCTAGAGTAGCTGGGTCTAAATCTTTAGGAGATAGTTCTCCTCCCGGAGCATAGTTATTAATATTACCACCTTTTTTAT